>JAABUI010000432.1_pt1 | contig 33243 bp, 31 predicted proteins | sample 5559111 | NCBI WGS metagenome assembly JAABUI01 (sample SAMN10711870, study PRJNA513365) | rock metagenome | isolation source: Antarctica rocks | place: Antarctica: Victoria Land, Buttleship Promontory | reverse complement strand
ACCGGACTAGCGCAGGTCAGGAGCCTCTGCAGGTTCGCGCCGCTCGAGGGCGTCCCATGCTCGGCGGGTGGCCGCCTCCTCCTGGTGGTGTGGGCGGGACGCGGCCGCATCCGCCCACAGCCCATCGCGATAGTCCAGTTAGCTGGATAGCCCTGGGTGGGCTATCCATTTTCACTGCCAGGCGCGCGTTTGACCTGGGGAATCCTCCGGAGTGTGCGGAGCGCGCCACGGTCGGTCCACGTGCATCCCCGCCAGGGCCAAGCTGGTCGCGCCCATCTTTGGCTCCGGAAGCGTTGACGTGCTTGAGATTTGGCTCTCTGTCGTTGACCGATAGGTTCAACTACGGCGCCAGCGAGGCGTACTCCCGGCGACGGTAGCTCAGCAGACGCGGCCAGTGAAATGGGTAGCCCGCTTCGGCAATTAGTCTGATGAATCGTTGACATGCAGACATGGGCACCCCTAAGGTTTGTGATCAGCGTCACCGCCAACGAGCCCGACGGGAGTCCACCGAGTGGTACTGCAGACCGGCGATGTGAAGGTTGGCGGCGTCTTTGTGGCGCTGTTGACACCCTTCGATGCCGACCGTGCGGTCGACGTGCGCGCACTGACCGATCTGGTTGAAGGATTGGTCGCGGGTGGCGTTGACGGGTTGGTCGCTCTCGGTACTACGGGCGAGTTCGCAGATCTCACCGATGCCGAGCGTGGCCTCGTCACCGACGTTACCGTCGCGGCTGTTCGTGGTCGTATACCGGTGGTGGTCGGGGTGGGTGCCCTGGGCACCGCGGAAGCGTGCAGCTATGCCGAGCAGGCCGCGCACGCGGGTGCAGATGCGGTGGTGAGTCTGCCCCCGCTGTTCTGGAAGCTCGACGATGAGCAGCTGTTCGCTCACTTCGCAGCTGTGGCCGCGGCGACGACGCTGCCTGTCCTGCTGTACAACATCCCGCTCTTCGCAGGGGCGAACCTGTCACCATCGCTCATCCGGCGAGTGGCGGTCGAGCTGCCGTCCGTGATCGGCGTCAAACTCACCGTCGCAGACTTCCGATCGGTGTCGGAGGTGCTTGCCGCCGTGAAGCCGGTTCGGCCGGAGTTCAGCGTCACCGTCGGCTTTGAGGACCTCGCGCTGTCCGCGATGCTGGCGGGCGCCGACGGGGTGATCAGCGGCATGGCCAACTTCTGCGCCCCTACCCTGCTGCGGATGGTCGCGGCCGCACGTCGAGGTGACCTTTCGGACGCAGTCGGAGCACACCAGGAGCTCATGCGCCTGTTCCCGGTGTATTTCCAGTCCGACCCGCCGATCCTGGCGCTCAAGACGTTGTCCCACGCACTCGGGGTACAGATCGAGCCGTCGGTCCGCACCCCGGCGCGCGAGGATCCCGCTGCCCTGCAGCGTGTCGCCACGTGGATCGGTTCCCTCACTGAGAGTGCCTTGTCGTAGAACCTGCCCCCTCCCAGTAGTCATTTGATCTGTGCACCCAAAGGAGCGAGATGCGCAAGAGAGCAAGAGCCAGAATCCTGGTGGTTGGACTGGCGGCGGTGCCACTGTTCATCACAGTCTCGTGCGGCGGTGTCCCGGCGCCGACGACTGCGGGCGCCAAAGCCGGCGAGGGCCAGGTTCAGACGGACGCGTCCGGCAAGGTCATTTGCAAGGACGGATCGCCTGGCGTTACCGGCAACACGATCACGTTCGGTGCCAACGAAGAGCTGACGGGCAAGGCAGCGCTGTCGGGTGCCATCGCCAAGCGCTCACTCGATATGGTCGCTGACGACCTGAACAAGGCGGGCGGCATCCTGGGCAAACAGGTCAAGATCGTCTACGAAGACAACCAGTCGACCAACCCCGGTGCCGTCAACGCGATGAACAAATCACTGACACAGGACAACATCTTCGCGCTGATCGGCCCAATTCGGTCGACTCAGGTCCAGGCGATGGAACAGACGATCAAATCCCAGATGGTTCCTCTGATGGTCGGCGGGACGAACCCGGACCTCACCAAGGATGGTGGTGAGATCTTCCGCTTTCGCCCACCGGACTCGCTCACGGGGGTTGCGATCGCCAATTACTCGAAAAAGCAGTATATGCCCAAAAAGATCGCCATCCTCTATGACTCCGACGCCTTCGGTTCCGGTGGCGCTGCTGTCGTCGAGAAGACTGCGACGGATGCGGGCATCATGGTTCAGAAGTCTTCGTACACCACTGGCGACAAGGACTTCACAGCGCAGTTAACGACGATCAAGAGCTACGCTCCCGATGTGATCGTCACCTATGCCACCAATTCCGAGGACGTCGCGATTTTTGCACGGCAGATCAAGGAACTTGGCATCACGACGCCCGTGGTCGGTAGTCCGTCGATCACGTCTCAGGTCACCTTTGACCTCGGCAAGCAGTTCATCCAGGGGTACCGAGCCGTGGTGGACTTCCAGCTCGACTCTAACCCGGTAAACACGGCGTGGGCGAAGGAATACGAGCAGCGGTACGGCTCGAAGCCCGACCTCTTCGGTGCCTGGCAGCGAGACGCCATGTACTTCATGAAGGCGGCTTTGGAGAAGTCTGGCTGTGACAGAGGGGCGTTCACCAAAGCGATGCACCAGGTCGAGACCGACGGGGTACAGGGCCCCCTGAAGTCCAACGCTCTCGGTGACGTCAACCGGAACCTGCTCGTCGTCGACGTCCAGGGTGGCGCCGCTAAGATCGTCGAGGATGCCTCGAAACTGCTCCCCCCGCCATAGCAGCCGTTGCTGGTGGCGGTTAGCCCGCCCGGCCACCATCAGCAACACCCGGATCTTCTCTCCCTAGCTGATCTTCTCTTCCCAGAATTTTAAGGCGATTGGTCGAATGAGCATCATCATCCAGCTCGGTGTGGCCGGTATTGCGATCGGGATGATCTACGCGTTGGTCGCGCTCGGTTTTGTGCTCATCTTCAACGCGGTCAATGTGGTGAACTTCTCGCAGGGCGAGTTCGCGATGTTCCCCGCTTTCGTCGTTTCGTTCCTCCTCACCTCGTTCCATCTGCCCATGGGGCTGGCGATACTTGGGACGATCCTGTTTGCTCTGGTGTTCGGTCTGGTCTTCAACCGGCTCATCTACCACCCGCTACGCAACCGTTCGTTCGTGCCGGTGATCATCGCGACCATTGGTGTCTCGCTGTTTCTCAAAAACATTGCCCTGGTGTTGTTCGGCGCCGACCCGCGCAGGGTCGCCCCGTTGATCAGCGGGGTGGTCAGCATCTTCGGTACGAGGGTCAACGCGCAGTACCTCATCATCATCGCCGTCACCGTCGTTCTGCTGGCCCTGCAGTATCTCGTGTTCGACCGCACGATGGTTGGCAAGCAACTCCAGGCGACCGCGCAGAACCGTGAGATGGCGTCGCTGCTGGGAATCAGAACCCACGTCATGATCGCCGGGACCTTCGCATACAGCGCCGTTCTCGGTGCGGTCGCGGGCATCCTCGTCGCGCCTCTGTTCGGTGTCACGACCGAGATCGGCACGCTGATCGCACTCAAGGCATTCGCGGCCAGCGTCATCGGCGGGTTCGGCTCCGTCCCCGGTGCGGTCATGGGCGCGATCTTCATCGGCCTGGTCGAGATTTTCGGGGCCGCCTACATCAGCGCGGATTACAAGGACGCGTTCGCCTTCGTCATTCTCATCGCCGTCCTCATCCTGCGTCCGCAGGGAATCTTCGGCGAGAAGGTCGGGCAGAAGGCGTGACCAGAGCAGGAAGGGGAGTCGTGTCCGCGCTCGCTGACCACTCGTCGAATGTCACGTCCGGGCCCCCGTCGACCGTGAACCGTTTCGTCGATAAGCCGTACGCACTGACGGTGTTGCTGGTCCTCATGGCTTGCCTGCCGTTCCTGGTGAACCCGTTCTACCTCGGCGTGGTGGTGCTCGGCGCCATCTACGCGATCGCGGTGCTAGGTCTGTACTTCATCATGGGGCTGAGCGGCCAGATCTCGCTGGCGCAGGGCGCCTTCTTTGGGGTCGGTGCATACACGGCGGCGATCCTGTCCACTCGCTACGACTGGCCATTTCCGGCAACCATGGCTGCGACCGTGGTGGTGGGCATCCTCGTCGGAGTTTCCCTGGGCTACGCAACGCTGCGCCTCACGGGTCACTACCTCGCGTTGGCGACCATCGGCTTCGCCATTATCGCGACCGTCGTCTTCCTGCAGTGGAAGCCGGTGACCAACGGCCCCGACGGTATCTCGGGCACGAAGCCGCCCAGGATTGGCAACTTCATCCTCGGCCAGAACTTCTACTACTACTACGTTGTGCTGGCCTTTCTCGTGGTGCTGGCGTTCGTCGGATGGAAGATCCAGCGCAGCAGGGTCGGCCGCGCGTTTCTCGCGATACGTGAGGACCAGTTGGCCGCCTCGACGATCGGCATCAATACGTTGAACTTCAAGGTGCTCGCCTTCACGTTGTCCACGGTCTACGGCTCGGTCGCCGGCGGACTGTACGCACACGGCCTCACCCACTACATCAGCCCCGACAACTTCGTCTTCGATCTGTCGGTGACCATGCTGATCATGCTGCTGCTCGGCGGCCAAGCCACCGTGCCGGGCGCCATCATCGGGGCGATGCTCGTTACCGCGTTACCGGAGACGCTGCGGTTCCTCCACCAGTACTACCTGGCGGTGTACGCCGTCGCCGTAATCCTGCTCGTCATCTTCCTTCCCCAGGGCCTGTGGGGCTGGCTGGAGTCGGTGGTGGGCCGACGTGCTTCTCGGGCACGGGTAAGGGCGTCCGAGCCGATATCGACCGACGAGGGCCAGACGATCGGCCCTGGCGCGCGACCAAAGGTGGGGCCATGACCCGATTCCCGGCCGGTGTGACCACACAGCGCCTCGACGGCGCCCGCTCCGCCCCGGTCCTCAAACTTGAGGGGTTGTCGAAGCACTTCGGTGGGGTTAAGGCGGTCGACGACATCAGTTTCGACGTGGTGGCGGGCCACATCCATTCACTGATCGGACCTAACGGGTCCGGCAAGTCGACCGTGATCAACGTGCTCACGGGGTTGTACGTCCCGACCCACGGCAAGGTCACCCTCCTCGACCAGGAGATCACCCGTCGTCGGCCGGATGAGCGCGTGAAGCTGGGGATGGCCCGGACGTTCCAGAACGTCCGGCTGTTCAAGGGCCTCACTGTGCTGGACAACGTCATGACGGGGCAACACTCCCGGACGTCGTCCGGGTTGTTGCGGGTCCTGCTCAGCCCGGGCGCTCGTCGGGAGGCCGCCGCGACGCAGGAGCGTGCCCGCCAGGAGCTGGAGTTTGTCGGTTTGGCCGACATCGACCGGGTGCTGGCCGGTGGCCTTTCCTACGGAAAGCAGCGTCTGGTCGAGATCGCCAGGGCACTGGCCAGCGATCCCACCGTGCTCCTGCTCGACGAGCCGGCCGCGGGGCTCAACCCGCACGAGACCGACCTGCTCGACGAGATCCTGCGGCAGATCGCGGCGCGCCGAACCACGGTACTGCTCGTCGAACACGACATGAACCTCGTCATGGGGGTCAGCGACTACGTCACGGTGCTCAACTTCGGTAGGAAGATCGCCGAGGGCTCGCCGGACCAGGTGCAGGGCGACCCCGACGTGATCGCAGCGTACCTGGGCACCGAGGACGAGGAGGACGAGACGGATGCTCAGCGTTAGAGATCTTGATGTCCGCTACGGTGAGATCCGCGCCCTGCGTGGCGTCTCCTTCGATGTTGCCGAGGGGGAGGTCGTGACGTTGCTCGGCGGGAACGGTGCCGGTAAGTCGACGACCCTGCGAAGCATCAGTGGGCTGATCGGGCCGACCGGCGGCAGCATTACCCTCGATGGCGAGTCGATCGTCGACCACACGCCGGAGCGCATCGCGCGCATGGGCATCGTCCACGTTCCTGAGGGCAGACAGATCATCCCGGGCCTCAGCATCCTGGACAACCTGCGGCTGGGCGCGTGCAACCGGCGGATGAATCGGAAGGACGTCTCCGCGGGCATCGAGCGCGTCTTCGAGACCTTTCCCCGCCTGCGGGACCTGCAGGCCAGAATCGGCTGGAGCTTGTCTGGTGGTGAGCAACAGATGCTCGCCATCGGCCGGGGATTGGTGGCCGAACCCCGGTTGCTGATGCTCGACGAGCCGTCACTCGGACTCGCACCCATCATTGTGCGCGAGGTCTTCCGCATCATCCGGCAGGTGCACGAGGCGGGCACGACGGTCCTGCTGGTCGAGCAGAACGCCTACCAGGCGCTCAAGGTCGCCGACCGGGGTTACGTCTTCGAAACCGGCCGCCTCGTGCTGGAGGGACGCGGAAGCGAACTCCTCGATGACGAAAAAATGCGTGCCGCGTATTTGGGTAAGAACGCTGCCGGACGCGCAGCGAAGTCCAGCGTCGACGGTGCTTTGTTGCCCGGGTCGACGCTGCCGCAGGACCAAGGCGATGGGCAGGCATGACCGCGGTGGATACGAAGGCGCGACCCCGTATCGCGGTAGTGGCCGACGACCTCACGGGTGCCGCCGACGCCGCGGCTCCGTTCGCCAGCCGTGGAGCCGAAGTCAGTCTCATGTTGTCCGGGCCTCCTCGCGATGGCGTCGACGTCCTGGCGCTTGTCAGCGACAGTCGCTGGCGTGCGGCGTCCGACGCCGCGAACCGTGTCGGTCAGCTGGTGAGGCAGGCTCGCGCGTGGGGGGCGGACACCTTGTTCGTCAAGGTCGACTCGACGCTTCGCGGCAATGTGCGTGCAGAGGTCGGCGCGGCTCTCGCGGCGTGGGGCGGTGTACAGGCCGTGGCGGCGCCGGCCTTTCCCGCACAGGGTCGTGTGGTGCGCCGCGGCGTCCTCGTGGTTCATGGGCAGATGCAGCACGGATCGGTCGCCGACTGCTTCCCCGACGACGTGCGCCTGTTCGATGCCGGGACCGATGAGGAGTTGGACGATATCGCGGAGCGGATCCTGGCCGAGAGGTCGGTGGCCGTCGGCTCGGCTGGTCTGGCGCGAGCGCTCGCCGATGCTATCTTGCCCGGTCCACACGGTGTCCTGCTACCGGGCGGTCCGGTCGCAGGCGTGCTGGTTGTCGTCGGCACCGCCCATCCCGTCAGTCGTATGCAGGCACTCGCGCTCACCGAGGCCGGCGCGGTGGGCGTCCTTGTCACACCGTCCGCTCCGGTAAGTATCGAGGAGGCAGTACTCACCCTCGCCCGTGGTGGCCGTGTCCTTGTCGCTACGGACACCGTCGAGACCGACACCCTCGGTGCCACCGCGATGGCAGCGGAGCTGGCCATCGCGGTCCAGGCCATCAGCGTTGCTGTGCCCACTGCTGCGCTGGTGCTCACGGGAGGCGCCACGGCGCTGGCGGTGGCGCGGGCGTTGGGTGCTCGGGAGCTTCGGCTGCTCGCCGAGATCACCCCCGGCGTCGTGATCGGGGAGCTCGTGCTGGGTGATCGCAGAATCCCGGTGATCACCAAGTCCGGAGGCTTCGGAGCGTGCGACGCGCTGCTGCAGGCCGCGACCACGTTGGAGGCATGCGCATGACCCCAGTTCTCGGCCTCACCGTCGGCGATCCGGCAGGAATCGGTCCGGAGATCACGTTGAAGGCGGCTCGTGACCCGAGGTCGTCGGCCGCTCGCTTGGTCGCCATCGGCAGCCTGCAGGCCCTGCGGGGTGCGTGCAAGGTGGTCGCGGATCCCCCGAAGCGCCGGGAGATCGCGGTGCCGTCGTTGGCCCGTTTCGAGCCCGGCTGGCTCGACGTCGTGACGGTCCCCTCCGATCGCCCTGTTACATTCGGCGAGCTATCCGTCGAGGCCGGCCAGATCGCCTTCGAGGGTGTCCAGCGGGCGGTCGAACTCGCCCTCGCGGGTGACATCGACGGCATCGTGACGGCTCCGTTGAACAAGGCGGCCATCGCGCTGGCGGGCCATCCCTACCTCGGTCACACCGAGATCCTCGCCGACCTGACGGGGACGCGGGACTTCGCGATGATGCTCACCGCGCACAAGCTTCGGGTGGTGCACGTGACCACCCACGTCGGTCTGCGCGAGATGCTCGAGCGGGTGACGACCGAGCGCGTGCTGACCACGATCCGGCTCGCGGCCCGGGCGCTGCAGGACATGGGCATCAAGTCGCCCTCGGTCGGTGTCTCGGGACTCAACCCGCACGCCGGTGAGGGCGGGCTCTTCGGCGACGAGGAGGCCCGCGTGATCACACCCGCCATCGAGCAGGCGAAGGCCGCCGGCATCGACGCCACCGGCCCGTGGCCGGCGGACACGCTGTTCGGGCGCTCGGTGGCCGGCGACTTCGACGTCGCGATCGCCATGTTCCACGACCAGGGGCACATCGCGGTCAAGGTACTCGGCTTCGAGACGGGCGTGAACGCGACCATCGGCCTGCCCATCGTGCGCACGAGCGTCGACCACGGCACCGCGTTCGACATCGCCGGCACCGGCCGGGCCGGGCACGACAGCCTCGTCGAGGCGATCCTGGTCGGGGCGGGCATGGCGCAGGCCCGCGCGGACGCGCGAGCCGCGACGGTGGCGACAGGAGATGAGACAGCATGAGCTGCAACGTGGACCTCGGCCCGTTCGAGGCGGTCCGAGGGCTGAGCTACGACGCGCCCTTCCCCTCGATGCTGCCGGTGCGGCAACGCTTCGAGGCCCCGCAGCTGGACGACGTCGCCCGCGCCACCGCGGAGGCGCTCGAGCCGCTGCGCGCCCGGGTCACCGCCGGCATGACGGTGGCCGTCACCGCGGGCAGCCGCGGGATCCACGACAAGGCGGCGGTGGTGCGGTCGGCCGGCGAGTGGCTGCGGTCGGTGGGCGCTCAGCCCTTCGTCGTCCCCGCCATGGGGTCCCACGGCGGGGCCACCGCCGAGGGGCAGGTCACGATGCTCGCCGAGCTCGGCATGACCGAGCAGAGCCTAGGCATGCCGATCCACGCCACGATGGACACCGTCGACCTCGGGCGCGTGCCGGACGGCCCAACCGCCTACCTGGACCGCTACGCGGCCGCGGCTGACGCGATCCTGGTCATCAACCGGGTCAAGGCGCACACCGACTTCAAGGGTGACATCGAGAGCGGCCTGGCCAAGATCACCGCGATCGGGCTGGGCAAGCAGCGCGGCGCCGAGGGCATCCACCGCTATGGCCCGGCGAACCTCGGCAGCTGGATCCCGCAGGTGGCACGGCGCATCATCGACACCGGCAAGGTGCTCGGCGGCCTCGCCATCCTCGAAAACGCCTTCGACCGGGCCGCGCGGATCGAGCTGGTCGAACCCGACCAGATCGGTGGCCCCCGCGAGCAGGAGCTGCTGCGCGAGGCGAAGGGCCTGATGGCCACCCTGCCGTTCGACCACCTCGACGTGGCTGTCATCGACGTCATGGGTAAGGACAAGTCGGGCTCGGGCATGGACACCAACGTGATCGGCCGGATGATGATCCGCGGCAGCGCCGAGTTCGACCGGCCGCATATCACCAACATCGCCGTCCTCGACGTGAGCGATGCCTCGCACGGCAACGCCATCGGCCTGGGACTGGCCGACTTCATCCCGTTCCGAATCCTCGAACGGATCAACCTTCGAAGCTGCTACATCAACGCGATGACCTCGGGCCTCGGTGGGCCGCAGCGCGGTCAGATCCCCATGGCGATGCCCACCGACCGCGACGCCGTCGCCGCCGCGATCCTGACCTGCGGGCGCGCCGACCTCGAGAACGCCCGGGTCGTGCGGATGCCCGACACACTCGATCTCGAGCATCTGCTCGTCTCCGAGTCGCTGCGCGAGGAGGTCGACGCCGACGACGGTCTCGAGGTCATCGCCGAGGCCGCACCGATGTCCTTCGACGCCGACGGACGGATCGAGAAGTGGCGATGACCGAGCAGCGGACGACGCGTGCCGACGTGGCCCCCAAGACGGTCGCCTTGTTCATCACCTGCCTGGGCGACCTGGTGTCACCCGGACCGCCGCTCGCCGCGGTGGAGGTGCTCGAGGCGATGGGCGTCCGGGTCGAGGTGCCGCCCGGCCAGACGTGCTGCGGGCAGCCGGCTCTCAACTCCGGGTATCCGCAGGAGGCGCGGGTCCTGGCGCGCCGGTGGCTGCGGACGTTCGCGCCGTACGACGCGGTCGTCAGCACGTCCGGCTCGTGCACCGCGACCGTGCACCACGCCTACCCTCGCCTCCTCGAGGGGGACGAGCGGCGGCAGGCAGAGGAGCTCGCGGCCAGGAGCTGGGAGTTCACCCAGTTCGTCGCCGAGTTCGGCCACGGCCTCACCCTGCGGCTGGACGCCACCGTGACCTATCACGACTCCTGCCACATGCTGCGCACGCTGCACGAGCGCCGGTCACCGCGTACCCTGCTCGACCGCATCGACGGCGTGACGCTCGTCGAGATGAGCGACTCGGAGGTGTGCTGCGGCTTCGGCGGCACGTTCGCCACCAAGATGCCGGACGTCTCGGTGACCATGGCCGACCACAAGCTGGGCGCCGCGCGCGAGAGCGCCGCGCAGTACCTCGTGTCCGCCGACCCGGCCTGCCTCATGCACCTGCAGGGACGGGCCGCCGCCACCCGCGCCGGCGTCCGCACACGGCACATCGCCGAGGTGGTGCGCGAGGCACTTGTCACCGAGGAGGTGGGGGCATGACCTCTGCGGATCGACCGATGCCCAACGCGGCCGCCGTGCCTGCGCCCGACCCGGCGTCGGTCGATCCGCGCGGCCGCAGGTCGGCCGCCCTGCTGGGCCGTGAGCGCATCGTCCCCACCCGCCCCGACTGGGCGGCCGCGGCGATCCCCGAGCACCGCAAGCCGTTGCCGATCCTCACGCGCGACGCGATCGGTCGCGACGGTACGACGGCCACGCACGTGCGACTGTCGGGCAAGAACCGGGCGCAGAACGGCGCGGGGTGGCCCGACGAGATCGTCGCCCTGCGCGAGCGTGGCGCGCAGATCCGGCGCGAGACCCTCGGTGACCTCGAGGGCTACCTGCAGGCACTGACCCACAGGGTCGAGGCCAACGGTGGTGTCGTGCACCGCGCCAGGACACCCGACGACGCCGCCAGGATCGTGGGCGGGATCGCCGCCGAGCGCGACGTCAAGCTCGTGGTCAAGTCCAAGTCGATGGCCACCGAGGAGATCCACCTCAACGCCCACCTGGAGGCGCAGGGCATCGAGGTCGCCGAGACCGACCTGGGTGAGTACATCGTCCAGCTGGCCGACGAGCGGCCGAGCCACATCGTCGGTCCCGCGCTGCACAAGTCGCAGGCCGAGGTCGGTGCCCTGTTCAACGAGCTGGCCGGCGAGCAGATCCCCCAGGAGGCCGAGGACCTCGCCGCATTCGCCCGTGAGCGGCTGCGCACCGACTTCCATCGCGCCGACATGGGAATCAGCGGGGTCAACTTCGCGGCGGCTGACACCGGAACCTTGACGCTGGTGACCAACGAGGGCAACGCCGACATGGTCACCTCCCAGCCGCGCATTCACGTGGCGGTCATGACGCTGGAGAAGGTGATCCCGCGCTTTCGAGACCTTGCCGTACTCATCCCGCTGCTCTGCCACGCCGCCACCTCGCAGAAGGTGACCGTCTACCAGACCATGCTCAACGGGCCGCGCAGGTCCGACGAGGACGACGGGCCCGACGAGCTGCACCTGGTGATCCTCGACAACGGGCGCAGCTCGATCCCCGGCACCCGCTACGAGGAGGTCCTGGCCTGCATCCGGTGCGGCAACTGCCAGATCGCCTGCCCGGTCTACCGCACCGTCGGCGGCCACGCCTACGGCTCGGTGTACGGCGGCCCCATCGGCGCTGTCCTGACCCCCCTGCTCGAGAACACCCGGGACGGCGCCGACCTGCCGTTCCTCTCCTCGCTATGCGGCGCCTGCTACGACGCCTGCCCGGTGAAGATCCCGCTGCCGGACATGCTCGTCGACCTTCGGGCCGACTACGAAGCGAAGACGGTGCGCCCTCGGAGGCTGCTGTGGCGGGTCTGGGCCAGGCTGTGGGACAGCCCAGCCGGCTTCCGGGCGACGATGGTTTCGTTGCGCGTCCTAGGGCCCCTGCTACCCCGGGCAGTGGTCCGTCGGCTGCCGGGGCCGGGTAAGGGGTGGGCCGCTGATCGCGCCCTGCCGGGGACAGGCGACGCCGGCCGGTTCCGGTCGTGGTTCGCCGCGCGGAGGGGACGGTGACGGCGATGGACCTGGCCGAGCGGTTCCGGGCCACGCTGAGCGCCCTCGACGGCGTCGTGCACGTCTGCGGCTCGCCCGACGAGGCGCGCGACCGGGTGGTCGGGTTGTGCGCCGACCGTGCGGTGGTGATCGACGAGGGCCACCCCGACACGGCCGGCCTGCCCGAGCGGCTGCGGGTTGTGCACGACCCGTGGGCGGCGGCGGTGGGTGTCACCGGGGTCGACGCCGCAGTCACCGAGACCGGCACGCTGGTGCTCTCGTGGGGACCGGGCCGGCACCGCAGCACCCCGCTCGTCCCGCCCGTGCATGTGGCCATCGTTCCGACGTCCCGTCTGGTGGCGACGTACGCCGACGCCATCGACGTGCTGGCCGCCCTCGACCCGGCACCGTCGGGGATGCAGATGATCACCGGGCCCAGCCAGTCGGCCGACATCGAGATGAAGCTGGTCAAGGGTGTGCACGGTCCGGGGCAGGTGCACGTCGTGCTGTACCCACAGGCGGCTCCGGCGGACGGGGGGCTGGGCTGATGGCGACCGAGGCCGCGACCCGGCCGCGCCCCGTGCACGCGAACGAGCTGCTGGCCGGGCAGCAGCCCGAGCGGATGGTGCCCCGCGCGATGGCCACCATCCGCGACCGGGTCCGACGCCAGGGAACGCGCATCGCGGTGCTGGACGACGACCCGACCGGAACGCAGTCGGTGCACGGGGTGCCGGTGCTGACCACGTGGGAGACCGCAGACCTGCGCGCGGCCCTCACGCACGCCTGCACCACGTTCTTCGTCCTGACGAACTCGCGCGGCCACTCGCGCCCGGAGGCAGCGCACATCAGTCGGACCATTGCGGCGCGGCTGGCCGGGCTCGCGGACGAGCTGGGCGTCGACGTGGAGGTGGTCAGCCGCAGCGACTCGACGCTGCGCGGGCACTTCCCTGCCGAGATCGACTCCCTGCAGCAGGGGTTCGGCGAGCGTGACCACCACTACGACGGCGTCATCATCTGCCCGTGCTTCCTCGAGGTCGGCCGGGTCACCGTCGACGACGTCCACCGGGTGCGCGAGGGGGACTGGTTCGTGCCCGCGGCCGACACCGAGTTCGCCGCAGACGCCACCTTTGGCTACCAGAGCTCGAACCTGCGCGCCTGGGTGCAGGAGAAGACGGACGGCCGGGTCACGTCCGAGCAGGTGCGCTCGGTCTCGCTCGCCGACATCAGGAACGGCGGACCCGACCGAGTCGCCCGGCTGCTGCAGGAGCCCGGCGGCGGGACGGTCATCGTCAACACCGCGGCCTACGCCGACCTCGAGGTCTTCGTGCTCGGGTTGCTCGACGCGGAGGCTGCGGGCCGGCGCTTCCTGTACCGCACGGGCCCCTCCTTCGTCCGCGTTCGTGCGGGCATCGAGCCCAAACCCGTTCTGGGGCCGCAGGACATCTACACCGGCGGCGACCGTCCCGGGTGCGGACTCGTCGTGGTCGGGTCGCACGCGGCGCTGTCGACCCGTCAGCTCGAGGCGGCGACGGCCCTGGGCGGCCTGCACCCGGTCGAGCTGTCGGTGCCCCGGCTCCTCGGCCCGGATCGCGCCGCGGAGATCGACCGGGCGGTAGGTGAGGTGGCCGACCGGCTGGCGCACACCGACGTGGTGCTCTTCACCAGCCGTGGCCTGATTCGCACCGACGACCCCGACGACAGCCTCGCGTTCAGCCGGTCGGTGTCCGGCGCCCTGGCCGAGGTCGTCGCGCGGCTCGACCGCGGCCGGCCGCCGCGCTTCATCGTGGCCAAGGGCGGGATCACCTCGAGCGACGTCGCAACGGCGGGTCTGGGGGTGCGCCGTGCCGAGGTGGCCGGGCAGCTGCTCCCGGGTGCGGTGTCGGTGTGGTTGCTCACCGCCGATAGCGACTTCCCCGGACTGCCCTACGTGATCTTCCCGGGCAACGTGGGGGACGCCGAGACGCTCGCCCGCGTCGTGAGCATCCTGCGACAGAGGCCGAACTCATGATACTGGAACGAGTGGGGTTCGTCGGGCTCGGCGCGATGGGGGCGCCGATGGCGGCCCGTCTCGTCGACGTCTCCGGCACGTTGACGGTGTTCGACCCCGTCGCCGGTAGGCGCCAGTCGTTGGCCACCCAGGGCGCGGTCGACGCCCCTTCGCCGGCCGAGGCCGCCCGGGACGCCGACGCGCTGTTCGTGATGGTCGTGAACGAGGACCAGTGCGAGCAGGCCCTGTTCGGTGGCGACGGCGCCGTCGACGCACTGGCGCCGGACGCGGTCGTTGTGGTCATGAGCACGGTGGGGCCGCACGCCGTACGCGCGCTCGCCGAGCGGCTGGCCGCGCGCGGTGTCCACCTCGTGGACGCCCCGGTCAGTGGCGGGGTCGCCCGGGCGGACACGGGCGACCTGCTGGTCATGGTGAGTGGGGAGCCCGCGGCCGTCGACGTCGTCCGGCCGGCCCTGACCCGGATGGGGTCCACGGTCGTCGACTGCGGTGGCGCGGCCGGTGACGGGCAGTCGGTCAAGCTGGTAAACCAGCTGCTCTGCGGCGTGCACATCGCGGCCGCCGGCGAGGCGCTCGGCTATGCCCGCGCGCTCGGGCTCGACCCGGCGGCCGTGCACGAGACCATTCGGCACGGCGCTGCCAGCTCGTTCATGCTGGACGACCGCGGTGCGCGCATGCTTTCGCGCGAGTTTCAGCCGGCCAAAAGCGCCCTCGAGATCTTCGTGAAGGACCTTGGGCTGGTCACCGAGGCTGCTGCGGGACAGCGGTTCCCGGCGCCGCTGGCGTCGACGGCGAACCAGATCTTCCTCATCGGTGCTGCCCAGGGCTACTCCGGCGAGGACGACTCGGGCATCGTGCGGGTCTTCGAGCAGTGGGCCGAGAAACCAAGTACACCGGGGAGAACAGGATCATGATCACATCGACCGAGCAGGAGGCTGGCCTGCGGCTGCACGCAGCCGACAACGTCGTGGTGGCGACCAGCGACCTCGCAGCCGGCACCGACGCCGGTGCCCTCACCGTGCTGCAAGACGTGCCCCGGGGCCACAAGATGGCCGTGACACCCATCGCGGTCGGCGAACCGGTGCGCAAGTACAACCAGATCATCGGCTTCGCGACGGAGGCGATCCTGCCCGGGGCGCACGTCCACACCCACAACACCGAGTTCCGCGCCTTCGAGCGCGACTACGCCTTCGGTGCCGACGTCGTCCCGACCGAAATGGTCCCCGAGGCCGAGCGGGCCACGTTCGAGGGCATCGTGCGCGCCGACGGCACCGTGGCCACGCGCAACTACATCGGCATCATCACCTCGGTGAATTGCTCGGCCACCACCGCCAAGTTCATCGCCCAGTCGGTTGTGGCTAGCGGGACCCTCGACGAGTACCCCAACGTCGACGGCGTGGTGGCCCTGACCCACGGCACCGGCTGCGGGATGGCAGGCAGCGGTGAGGGTTTCGACATCCTGCAGCGCACGCTCACCGGCTACGCCTCGCACCCCAACTTCGCCGGGTTCCTGCTGTTGGGTCTGGGCTGCGAGGTCAACCAGATCGCGGGGCTGACGGCGCAGTGGAAGCTCGACCCGTCGAAGATCGTGCACCCGCTCACGATCCAGGACGAGGGGGGCACCGCCAAGACCGTCAAGCGGGGCGTCGAGCTCATCCGCGAGATGCTGCCCGAGGCCAACGACGTGTCGCGGACGACGGTGCCGGCCAGCGAGCTGGTGCTCGGCCTGAACTGCGGCGGCTCAGACGCCTACTCGGGGATCACCGCCAACCCGGCTGTTGGGGCCGCCGTCGACATCCTCGTGCGCCACGGGGGCACCGCGATTCTGGGCGAGACGCCGGAGATCTACGGAGCGGAGCATTTGCTGACAAGGCGGGCCGTGAACCGCGACGTCGGCGACAGCCTCGTCGAGCTCATCAAGTGGTGGGAGAGATACACCGCGGCCAACAACGGCTCGATGGACAACAACCCCTCGCCCGGCAACAAGGAAGGTGGCCTGACGACGATCCTCGAGAAGTCCCTCGGCGCAGTCGCGAAGGGTGGTACGACAAACCTGACCGGGGTCTACCGGTACGCCGAGCAGGTCACCGGGAAGGGCTTCGTCTTCATGGACACCCCCGGCTACGACCCAGTGTCGGTCACCGGGATCGTGGCCGGCGGCGCGAACATCATGTGCTTCACCACCGGCCGCGGCTCGGTGCTCGGGTGCAAGCCGACGCCGAGCCTGAAGTTGGCGACGAACACCGAGATGTACCGGCGGATGTCCGGTGACATGGACGTCAACTGCGGCGTGATCATGGACGGCGAGGCGTCCGTCCAGGAGGTCGGGCAGCAGCTGTTCGAGCTCATCCTGAAGACCGCGTCCGGGCGCAAGACGCTGAGCGAGGAGCTCGGGTTCGGCGAAGAGGAGTTCGTGCCGTGGCAGCTCGGGGCGGTCATGTGATGGCAGCGACGACGCAGGCAGCGGGCACTCCGCTCGCGCTCGACTTCACCGACCAGGTCGTCCTGGTCACCGGCGCGAGCAGCGGCATCGGCGCAGCCGTGGCGTGGCTTCGGCGGCCTGGGCGCGCAGGTGGTCCTGCATTTCCACCGGGGTCGCGACGCGGCCACGCAGGTGCAGCGCGGCATCGAGGCGGCCGGTGGGCGTGCCTCGACCGTGTCCGCCGACCTGGGCACTCGCGGTGCGGGGGGCGCGCTCGTGGACGAGGTGCTCGGAAAGCACGGCCGGATCGACGTCCTGGTGAACAACGCTGGGGACCTGAACCGGCGGGCGCCGGTGAGCGAGCAGTCCGACGAGGACTTCGAGCAGGTCATCGCGCTGAACCTCGCGTCGGTCGTGGCCACCTGCCGCAAGGTCGTCCCGGCCATGCGCAGGCAGGGCGGTGGCGCGATCGTGAACCTGACATCGATCGCCGCCCGGACAGGTGGTGGCGGCGGCTCGGTGCTGTACGCCACCGCCAAGGGCGGCCTGAGCACCTTCACCCGAGGGTTGGCCAAAGAGGTCGCGGCAGAGGGCATCCGCGTGAACGCGGTGGCCCCCGGCATCATCGCCACCCCGTTCCACGAGCGGCACACCAGTGCCGAGCAGATGCGCGCCATGGTCGACAGCATCCCGATGGGGCGGGCCGGCGACCCGCAGGAGTGCGTCGGGGCCGTCCTCTTCCTCGCCTCGACCGCCCTCAGCGGTTACGTCACCGGGCAGGTGATCGAGGTCAACGGCGGCCAGCTGACGCCGTGAGCACCTGATGGCCGGCTGCCACTGCTGGCACCGGATCGGCACACGAGAACACCGGAGGCTGACATGGATTACCGCACACTGCCGGGGACCGACCTGCGGCTGCCCCGCCTCGTCCTAGGCACGATGACCTTCGGGGCGCAGGTTGACCGGGAGGTCGCCGGCACGATGGTCGACCGGTGCCGCGACGAGGGCATAACGATGTTCGACACGGCCAATTCCTACAACGCAGGGGCATCGGAGCAGATCCTCGGCGAGATCGTGGCGCCCTTCCGGGCCGACGTCCTGATCGCGAGCAAGGTGTTCAACCCGGTAGGCGACGGATCGAGCTACCGGGGCCTGCGCCGGCCCGCCATCAAGGAGGCGCTCGAGGCGACCCTGCGCAGACTGGGCACCGACTACCTGGATCTGTACTACCTGCACTCTCCCGTCCGGGACGCTCCCATCGACGAGACGCTCGGTGCCATGGCCGAGGCGGTGACGGCGGGCAAGGTGCGCCACGTCGGCGTCTCGAACTACGCGGCCTGGCAGATCGCCGAGATCCGTGGTCTGTCAGAACGCCACGGGTGGCCGACGATCTCGGCGTCCCAGCCGATGTATAACCTGCTGGCGCGCCGCGTGGAGGACGAGTACGCCACGGCCTCCGCTCGATACGGGTTGCACAACATTGTCTACAACCCGCTCGCCGGCGGACTGCTCACCGGCAAGCACACCGACCTGCATTGCCCCGAGGAGGGCGGACGGTTCGGCTCGGACATGGGCCCGATGTACCGCGCTCGCTACTGGAACGACCAGCAGTTCGCTGCCATCGACTCGCTCCGAAGGGTCGCCGAGGGCGCCGGCCTGAGCCTGCTCGAGCTGGCCTTCCGCTGGTTGCTCGGCCGCCCGCTCGTCGGCAGCATCCTGCTCGGAGCCTCGAGCAGCGACCAGCTGAACGCCAACCTCGCGGCCGCGTCCAGACCGTCCCTGTCGGCGGAGGTGGAGGCGGACTGTGACCGCGTCTGGTCGGGGCTGAGTGGGGCTGCACCGCTCTACAACCGCTAAGAGGATGGTGGGATGACGATGAGTACCGAGCGGACCAGTCCGTCGGAGCGGGTGTTCGCAGGCCAGACCGCCGTGGTCGTCGGCTCCGTGCACGGTATCGGCAGGGCGAGCGCCACGCTGCTGTCACGACGAGGGGCGCGGGCCGCCTGCCTCGACCGCAACTTGGAGGGCGCGCAAGGGCTCGTCGACTCCCTCGGTTCCGAGGCGCCCGACGCAGTCGCCCTGGAGATGAACGTCACCGACGAGCGCGCTGTGCGGGCGACGGTCAGCAAGGCCGAGCGACGGCTGGGCACCGTCGGCGTACTGGTCAACTGCGCGGGAGCCACCGGGTCACCGACCGGCGCACCGAGGAACGGCATCTTGGTCGAAGCCGCCGAGATGATCGGCTGGATCCTCTCGCCCGTCGGCAGCTTCACCGCAGGCTTCACCTTCGACCTGTCCGGTGTCCGGGCCGTTTACTGACACTGTTCACACAATGACAGGAGCCAACATATGAACCAGGATGAGAGTTCTCGTTTTCGCAGTGCCGAGTGGTTCGGCCTGCCGGGCAGGAACGGCTTCATCCACCGCTCGTGGATGAAGGCCCAGGGCTTTCCTAACGACGTGTTCGACGGCCGGCCGGTCATCGGGATCTGCAACAGCTGGTCGGAGCTGACGCCATGTAACGTACATCTGCGTCGGGTCGCAGAGTCGGTCAAGCGCGGAGTGTGGGAAGCTGGCGGGTTTCCGTTGGAGTTCCCAGTGATGTCGCTCGGTGAGACCCTGATGCGGCCGACGACCATGCTGTTCCGCAACCTGATGAGCATGGACGTCGAGGAGTCGATCCGGGCCAACCCGCTGGACGGCGTCGTGCTGTTGTCGGGGTGCGACAAGACGACCCCGGCGTCGCTGATGGGGGCAGCGAGCGTCGACCTGCCGACGATCATGATCAGCGGCGGTCCGATGCTCAACGGCAAGTACCAGGGCCGGGACATCGGCTCGGGGACGGCGGTGTGGCAGTTCGCGGAGGAGGTGCGGGCCGGACGGATGACCGCGGACGAGTGTGTCCTGGCCGAGTCCTGTATGTCGCGCAGCAACGGTCACTGCATGACGATGGGCACCGCGTCGACGATGGCCTGCATCGCTGAGGCGTTGGGCATGCAGCTGCCGGGCTCAGCCGCCGTGCCCGCCGTGGACTCGCGGCGGTACACCATGGCTCAGCTGACCGGACGGCGCATCGTCGAGATGGTGCACGAGGACCTGCGCATGTCGACGATCCTGAACCGGCAGTCGTTCGAAAACGCCATCCGGGTCAACGCGGCGATCGGTGGCTCCACGAACGCGGTCATCCACCTGCTGGCCCTCGCCGGTCGGGCCGACGTGGACCTCGCGCTCGACGACTTCGACACGCTCACGCGGGACATCCCGCTGCTCGTGAACCTGATGCCGTCCGGCAAGTACCTGATGGAGGACTTCTTCTACGCCGGTGGACTCCCCGTCGTCATGAACGAGCTCGGCCGGGTGCTGCACGGCGAGGCCGTCACCGTCTCCGGACGCAGCGTGCTCGAGAACGTCAGCGGCGCCAGGCGGCCCGCGGACAGCGACGTGATCCGGCCCTTCGGCGACCCGCTCGGTGTCGGTGCCGGAACCGCCGTGCTGCACGGCAACCTGTGCCCGGACGGGGCGGTCATCAAGCAGTCGGCGGCGTCGCCGCAGCTGATGAGGCACCGGGGCCGCGCGGTGGTCTTCGAGAGCATCGAGGACTACGACGAGGGTGTGGACTCGCCGGAGCTGGACGTCGACGAAACCTGTGTGCTCGTCCTCAAGCACGCCGGACCCCGCGGCTACCCGGGGATGCCGGAAGTCGGCAACCTCGAGCTGCCCAAGCGGGTCCTCGCCAAGGGGATCACCGACATGGTGCGCATCTCCGACGCACGCATGAGTGGCACGTCCTACGGGACGGTGGTACTCCACGTGGCTCCGGAGGCCGCCGTGGGCGGCCCGCTCGCGCTGGTGCGCAGTGGCGACATGATCGCCCTGGACGTCCCGAGCCGCACGTTGCACCTCGAGGTTTCGGACGAGGAGCTGGAGCGTCGGCGCCGGGAGTGGGTAGCGCCCAAACCCGTGCGCGAGCGGGGCTACGTGCGGCTCTACACCGAGCACGTGCTCCAGGCCAACGAGGGCGCGGACCTCGATTTCCTGGTCGGTCGCAGCGGCGATGCCGTGCCGCGGCAGTCGCACTGATGCGGGACGACGTCGTCGCTGCGTGCTGAAAGGAGGTGTCGTGCGGGCCTGGGTGGACGCCTCGGCCGGCGTGGCCGGCGACATGCTGCTCGGCGCCTTGATCGACGCCGGCGCCGAACTGGCAGCGGTGCAGGGCGCGGTCGACGCCGTGATCCCGGGCGCCGTCCGTCTCGACGTGGTCGAGCTGGCCCGGGGTGGGCTACGCGCGCTGAAGGTCGAGGTGACAGTGCTCGCGCCTGCTCCGGAGCACCGAGATTGGCGCTCGGTGCGGGCGCGGCTCGTGGCGTTGCCGCTCAATCCCGTTCGGGGCGCCGCTCTCCGGGTATTCGGGCGGCTGGCCGCAGCGGAGGCACACGTGCATGGCATACCCGTCGAGGAGGTGCACTTCCATGAGCTCGGTGCGCTGGACGCGATCGCGGACATCGTCGGGGTCTGTGCGGCGCTCGATGACCTCGGCGTGTGCGGGCTGAGCGTCGGCACCATCGCCGTCGGCTCGGGTCGGGTACAGGCCACACACGGCGACCTGCCGGTCCCGGTCCCCGCTGTGCTCGAGCTGACGCGGGGCTGGACGGTGCGATCCGGTAGCCCGGGTGAACTGGCCACACCCACCGGTGTTGCCCTGCTCACCGAGCTCGCGTCGCAGGGCGACCTGCCGGAGTTGCTCGTGGCCTCGGTAGGGATCGGTGCGGGCTCACGCGATCCCCTCGATCGGGCCAACGTGGTACGGGTGGTGATCGGCGAGCCCAGACCAGCGCCGAATGCAGAGACTGTCGTGCAGCTAGAGTGCAACGTCGATGACCTAGACCCGCGACTGTGGCCCACAGTGATCGAAGCGTTGCTCAAGAACGGCGCCGCAGACGCCTGGCTGACGCCGATCCTGATGAAGAAGGGGCGTCCCGCGCACACCCTCCACGTGTTGTGTGCGCCCGATCTGGCGGCGCGCTTGCGTGAGGTCGTGTTCGACCACACCTCGACGATCGGATTGCGCCAGCACGCCGTCGACAAGTTCGTCCTGCCGCGCGTCACGGTGCAGGTGCAGGTGCGAGGCGCCGCCATGCGGATCAAGCTCGCTCATCAGGATGGGCGCATCGTGAACGCTATGCCCGAATTCGAGGACGTTGTCGCGGTCGCGCGCGCGTTGGACGTTTCCGTGAATGCCATCCTCGCGGAAGCTTCCGCCGCCGCCCGGAGCGCGGGGATCGTCGCAGGCGCGCATTGGGATGCGGGCTAGCGCACTGCGATCTGGGCGGCGAGGTGACCCGCGCCGTAGCCGTTGTCGATGTTGACGACTGCGACACCCGGTGCGCACGAGTTCAGCATCGACAGGAGAGCGGCGAGCCCCCCGAACGCGGCGCCGTAGCCCACTGACGTCGGCACGGCCACGACCGGGGCAGTGACCAATCCGGCCACCACGCTGGGCAGCGCGCCGTCCATACCGGCCACGACGATGATCACGCGCGCGCGGCGCAGCAACTCCAGCCGGTCGAGTATTCGGTGCAGCCCGGCAACGCCGACGTCGACGACGAGCTCGCAACTGCGACCCAGGTGCTGGGCAGTGAGCACGGCTTCCTGGGCGACGGGCAGGTCGGAGGTACCGGCGGCAACGACGGCCACCGATCCACCGGACGCCGCGGGCGGATCCGCGGGCCAGGCGAGCATCCGGGCGGTTTCGTCGTAACTCGCCTCGGGTAGCTCCGTGCGAACCGCATCGGCGTGCGCAGCGCCTGCCCGAGTGAACAGCGCCCGCCCGCCGCTCTCGCGGAGCGCCCCTGCGATGGCCGCGACCTGCCCGGCCGTCTTACCCTCGCAGTAGATCGCCTCCGGGTAGCCGCGCCGAGCGGCTCGATCCGTGTCCAACTCAGCGAAGGCAGCCAGCGATGGCGGGGCGACCCAGCGTTCAGCCACGATCAGGCGCCACCAACGGCAGGGTGAACGCACCAGACTGGATTCCTGCGAGGTCGACGGCGACGAAGCGAAAGCCTGCGGCGCGTACGGCATCCAGTATCTCGGCGCGGATACACTCTGATGCGGCGCGGGGGATATCGAACATCGCCATTTCGATGCGCGCGATATCGCCATGGTGGCGAACTCGCACGTCGCTGAAGCCGAGACGGTGGAGGGCATCCTCAGCTTGCTCGATCTGACGGAGCATGGCGGGTTCGACCCGCTGGTAATGCGGGACTCGCGAAGCCAAGCACGGGGCGGCGGGCTTGTCAGCACAGGGGAGGGCCAATGCGCGCGCGACGCGCCGCACGCTCGCCTTGTCCATATCGGCGTCGGCCAGTGGTCGCAGCACGCGGTGCAGTGTGGCCGCGCGGGCCCCCGGCCGATCGACGCGCCGCACGTCGTCGGCGTTCTCCCCGTAGGCCACCGCGTTGAGTCCGTGGGTGCTCACCACGTGGTCGGAGATCCGGGTGAACAGTTCGTCGCGGCAATGGAAGCAGCGGTCCGGGCTGTTGCGCTGGTACTCCTCACGCTCATCCTCGTGGGTTTCCAGCTCGAGCAGTTCTGCGCCGAGGATGGCAGCGACCTCGTGTGCCCCGGAGCGCTCGCTGGCGGCGAGGCTCGATGACACACCCAGCACGGCGAGCACACTGTCGCGGCCGAGTGCCCGCATTGCCAGGGCCAGCAGGACCGAGGAGTCGACGCCGCCGGAAAAAGCGACGCCGAGACGACCGGTGGTGCGAAGTTGGTCGAGGACGTAGCGCACACCTCGCTCGTCATGCTCGGTCAGACCGTCAGGGTCCGGGTCGCCAGCAGCACTGATCGCCATGGCCACCTCCTCCGCACAACGCCACTGACGGCTGACTGGACCACCGGTTCGACACACTTTCGCATTTCTCCGTCACCTGGATCGTACTTGCCGACGGCCCGGGGCGGGGCGGAGTGCTCGCCTCAAGCAACGTGGCGAGCGCATGTAGCGTAACAGCGCGGCGGGCGTAGCCGCGGCAAGCCGTGTTGCCTTCTGCGGCCGTTGTCGCCATGGGCGGGGTCATCCTGTTCCTGCTCCGGTTGCTGCCCGTGGTCGGCCGCGTGGTCGCGGCGATTCCGTTCCCCGTCCTCGGGGGCGCCCGCATCGTGCTGTTCGGGTCGGTGACGGCCGCCGGGTGAGCTGACCCGTTGGCTTGGCAATCGGTGGCAGGTAGGTCCCATTGCGAGGAACTGGACGCGACTGCTGTAACAACTTGGCAGTGTTCGTCGTTCTCCAAAGTGTCGGGGTATCGACTGATGAGGGACAGACGAACCCGCACCGGTCGATGGTGTCAACCCGCCGCTGGGGGCAACGTCGCCGTCGGTGCCTGATGACCCAGAACACTCCTAGAAATCGGGTCCCCCCGAAGCCTGAATGCGTGGTGGCGATCGTCTTTCAGGTAGCGATTGCTTCGAGTTCCTGGCCGGGCCGGATCGCGGGCAGGATAAAGGTGGAAGCTCCTTGGGCGAATCCCAGGACGACACCGACCACTAACCATGCGGTGTTCTCGCTGGCCACCGACACAATGCCCGTCCAGAGCAGGCTCCCCAGCATGAGGCCTGCGGCGAACATCGAGGCGAGCCACCCGATCGCAGTGCCGCGCACTCGGGTTGGGAAGCTTTCGGCCTGGTAGGAGTAACCCGCTCCCGACCACGTGCCATTAGTGGCCTGGAAGGCGAGGAAGTACAGGATGGCCAGTGCCGGCTTGTTGGTCGTCAGCAATAAAGCCAGGTTCAGCGGACCGACGAGCACGCCGCTGACCAGCAGCACCGTGCGGCGGCCGTACCGCTCGCCCAGCGCACCGCCGAGCACGTAGAACAGGAAACCGATCCCGCCGGCGACTAGCAGGAGCGTAGCAGCGCCTCCGGCGCTCCAGCCCTTCTCATCGGTGAGCCACACCGTAATGTAAATGTTGGGGGCGACGAACGCGGTTGCATAGAACAACCACACGACGCTGAGCCGGACCAGCGAAGTCCGGACCGGGCCCGGGGTCGCAAACAGTCCCCGCACCGAGCCCTTCTCCAGATCTGCGAGGTCGACCGGTATCTCCTGAGTCAGCTCCTCGACCTTCGCTCTGTCCTTCCGGGCGACCGCGTCGCGCACCGCCTTCAGATGCACAAACCGACCGGACTCGCGGATCTTCGACCGGCCAACGGCGACTACCACCAGCGGCACAACACCCCAGAGGAATACGAATCGCCAGCCGTGCGAAATTGTCAGCAGGTACACGCCCGACGCGAGGAAGACCCCGATGGGATAGCCGCCCTGCACGATGGAGTAGAGCAGCCCACGCCGGCGGGCTTGTACTTGCTCGTTGACCAGAGTGATCGACACCGCGAGCTCGGCTTGGGCGAATCCGGACGCCAACGCTCGCACCAAGGCCAGCTGCCAGTAGTTCTGCACAAAGACGGTGAGCCCGGTGAAAATCGCGGCCATAGACAGGCAAAACATCCACATGAACTTGCGTCCGCGTTGGTCCATCGCATAGCCGATGAACAATGTGATGATGAACTCGGCGCCGTAGACGATGAATCCGAGCAAGCCGACCAAGCCGTTGGACAACCCAAGGTCGTCCTTGATGTTCGGCAGCGTCAGCACAAGCAGGTTCGAGTCGTAGCTGGCTAACGCCCAGCCTGCAACGGCGACGATGATCAGATAGACGGTGTACCGCGAGTTGGAGTCGGCCACCCGGGACGTAACGGGGTTACTCATTCCGCGCCTGCTGCGCGCTCGGGCAGCCAGGCGAAGGCACGCCCGGGGGCACCGGTACCGCGCGCCAGTTTCAGCGGGGTGAAGCAGAAGTAGGCGCCCCGTGCCGGCAAAATATCCAGACTGCATAACGCCTCGACGTACGCCACGCCGGCACCCAGACCGAGTAGGTGCACAGGCGCCCCGTCATGGGCTGACCCCATGCTCGCGCCATCGGTGCCCACACACCGCACACCCCGGTCGATGAGCAGTTGCATCAAAGGTGGTTCCGGTGCCGGCCATCCCGGGGCGGTGCCGGTGATGATGACGTCGTGGCAATACGCCGACCCTGCAGCGCCGGGCTGGTAGCGAGCGTCCCAGCCACTGCGCAGCAGCACAACGTCGCCGGCGACGATCGGGCCGTGCTCGGCCTCAAACCGCAGTACCGTATCCGGCCCAATGATCGGGCTATGCCCGGGTGACGCGTCGGGCAGATCGCCGACGTCCACGACAACTGCCGGGCCCATCAGCTGCTCGAGCGGGATCTGCTCGACGGTGACCGAGCCGATCGGTGCGGCGTGCGCAAGCCCCGTGCCTGTCTCGGGAATGAAGTGGGCCGGCGCATCCACGTGGGTGCCGGTGTGCTCATCGATCAACAGCCAACGAGTCTGGTACGGCCCACCACGGTTCTGCAGCGGTGTCGTGTTGCCTGGCTGGTCGGCGAAGTAGCTGAAAGTCTTCTGCTGAAAGGGCATATGGGAGGCCCAGAAGCATGGCAGCTCCTCGGCGATCAACAAGGAAAGATCCACAACTCGGCCGGCGGCACACGAGCAGTCACCACCAGCATTGATCACCGGACCATGGGTGGATGCGGGCGTCGATAGCGGCATCGCGGAATATCCTTCCTACAACAGCGGCCTCTGATTCCTACATTTCCGTACCGGTACATGTCAATCGTCTGTCCGGGCCTGTTACCCGTCGAGGCCCCTGACACCCGTGTCGTATCGGTGGGGATGGCGGAGCGCCGACCGCACCAGGCTTGCTGCTGTAGGCATTATGCGCAGATCAATCGCGGAGCACGCGCAGGAGATGGCCCGTTGCTAGACGACGTCGAGCTGCACACCTTATGTCGGTTGCCAGCCCACCACTCGGCACGAGCTGGGGACCGCCACAGCCAAACTACATCCGCGAGAAGACCCTGGAAGGCCGGCAGGCCGCCGCGGCCAGGGCAACCACGGTGGGCGCCCCAACGTCATCGACGACGACATGCTGATCTTCGCCCGCGCCCTCAAAGACCAGGGCACGCCGATCCCGCAGATCGCGACGAAGCTGACCATCACCACCGGTAGAACGCCGGCCACCACCCCTCCGTCCCTCCCTATACCGCGCCCTGCAGGCGCAGCAGTAGAGCCAGCACGCCCACTTCGCTGCACACCGGCAGCCCGTGGCGGTCTCAGTTACCGATCGGTCTGCGACACACAGGCGCGCAACCTGTGGCGTGTGCGGCTACTTCTTCGCTGTCTTCTTCGTTGCCGTGGTCTTCGACGTGGTGGCCTTGGCCGGGGTCTTTTTGGCCGCCGCCTTCGTTGGCGTCTTGGCGGTGACGCTCCCGCAACGCCTCCTGCTTGAACGTGGCGAGCAAGCCGAGGATCTGGCGTTGAAGCTGGAGGCGTTGCGGGAGCGCCGCCGCGACGCCGCCAGCGCGGCGGGGCACACCCCGGATGCGTCGGTGGAGCGGGTGGCGACGTTCGCCACGGGTACCACGGTGGCGAACTCGCTGGGGGAGATGTGGGTGATGCAGTCCTACCTGCGCCCGGACCTGCTGGAGGCGGCCGGGGTCGGCGGGATCGACGCGTGGGGGGCGACGTTCACCGGGACGGTGTCCACCATCGAGATGAACGCCTCGGGGTCGAAGTTGAAGCCGGTGACCCGGATCGGGCGTTTCGTGAACGTGCCCGAGCTGGTGACGATGAGTTCGGTCTACACCGATGTGGTGACCCGCGATGATGTGCCGGCCGCGTTGCCCACCTTGGTCGGCGGGCAACGTCAGGTGCTGAGCATGCCCGCCGACCAGGAGGTGCGTGACTTCATCGTGGACCTGGCGTGGCGGGCGGAGAACTTCGACCCGAAACGCCCGGACATGGACAACATCTTGAAGGTCACCAGCGACGGGCGCAACGTGTCACTGGACCCCCGGTTGGGCAACCTGGCGGCCCCGCTGAATGGTGGCCGGGCCGGGACGGTCGCCGAGCAGATCATGCGCATCCACCACGCCAACGAGGACACCGTCTACCGCGACGACGCCGGGGCGCCGGCACCGATTCGGGGTGCGTTGCAGATCGTGTTCTGCGATCGGGCGACGCCGAACAAGGACGGCCGGTGGTCGATCTATGACGGGGTGCGCGACGAGCTGGTCGCCCGGGAGATGGACCCCGCGGCGGTGCGGTTCGTGCACGACTACCCGAAGGCAGGGGAGAAGGCGCAACTGTTCGCGGACTGCCGCAACGGGCGAGTGTCGGTGCTGCTGGGCTCGACGGAGAAGATGGGCACCGGGACCAACATTCAGGACCGCGCGATCGCGTTGCATCACCTCGACGTGCCGTGGCGCCCGGCGGATCTGGAGCAGCGCGAAGGGCGCCTGATCCGTCAGGGCAATCAGAACCCCGAGGTGGAAATCTGCAACTACGTCACCGAGGCCACCTTCGACACGGTGATGTGGCAGACCGTGGAACGCAAGGCCCGGTTCATCGCGCAGATCAAAACCGGCGACTTGGATGCGCGCACCGCCGAGGACATCGGTTCCGACGAGCTGGGCAACGCCGCCGCGGCCACCAAGGCCGTCGCCACCGGTGATCCGCGGTACTTGCAGCAGGTGCAGCTCGACGACGACGTGAAGTGGTTGACCGCACTCAAACACGCCTACGGCGACGCCCAGGCCCGTCACCGCAGTGAGCAGCGCACCTACAGCAGTGAGGTTGCCGCAACCACGGAGCAGAGGGAAACGCTCGACGCGGCGCTACCCAAGATTCGGGCCACCGCGGAGGCGCCGTTCGCGATCACCATCAACGACCACCACTACACCGACCGGGCCGAGGCGGCGCCAGCGTTGGTGCAGGCCGCTTGCAGCGCGAGTTGTGAGAGCAGGACCTCGCCGACCGAGCGTCCTGGTGGGGCTGCGAGGACGATGCCGGCGACCGTCAGGAAGGGGCCCTCACCGTCAGGTCGAGCGAGGGTGCCATGCATGGTGATCCCATCCAGCAGCCAGGTCACCTCAGCGGAACTCGTCATGCGTCGGCCTCCTCGTCGAGAGCGCGCCGTTCCACTTCGGTGAGGTCCGCATCCGTCATGAGACGAAGCGTGGCCCAGTGGTCCTCGACGGGGAGCGACCGAACCTGACCAGTGGCCCAATCCTGACCGTAGTCAGAGAACCACCTATAACCCAGGTGGTCCAGGACACGTGGCCTTGCTGCAGCGCACTGCGGTCCGTCCCGGGACCGAGTAGCCCGCACCCCAGCCGCGGCTCGCCGATGCCTGACCACGGAACGTCACCACCGGGTGGCATACCACGTCATGTTGCCTGCACCGGAGGGACCAACCAGTAGGCGGTACCGCACTCACTGGCATGTCCGGCCGCCCCGCAAGAGAAACGGCCGGCGGTACAAACCCGACGTTGGCCGGCCCGGCCAACAGCCCGACATCGTTGGGGTCAGCATGAGTCGTCGGGAGTTGTCCGGGCGCCGAGGGGTGCGGCGCGGAGCTGTCCGCCCGATGCGGTGGCAGCGCAAGTCGAGGACGCACGCGGGTCTACTGGCGGGGCGGCGATAGTGTGTCCCGGTGGCTGACAAGGTCTCGAACGGCGCCGTCATCGCGTTCCGCCTGAGCGCCCACCACCGCACAGACCGGTTGAGCGAAGACGGGCTTCTCGACGCGGCTGGCCGGTGCGGCATCCAGAACAGCCCGCCCGGGTCGGCGCTGCTTGCCCCGCACGCCAGGGTGCGGAACCTCACGCAGGAGCGGGTGGCCGACGCGGTCGCCGAGGAAAAGCGCCTGCTGCAGACCTGGTGCATGCGAGGCTCGCCGTTCTACTTCTCGACCGCTGACGCATCAGTGTTCACCACCGGTGTCCTACCGCCAACCGAGGAGGCGATGCGCCACTTCATTCCCGGCGTAGAGCAGTCGGTGGACAAACTCGGCATGAGCCTGGTCCAGGCGGTCGAGCTGACCGGCGCCGATCGGTGACGCGCTGTCCGGGCGCAGCCTTGCCATCAACGAGCTGGGCACGGAGATCGCCCAGGCTGTTGCCCCGCAAACTGTCGAAGAAGCAACGCACCGTGTGGGAAGAAGAACGCCCGCAAGACCGCGGGCAACCGCTCGGTGAGGGAGTCGTGCATTTCTGCATCCGCATCCTCACGTTGCAGTGGCGTGTCTGTTTCGCGCCGCGCGCTGGGAACAAGGCGCCATTCGTCCTGTTCGGGGAGTGGCTGGGGGATCCGATCCCGGATGTCGATCCGGAGGTCGCGCGCGCCGAACTGCTGCGTCGCTACCTGCGCTGCTACGGACCGTCCACGCGCGGGGACTTCGCCGCGTGGGCTGGGATCTACGCCGGTGACACCGACCCGTGGTGGGACCTGGTCGAGACGAACTGATCCAGGTCGAGTTCAGCGGGACGTCGTGGATCCCTACCGAGGACCTCGACGCGCTGCGGTCAACACCAACGCCGAAGGGCGTCCACCTACTCCCACCTCGTGACCCGTATACGCAGATGCGCGACCGCGACACGATCGTCGACCCGAAGTACCACCGGGAGGTGTGGAGAACGGTCGGGGAACCGGGCGCAGTCCTCGTACGCGGCAAGATCACCGGCACCTGGCGTCCACGCAAGAAGGGCCGGAAGCTCACCATCACCGTCAAGACCTTCGGCTCGCTTCCAATCCGGGACAAGAAGTCGCTGCAGACTGAGGCCGAGCAGATCGCGTCGCTACGAGGCGCGTCGTCCATCGACGTCGAGTTCGACACCTACTGACACTCCTCGCCACGAATGTCCGCGAGATTGTCGGCGGCGCTCGAAAACTGGACGGTTTCGGCGGTGAAAAGTGAGCACTCAACGATTGGAGTGTGATCACTTTGGAGGATTGGGCGTTGATCAGGAGGCTCGCTGGGGAGGGTGTGCCGAACACGCGGATCGCGGAGCGGTTGGGGATCTCGCGGACCACGGTCATCAAGGCGGTGAACTCGGCCGCGCCGCCTCGGTATGAGCGGAGGCTGCGGCCGACGTCGTTCGCGGTAATCGAGCCTCGGGTGCGGGCCCTGCTCGCCCAGACGCCTGACATGCCCGCGACGGTGCTGGCCGAACGCGTCGGGTGGGAGGGCTCGATCCGATGGTTCAGTGAGAACGTGAAGCAGCTGCGCCCTGAGCATCGGCCGGTCGATCCTGCCGATCGCTTGGTCTGGGCGGCAGGTGATGCAGCGCAGTGTGATCTGTGGTTCCCACCGAAGAAGTCTCCTGTTGAGGACGGGACGCGGAAGCTGTTACCGGTGTTGGTGATCGTGGCGGCGCACTCCAGGTTCGTGGTCGGGCGGATGGTCCCGACGCGCAAGACCGAGGACTTGCTGTTGGGGTCGTGGGAGCTGATCCAGCAGCTGGGTGCGGTTCCGCGCCGGTTGTTGTGGGACAACGAACCTGGGATGGGACGTGGGCAGCGCCGGGCCGGGGGTGTCGCGTCGTTCATGGGGACGTTGGCGACCAAGCTCGTGCTGTTGCCGCCGAGGGACCCGGAGTCCAAGGGGATCGTGGAGCGCCGCAATGGATGGTTTGAGACCTCGTTCATGCCGGGGCGGTCGTTTGCTTCGCCGGCCGATTTCAACACCCAGTTCGGCCATTGGCTGACCCGGGCGAACGCACGGGTGGTGCGCACCACGGGCGCGGCGCCGATCGCCCGGTTGGATGTGGACCGGGCAGGCATGTTGGGGTTACCGCCGATCCCGCCGCAGCTGGGGTGGGTTAACCGGGTCCGGCTCGGCCGTGACTACTACGTCCGGGTCGACACCAACGACTACTCCGTGGACCCCACGATGATCGGCCGTCTCGTCGACGTCCACGCCGACCTGGACCGAGTCAGGGTCCGCGCCGAAGGCCGGGTGATCGCCGACCATGCCCGCGTCTGGGCACGCTCGATGACGATCACCGACCCCGGACACCTCGAGACCGCGGCTCAGCTCCGCAAGTCCTTCCAACAGCCACGAGCCCTCGGTTGCGGTGGTGATGATCTGTCCAACAACCCCCAGGAACGCCTCAACCGCAAAATCCGCCGCCGCACCGACGTTGTCGGCATATTCCCCGACCGCGACTCCCTGATCCGCCTTGTCGGTGCCGTCCTCGCCGAACAACACGACCACTGGATCGAGGGCCGCCGCTACCTCGGCCTCGACGCCCTCACCCGAGCCCGCATCACCATGATCGACGGCGACGAACAGACGGAAGCGACCAACCCCGTGACACCCGAGGCACTCACCGCCTAAAGTGCTACCACCGGATCAAGTGGTGACCGCCTCACACACCACGAACGTGGACTCGACCCTCACGGCCGCCGGGTGTGGTCGGATCTTCGAGGAGAAGGTGTCCACCCGTAGCGCCGCACGTCCGGGACTGGCCGCCGCCTTGGACTATCTGCGGCCGGACCACGGCGACGTCCTCGCGGTGTGGAAACTTGACCGGCTCGGGCGTTCCGTCAAGGACGTCCTGACCATCGCTGATGACCTGCACGAGCGGGGCATCGGGGTGCGGATCCACACCGGCAAGTTGTCGGGCACCTACAACCCGACCGGGGAAGGGAAGTTCTTCTTCACGATGATGGCCGCGTTCGCCGAGCTGGAACGCGACATTCTGCACGAACGCACCCTGGCTGGGTTGGCCGCGGCCCGCGCCCAGGGCCGCACCGGGGGCGGCCCACCGTCATGGACGCCGACAAGCTCGCCGCCGCGCAAGCCCGGCGCGCCAAAGGTGAGACCCCGGCCCGGATCGCCGCGGCACTGAAGGTCTCCTGAGCCAGTGTCTACCGTCACCTCGCCCACGCCAAAGAAGCTGCAGCCCACACCGAATAGGGGCTGCAAGCTATTGGCTATGGCAGGGCTGGCGCGTTTTCGCTTCGCCGTCGCGATGATGACCGTTACTGGGCGGGCGGCACTTGGTAGTGGCGGGTGACTGGACCCACTATCCAGCGTCCTTTCCCGCCCCGCTGCTCGGGTTTGCCCAGGACTCGCACATCGGTGCCGACCGGCTCGAGCGGGGTAATGGACCACCACGGCCTGTCCTGTCGCTTCAGCGCGTGGAGTCGAAGCGAGCCAGGAAACCCGGTGGGGTCTTGGTCCAAGATGATGTCGGGATGCAGGGAAGATTGACCACAATCAGTGGGCCGAGAGTGGACACATCAGCCGTCTCGGCGACGGTGGTTCATGTTGTCTGCATGCCGGGGGCTGGCTCACCTGCGCTGTGTGCGGCATCGGAGTCAGCGGTGCGGTCGGCTCGCCGGACGGCGCGGGAGACGGTTGAGCGGGAGACGGTGAACAACGCACCGATCTCGCGGACCGTGTAGCGAGCTGTCCAGTAGAGCCCGAGGCTGTGGCGCTGCTGTCGGTGGTTGAGCTTCGGGGGCCGGGCCCGTAGCTGTCCTCGGGTGAGGGCGGCGGCCAAGCCGACTCGGCTACGTCTGCTGTCGAGGCCGGGCTGCACCTGCGCTCTCGGGCGAGCACCTCCACAACGACGTGGGTGACGGGCAGTGCTGGCGGGACATGATCTTTGCCGAGTGCGTCGACGAGGTTGCCGCACACGCGGCTTGGTTATGCGGTTCAGCTGTCCACGCTGATGTTTTTGGGCACGTTCCTGGCTGACCCGCGGGCGCGCCGACTGTGGTCCTGGACTACCTCGCCGAGCAGCTGAACATCGCTGATCCCTCGTG
>JAABUI010000431.1_pt1 | contig 33316 bp, 41 predicted proteins | sample 5559111 | NCBI WGS metagenome assembly JAABUI01 (sample SAMN10711870, study PRJNA513365) | rock metagenome | isolation source: Antarctica rocks | place: Antarctica: Victoria Land, Buttleship Promontory | reverse complement strand
CATCTCCGTCAACTACATCGCCGTCCCCACCCGCGCCCTACACCAACAGCTGGCCCAGCAGCTGCGCGACTACCTGCTCTCCCCGGAAGGACAATCCGTCTTCACCAGCATGGGCTACCGGCCGCCCCCCACCACGACACCCCCACCTGCCGCCCCCACGGTGTCGTCTACCCCCACACCGTTGCCTCCATCAAAATAAGCCCCAATTATCACGTGTCGAAGCGATATGAGGGCAGCAACCGCGAACAAACACATGGACAAACACGGGCATGAGAGCAACGCGATATTCGCCGAGCGTGTCGATGAGCCATGTCTTTGCCGGGGCCGGGGGCCGCTCAACGCCGCCGTTTGCGTGGTGCCCCTCAAGTCTCGCGTCCCCACGGGGCTTCTCCAGTTGTAACGTCTGAACCTCAGACCCGGGTCGAGGAGGACACATGCCACCTGGGGAAGCCCACCGCCCCGGCGACGGCGGCATAGAGGACCGGGTGGATCCGGTACTGCCTGAACACCTCACTGCTGCGCGGACAATCCCGGCGGGCAGAATCGTCCGTAACCCGGACGGGTCGGTCGAGGTGGTTGAGCTAGCGGCGGTGCAGGGTCGAACAGTGCTGCTCGCGTCCGAACGGGTGACGGATATCGTGGCACCTGAGTGGGAGGCGGCGGTCGCCGCGGCCCGGGCAGGAGATTCAACCAAACGCGATTCGGCGAGTCATACCCAATAGGACGTAGCCAACAGGAATGAACAGGGCGCAGCGCGCCTTCTCGGGTCGGCAGCCTGATCACGCCTTGAGTTGACGTCGGAGCGGGCCCCTGCGCCGGTCACGGTTGACCCGCCTGGTGTCCGCTGGGTTCGGCGGTGCGCTTGGTCGGGCTGGGGTGGCGGTGCGCGGCGCTAAGAGACTGGCGCGGGCGGAGGCAGGCTTATTGCGCAGCTGCTGGCAGCCCGTAAACGCAGCAGCAGGGTGAGGGCCAACACCACGATCGAGGCGAGGGCGATCCAGCCGCGGTCGGGCACCAGGAATGCGAGCAGGCCGCCAGTCCCCAGCAGCGGGATCGCGAGTGGGCTGCACACCGGGCAGGCCATCACGATCGCCGCGATCGTTCCCGCCGACCCGCTGCCGGCGCCAGCGAGTGCGCGGCGCCCGCCCGGGCGCACGAAAGTAGCGACGATCAGCCCGATGAGCGCCGCGGACACCGCCAGCGTCACCCAGTTCCACCACTCCACCGGGTACATGCGTCCGACGTTCGCCGGGGGCAGCGTTTGCCCGATCTCACCGATGACTACAAACACCACAACGAACACGACCGCAGCGACCACCCGCTGTGAGGTCGACCACCAGCGGAGCTGCGTGATCGTCTGCACGGACAGCAGAGGTGGGCGTTCCGACGACCGGCCCGCGCGACGTTGGACGCTTGTCATGCGCCCATCCCTATACGGCTCGATCTCAACGGCTTCAAGACGGCCAGCAGCACCCGACACTACCCGGGTGTTCGCTGGGCCTGGTCAGGTCCACTCACCAGCGGCGTGCGGCGATCCAGGTGAAGGGTGCCGTGATCGGCCGTGGCTCTCAGACCGGCAGCGGGTTCAGGCGCCGCCGGCGGTGACGATGGCGTCGGTGATGAACCCGGCGAGCAGGCCCAGGAGCAGGCCGTAGGCGAGCAGGTCGGTGCGCTTGGCCCGGGGCCGCCGCCGTCGAGCTGGCGCTCGGTGTTCTGGTCGAGGCTGCTGACGCGGGCGTAGCCGACCCGTTGACCGGTGATGACCCGCCAACTCGGTCACCGCGAGTCGTTTCTCCCGCGGGAATTTCGCCATCAGAGCTGGGGCCTGCTGGTGCAGCACCGCCTCCGGTGGGGTTTGATCCACCAAGCCGAGCGAATGCGTCAGCGCGCGCGTCCCGGACATGGCCATCGCCGCGACCACGCCCTGCACACCAGAGTTGATCACCCGCTGCGCATTGCCCATGATGCACCTGCCTCGCTGCCGCTGTAACAAAAACCGTACCGATCCTCGGTCCTGGTGCGACCACCCGTCCCCCGGTGAGCCGCGCACCTCACGCTACCTCCGACCACGCGAGATGGGGCCGCCGGAGCTGTCGCCGAGGAACGGCTGCCGCTCTGCGGTAAGGCGTGGGTACGTACTGACAGTTGCTCGCTCCTCGATTGGGCGAACCGTCCCGGTGGCCGGACACGAACGATCAATAACCGCTCCCTGAATGCGGGGCCCGGGATTGCCCACTCGCAAACGGAGGTCATTTATGGCGAAACTCGGGAAGAGTGTCCGCATCGCCGGAGAGTCTCGCGCCCAGTTGGCAGCTGACCTCAAGGCGCAGTACGAGCAGGGAGCCAGCATCCGTGAGCTAACAGAAACGACTGGTCGTTCCTACGGGTTCATTCATCAGGTGCTCAGCGAAGCCAAGGTGCCCCTGCGTGGTCGGGGGCGCCGCCGGACCACGCAGCAGTCCGACTGAGTGCCCCTTGGCGTTGGCCAGCAGCGCAGCGCCCGCACGCGACGCCCGGAGGAATCAAGGGCTGGATGAGGCTTGCGCCCAGGAACGATGACCGGAACAGTTCGCGGCGGCCGGGAGACTCGTCAACCGTCCTGCAGCCCAATCGGCGGATAATCCCCCGGTCATGGCTACGGCAGGTCGCCGATGAGTTCGATGTCAGGATTCCCCGGGTGCACGCACCACAGTGAGCTGACGGCCCAGCTCACCGACCCCGGGCGGGTTTGGAGTATTCGCTCGGTCCTGGACAGTCGGCGCACCCACGGTTGTGCGCTTAACCCGTACGTTGCCTGCACGTAGAGGTCGTGGACAGGAGACAACCCGATGGTCGAATCGTTGGGAAACATGCCCGTCGCTGCTTCTCTGGATGGAGACCGACCAAAACCGTGGGAGGCCAACTGTTCGAGCGCCCGGTTTCGGGGTCGGCGCCTACATCGTGCTGGCCGGGTTGTGGGCCAGCCCGGTCAGTGGGGCCTCGATGAACCCCGCCCGCTCTTTCGGCCCGGACATCGTCCGCGGCGACGTCGGCGGGTTGTGGATCTATCTGCTCGGCCCGGCGGCCGGCACCCTGGTGGCCGTCGGGGCCGCTTACATTCTGCGGGGCCCGGGCGGAGGTACCGCCGCATCGAAAGCCGCCCGCGGCACCCTCACCACCTTCATCGCCAAGAAACCCTGAACCATCACGGGAAGAAAAATTGGCTTCCCACCGCGATCGACGGGTTGAACACCAGACAGTGACGGAGACCGGTTCTCGCGAGACAACATTCACGATGCCCGCGGGACAGGGCTGGATAAGGCGGAGGGTTGTTAGATCCCGGTATCGCGGCCAAACTGCTGGAACACAGTTGGGACACCGACGTCTGAGCGCGAGGAGCGTGCACCATGGCCGAGAGCGTCTACAGGATCACTGAGCTGGTCGGAACGAGCACCGAATCGTGGGAGAAGGCGGCGAGCGCGGCGGTGGAGACCGCTTCGCAGAGCCTGCGGGACCTGCGGATCGCTGAGATCGCCGAACTCGACTTGCAGCTGGAGGACGGCCGAGTGAAGGCCTACCGGGCTCGGGTGAAGGTCTCGTTCAAGTTCGAGGCCAGCAGCTAGCCGGCGCTGCGCGGCGCCGGTTCGCATCCCGCAACGACCCCACGCCACCACTCGCACTGGCCCGGGTCGGTGGGGGTGCTACCGAAGGTCCAGCGTCTTCCGCACCCCCCATGGCGGTCAGCAGCCGGCGAATACCCGCCGCATCGCGCACCAGGACTCGCTGCTACCCGCGCGATTATTTGCTCCGCGCGGGTACTCCGAGGCAGCGCGCTACGTCAACCAGGGCCATCGCGACCTCCGCGCTGGCGCAGGTGAGCACCACCCCGGGGTTGCACCCGTCCACGTCGATCCCACCGGCGGTCAGGAACGCGCCCGGCCACAGTGCGGCGGCGTCGCACACCCCGCCGTTGACGATGTGCGGCGGCAACCCCCGCAAGGTCCGCCCGTCACGGTCGGTCAACCCAGTTCGGCGGGCGAGATCGCCGCCACCGGTAGTCACCAACACCTGGTACCCACCCCCGGTGCTCAACAGGGTTGCTGATGGGTTGCCCTGCTGGGCTCGACTGCCCGCATCCCGGTGGGGACGGCCACCGGGTCCGAGGACGTCCGCGGCACACCCGTACACGTCGTGCAGGTGGCGCTGCAGCCGCACCGCGCTGGCCAAACTTCCTACCGGGACCCGGACCACCATCCGCCTGGCCGTCGGGTGCAGCTGTCCGGCGAAGCGCAGTACCCCGATCACCTCGGCCCGCCTGCAGCACCCCGCATCGGGTGCCTGAGCACGGTCACCTCGGTGGCCACCGGGGGCAGCATCCCGCCCGGCGTGCCGGCGGAGCGGCTGTTGCTGGCGATCTACGCTTACGGCACCAACACCGGGATCAAGGCCGTGGCCGCCGGTGGGCACGGGCACAGCGAGGACGACATCCGCTACGTGCGGCGCCGTTACCTCACCGTCGAGGCGGCCCGGGCGATTGCGATCGGTATCGCGAACGCCACCTTCGCCGCCCGCAGCGCCGAGTTGTGGGGCACCGGGTCCACCGCGGTGGCCTCGGACTCCACCCACGTGCGGGCCTTCGACCAGAACATCTTCACCGAGTGGCACTCCCGTTACGGCGGGCGCGGGGTGCTGATCTACTGGCACGTGGAGCACAAGTCCCTGGCGGTGCACTCCCAGCTGATCTCCTGCACCGCCTCCGAGGTCGCCGCCATGGTCGAGGGCGCGATCCGTCACGGCACCACCATGGACGTCGAGTCCAACTACGTCGACTCCCACGGCCAGTCCGAAATCGGGTTCGGCATCACCCGGTTGCTCGGCTTCGACCTGCTGCCGAGGATCAAGCGGATCAACACCGTGAAGCTCTACCGGCCGGTCCCCGGCGACCCCGACGCCTACCCCCACCTGGCCCCGGCGTTGACCCGACCGATCCGCGCCGGCACCGCCACCACCGAGGCGATCCTGCGCCGCTTCACCCGCAACGCCTCGCACCCCACCTACGCGGCGATGCTCGAGGTCGGACGCGCCCAGAAAACCATCTTCTGCGCCCACTACCTGCGCATCCGAGACCTGCAGCGGGAGATCGAGGAAGGCCTCAACGTGATGGAGTCCGCCAACGGCGCCAACTCCGTCATCGCCTACGGCAAGGGCGGGGAGATCGCCAGCAACCGCCGCGACGAGCAGGAAATGTTCGTGCTGTGCCTGCGGATCCTGCAGACCGCCCTGGTCTACGTCAACACCCTCATACTCCAAGACGTCCTCGCCGAACCCGCCTGGGCCGACCTCCTCACCCCGGCGGACCGGCGTGGGCTGACCCCGTTGTTCTGGCTGCACCTGCTGCCCTACGGCGAGGTCCGCCTGGACATGAGCACCCGCCTGCACCTCGGCCCCGCGGCATGACTCTCACCGCGGGGTGGACCGGTCGAGCTGCCGCTCAGTCGGAGACTTTGGTCATTTCCTTGCCGCAGCAGCAGGTGGGGTTGGCGGTGCCGGGACAGTCCGGCGGCGCGCTCTTGGTGACGGTGACCTCACATCCGCAGGTGGGGTCGACACAGCGGTAGACCTGGCCTTCACGGAACGCCATGGTGTCTCCTTGATGGTAGTGGTTTCAGTGCCATTACGAACGGTAGAACCTTGCCCCCGGGGTAACGTCCAGGATGAGGTTTGCGCAGGTCGGGGAAGGGTCTGGATGTTCACGGTGGGTCAGGTGGCGCGGGCAGCCGGGGTGAGCGCCAAGGCGGTGCGCCTGTATGAGGCCCGCGGGCTGCTGCCGCCGGCGGTTCGCAGCGCCGCCGGGTACCGGGTGTTCGAGGCATCCGACGTGGACACGGTGCGTTTCATCCGCCGGGTCCGCGCACTGGGTTTGGGCCTGGACGCGGCGGCGGAGATCCTGGCCACCCACCGCAGCGGACAAGCGCCGTGCGGGCGCACCGGACAACTGCTTGACCAACGCATCGCCGAGATCGACCACACGCTGCGCGAGTTGCGGGAGCTGCGCACAACCCTGGTCGCCGCTCGCCGCACCGACCACGCCGATGCCGATCGGGCCGGTGCCGTGGGCGGCGAAGCGGACGGGGTCTGCCCGATGATCGAAGGCGCCACCACGGCCAGCCGGCATTAGAGGGCTTAGACGGCGGGGCCGTGCGGCTTCGTGGCCCGGATGATCGCTCCGTGCATGCCCGGGGCGGCTTCGTGGGTGAAGACGACCTCGGTGTCGATGAACCCGGCTGCGGTGAGCCCGTCGAGGTACTCGCGGCGGGTCAGGGCGCCGGCGATGCAGCCGACGTAGGAGCCTCGCTCGGCCCGCATCTGCGGGGTGAGGTGGTCCTCGGCGACGACGTCGGAGACCCCGACCCGACCACCTGGAGCCAGCACCCGGAACATCTCGGCGAGCACGGCGGGTTTGTCGGTGGACAGGTTGATCACGCAGTTGGAGATGACCACGTCCACCGCCCCGTCGGGTAGTGGAATGTTCTCGATGGTGCCCTTGCGGAACTCGACGTTGGTTGCACCGGCCTTGGCGGCGTTGGCCCGGGCCAGCGCGAGCATCTCCTCGGTCATGTCGACGCCGTAGGCGAACCCGGTGTCCCCGACCCGGCGCGCCGAGAGCAGCACGTCGATGCCCCCACCCGAGCCCAGGTCCAGGACCCGTTCCCCAGCACGCAGCTCGGCCACGGCCAGGGGGTTGCCGCAGCCCAGGCTGGCCGCGACCGCCTCGGCGGGTAGCTCCCCTTGCTCACCGGCGGAATACAGAGCGGACCCGAACGCGGCATCGACCTCGCCACCGCCGCCGCAGCACGAGGCGTTGGCCTCGGCCGTCGTCGGGGGGCAGCACTGGTCGGCATCGACCACCGCCAAAGCCTCCCGCCCGGTGAGACTCACCGCGGTCGCCGCGGCGGCATACCGGGCCCGGACCTGCTCCTGCATGTCTGCGTCTGCCATGACAACCCATCCTCTGATCGACGGACCTCGATGCATCAAGCGTGACCTATGTATCGACGGCTGTCAATGCACGTGGCAAACTCAGAGCATGCCCGCAGCCCCCTTGGTCGACGAGATGGCTGACTGCTGCAGTCCGGTCACCGGCGGTGTCCTCGACCCGGTCGCCGCCGAGCGCCTGGCCCGGATCTTCAAGGCCCTCGGCGACCCGACCCGGGTCCGGCTGGTGTCCCTGATCGCCGCCCACGCCGGCGCCGAGGCCTGCGTGTGCGATCTCACCGACCCGGTGGGGTTGAGCCAACCGACCGTGTCCCACCACCTCAAGCAGCTCGTCGACGCCGGTCTGCTCGCCCGCGAGCAACGCGGCCGCTGGTCGTTCTACCGGGTGGTCGAGGGCGCCCTGGACAGCCTTGCCGGTGCGCTGCGCGCACCGACGTCGCTGCCGTAATCCCGCGCTGGCGCACTCGCGCGTCCAGACCACTCGTCCGCAAGGTGCATGCACACCCGCGCCGGACTACTGCCCGGCGCATGGCAGGGAATGAACAATTCCCTGTCACACCGGCAGTCTCATGGTGCGGACCGCCGCAGGTCAGGCGAGTATCGAGGATCATCCGCTACCGTCGGCGATGACACATTCCCTGTCACATCGCGGAGGTACCTGGTGCCACCCGCCCGGACCGTCACTGACGCGGCCGATGCGTTCCTCGCCCGCGCCACTGCCACGACCACCCGCCGCTCCTACGGGCAGACGATGAGCGCGCTCACCAAGACGTACGGCGACCGCCCGCTCGAAGCCCTCGACGGCCCCGCCGTCGCGAAGCTCGCCGCGGACAGCTGGGGGACGCTGGCGCCGGCCACCTGGAACCGGCACGTCGCCACGCTGCGCTCGTTCACCGTGTTCTGCCGCCGCCGGGGTTGGTTGCAGGGCGATCCCTGTGCCGGCCTGGAGCGGCGCCCGGAGAAAGCCGACCGCACCAAGGCCGTCGCCGACACCTCGCTGGAGCGGCTGTTCCGCCGCGAGGATGTACCCGTCCGGGAGAAGTGCCTGTGGCGGCTGCTGTATGAGACCGCCGCCCGCGCGCAGGAAGTCCTCTCCCTCAACGTCGAGGACGTCGACCTGGACAACAAGCGCGCCCGCACCACCTCCAAGGGCGGTGACACCGAGTGGCTGCATTTTCAGTCCGGCTCTGCCCGCCTGCTGCCCCGCGTCATCGCCGGACGCCAGACCGGCCCGCTGTTCCTCGCCGATCGCCGCCCCGCACCCGCCCGCACCCCCCGCCACCGTCGACGTCTGCCCCGTCACCGGGCGGGGACGGCTGTCCTACGAACGCGCTGAGTACCTGTTCAAGCTGCATTCCCGGCGGATCAGCCGCACCGGACTCTCCCTGCACCAGCTCCGGCACTCGGCGCTGACCACCCTCGCCGACGCGAACGTCTCCCTGCCCCTGCTGATGGGCAAGAGCCGCCACAAGAACCTGCGGTCCCTCCAGCGCTACGTTCACCCCTCCGCCGAAGCCGTCGCCGCGCTGACCGCCGCCCATGACCCCGCCGCCCGACGACGCCAGCACTGACGCGGCTCAGCAAGGCCACCGCGGTTTGGGGCTGGTGACAGCATTCTTACCGGCACCCCTTCTTCGAGGGCCAGCAGCTCGGCGAAGCGGGCCGCGGTGTAGCTCAGGAGCGTTGCGGTCCGGGTGTCGGCCGGGGTGCGAAGATCACCCGGCGCAGCGCGCAGTACATGGACACACCCTCGCAGGCCGCGGCAACGATGCGCGAGGCCTGGTACTGCACGCCCGGTGCGGTGAGCCCAGCTCCGACACCGAGCGGGATCCCCCCGTAGTTAATGGTCCACACCGGAACCCCTGCCGCCCGCAGCGCGTCTAATCGGACTCGCGGTTCTCCTCAGCGTTGGCCAGGACGAGCTCGGGACGCATGCAAGTATGCGTTCGATGGAGGGATACTTGGACCCGCCCACCCTCGATGTCGGTCGCATCATCGGCCCCCGGCTGGGATCCTGTAGCACTGGTTGGGCCATGTGTTTGTCCCTGCCGAAGCGTTCGTCAAGTTCGGTTGAAGCCCATCCGCGTGGGCGGTGTCGGTTACCGCCATCACATGCTCGCACGCCCTGCTGGTCCGGGTGGGTAGTCCTCCTCCCGGGGGTCCAGGGGTACGGATGGGTCCAGAAGGTCGGTCTCGTCGACGTGCCCTGCCGTTGCCCCAGTGGTGTCGGGCCCAGCCTCGTCGGACACGTCGACGGCGAAGGGTGTGCTGGTCGAGGACGTCGACCCGGGGACATCCGCTGGCGGGGCGGTGTGGTGTTGCGCTATTGGTGTTCCTCCTGCTCCGCTCGCGCAGCGCCGCTGAGTGATCGTCCGCGGCACACGAGGTGCTGGCGCGAATCATCCTCAATCAGCGACTTCGACCGGTACGGGCCGCGACACCGGCAGCCCCACTGCCCCTCGAAGTGAGCACTCGCTTCCTCAGCCCGGTCCCCGCACTATGGGTGCGGTAGGAGTCAGCCGGCGGTGAGGCTGTCGAGTTGGCTCTGCACGGTTTCCGCCAGCTCGGCCCAGGACGCGGTGAACTTCTCCACGCCTTCGTTCTCGATGGTGCGGAACACGTCGGTGATATCGATGCCGACCCCGTCCAGGGCGTCGAAGACCTGCTGCGCGGGCACTGCGGTGTCGCTGACGGTGTCGCCGGTGCACTCACCATGCTCGGCCACCGCGTCCATCGTCTTCTCCGGCATGGTGTTCACCGTGTTCGGCGCCACCAGCTCGGTGACGTACATGGTGTCCGGGTAGTTCGGATTCTTCACCCCGGTCGAGGCCCACAACGGGCGCTGCGGTTTCGCACCGTCCTCGGCCAGGCCTGCCCAGCGCGCGCCGACCCCGAACACCTCCTGGTAGGCACCGTAAGCCAGCCGGGCGTTGGCCAGCGCCGCCTGACCCCGCAGCCCCATGGCCTGCGGGGTGCCGATCGCCTCGAGGCGATTGTCCACCTCGGTGTCGACGCGGGAGACGAAGAACGAGGCCACGCTGGCAATGGTGGACAAGTCGTGACCGGCTCCGCGGGCCTGCTCGAGGCCATGCAGGAACGCCTCCATCACCGTGCGGTACCGCTGCACCGAGAAGATCAGGGTGACGTTGACGCTGATCCCTTCGGCGAGGGTGCGGGTGATCGCCGGCACCCCCTCCTCCGTGGCGGGAATCTTGATCATGACGTTGGGCCGGTCCACGATCTTCCACAGCTCGATGGCCTGGGCCACGGTCTCGTCGGTCTCGTGCGCCAACCGCGGGTCGACCTCCAGGGACACCCGCCCGTCCCGGCCCCCGGTGGCTGCCCAGACGGGGCGGAGCACGTCACAGGCGTGGCGGACGTCGTCGGTGGTGAATGCTCGGACGATGTCCTCCACGTCGGCGCCCTGACCGGCGAGCTCGCGCAGCTGTTGGTCGTAGGCGTCGCCGTTCGCGACCGCGCTGGCGAAGATGGTGGGGTTGGTGGTCACCCCGACGACGCTCTTCGTCGCGATGAGCTCGGCGAGGTTACCCGAACGCAACCGCTCCCGAGACAGGTCGTCCAACCAGACAGCGACACCGGCGGCGCTCAGCGCCGCAAGGTTCGTGTTCTGCTCGGTCATGACCGATCCTCCTCCAGTGGGGCACAAGCACTGTTTCGAGATCCGGCCTGCAGTGGGTTGAGGGACAACCCACTGACCGACCCGTGCCGACAACCCTGCCGACGGTGTCGCGCTTCCAGCCTGCCCGACATACCCGGGCACCGCCAACCGGACACGGTCCTGTTCGGGCCGGGCTGGTCGGCGCTCATGCTGTGTCACCAATTCCGGGTAGTGATCGACCGGGCCCTGCACCGCCAGACCACCACCACGGTGTACCAGCCTGTGCCCGGAGAACTCCCGGTCACCGCGCCAATCCCCGTAGTGCTCAACCAGTCCCAGACCCCAGTGTGGACGAGGCGCTGCGCCACATGGTTGGTTGAACACATGCTGGTTCTACGCCCGCCGGGCGTGTACCCGCCACAACACGACACCTGGCTGCTCGCCGAGGTCCTCCGCCGCGATAGGGCAGCGACCGGGCGGCGCGTGCTCGACCTGTGCACCGGAACCGGAGCGCTTGCCGTGGTCGCGGCCCGTGCAGGCGCCGCCAGCATCACGGCGACCTGGTGGATCCGGTATCCAACCAGCGTTTCGCCCTGATTGTGTCCAACCCCCCTATGTCCCCGCCGAGAACGAGCACCTACCCACCCGGGGCCCGGCGCGGGCCTGGGACGGGGATTGACGGGCGCGCACTCCTGGTACCGGATCTGCGCGGAGGCACCCAAAGTGTTAGCACCCGGCGGAACGCTGCTCATCGTCCACTCCGACCTGTCGGACGGCCAGGAAACGGTGCAGCAACTGGCCGGTGACGGTCTCGCTGTCACCGTGGCCGCCAAGGCCACCGTGCCCTTCGGCCCGGTGATGCGGGCCCGGGCCGACCTGCTCCAAGCACGCGGACTCATCGCACCAGGGGAACGCACCGAGGAACTCGTCGTGCTCCGCGCAATCAAACCCTCCCAGGTCTGAGCAACGGCAACTGGGCGCACTGCGTTTCCTCCCTTCATCACGTGGCGGTCGGGAGCACCGCTGCCCCACCGCCGCCGACCGGGCATACGAGACGCTGCCGGGATGCGGCATCGGCTAGGACCACGGTCAATGGGGTACCGGCGGATTGCCGTGCGGGCCGGTGACAAAGCGGGCCGGGTCGCTCGCCGCCCGGGCGCCGCTGTTCAACCAGCGGGTGAATCCTTCCGGGTGGCGGTGGGCCAGCTCGTCGAGCAGCGCCGCCCGGGTCTCGACCAGGCAGAGCCGCTGATCGGGCGACACGGTGTGCTGCAAGGCGCCAAAGCTAGTGCGCCACCACCAACACAGCTCGCCGTCGCTGAGCGAGGCCCACAACAACGGTGACGGTGAAGCCGGCTGCGGCGGGGACGGGGTTGGCTGGACGGGTACCCCGCTCTGCACGTCGGGGGCCCTCGCCTGCGGGGCGCGGATCAGCAGGATGCGCAACGCCCACGGTGAACACACCACGAGCAGCCCAAGGCCGAGCAGCGCGAGGACATCGAGCAGTACAAACAGACCGGACACGGCGATCACACCCACAACGGCCAAGGCGCTAACACCGAAGAGGTGGGGCAGCGACGCGGCGGTCCTGCGGGTCTGCCGGTGGACGCCAACACCCACCATGGGACCGAAGATCGCGGCCAACACACCCAGACCGAGCAGAGGTTCCCACGGCAGGAACATCCACGCGGCGACTGAGCCGACAACCACCACGCCGCACAGCACGCCGCGCCACAGGATGCGGTAGATGCCCATCTGAAGTCTTCCCGTCCACAGGGACTCCACCAGGAGCAATGGACTGGATTTCTCGACAATAGATCGCCGGCGGGCAGCCCGCAGGTCGAGCGCGGGTGGCTGGCTTTGCGGGCGCCGCCTCGCCGAACTCAGGTGACGATCGGCCCGCCAGTTCCGGGCTCGGCCGCCGGGTCCCAGGCAAGGACCAGCATGAGACGGGCTCGCTGGTCGGGGTCCTGCAGTGCGGACCCGAACAGCTCGCTGAGCCGGCCCAACCGGTAGCGCACGGTTTGGCGGTGCACATGCAATTCCTCGGCCATGGCTGCCCGGTCGCCCACGTTGCGCAGCCAGGACCGCAGCGTCTCCCGCAGCATCAGCCGCGAGGCGGGGGCGGCATCATCCAGTGGCGCCAAGTACTGCTCGCGGAGCAGGTCCAACAGTCGGGGGTCGCGGTGCACGATCACGGTGTCGAGGTGCTCCTCGACGAGCACCGGGTCCCCGGTGAGCGCCCCGGAACGCCATAGCTCCGCGGCCAGCTCAGCCAGGCGTGCGCTGGCCGGCAGCTGGTGCAGCGGGACGGACCGGCCCACAGCGAGGTGGAGCGTGACGTAATCGCCAGCACCGCACCTGCGGCATGAGCATTTCAGCCCTGGGCCTCGAATCTGCCCTTAGGTACGTGTGCCGGTCGCCGACTCTGCGAGGAGAGTCGCGGTCTCATGCGCGGTTTCGGTCGGAAACGGCGCAGGCAATTCCCGCAACCGCTGAGCGCCGGCGACCGCCGCGCCTACCGCACCCGCGCCGTACACGCCGGCGCCAAGCAAGGCGGCGGTCGCCGGCGGTAGGCGCTTCTCCAGTAGTCGTAGGCTGCAACGGTAAGCCGACGCGGTGGCGAGCACGGCGAGCACTCCAGCAGTGGCCACCAGGGTGGCCGCAGGGGCACTGGCTTTGACCTTGCTCCACAACTCTCGCTGCGCCGAGTCGATCTCCCGCCGGACAAGGAGGCGGGTTTGCTCCGACAAGTCGCCGAGCGCGTCGGCAATTCCCGCTTGCGGTGTTTGCTCTGGCTCCGTCACGGGTCCAATGTTACCCGGCCAGCCGATTCCAGCGATTCAACCGGCTCCCGCCCGCCCCAGCGCACAAAAATGCACGGCGAGGGCATTATGCAGCGCACCTACGGGTACGGACCGCCGACATAGGCCCCATCGCCAACACAATCGCCCACCACATACGGCCCCCGGCCCGGGATCTGATGCGCCGCCGGAGCAAGTACTTCATCGGGGTCAGACTGAGTCGGCGGTGGTGTCGCATGCGCCCGGTAAAGCGGCGCACCCTGGTGTGATCCCGACAGCTCAGTTACCGGCTTCGGTCGCCGCACCAGGCGCGTCGGGGCCGGTCTGATCACCACTCTGACCGCCCTGCTGCACGTTCGGCCCGCTGTCTGCGGCACCGGCCGCTCCGGGGGCATCCGCGGTGTCCCCGGCCTCCGGGGTGTCCGTGGCACCCGCTGCGTCCGGGCTGCTCTGGTCACCCTGCTGAACATTGGCACCAGCAGTCCCGGGCGCATCGGGGGTGTCACCCGGTGTGGGAGTGTCCACCGCCGAAGAACTGGGTGCAGGAGACGACGGGGTGGCCGCGTTCGCGACACCGGCGCCGATCCCGCCCAACGCCAAAACGCTGAACGCGGCGGCCGCGAGCTTCTTCTTCAAAGCCATGGGAAATTCTTTTCGCTCGGACCAACCGGCTGGCTGCTCTGACCAGCACACTGCCGCGGGGCACCTGTAGATCCGCTGAAAGACCCTGAGAAAGCCCAAGCCCCCCACCTGCCCCTGCCAGACGCCGACCGCAACCCAGACCACTGACGCCCTGCCGATTGGTACTCACCCGCAGCCGTGCTTCCACACCTTGCGCCACCTCGCCTGAGCAGGCCCAGTCATGACATTTTGAGACGGTGACGGGCAGGTCAGCGTCGACGTCAGATAATTCTCGATTACCGACACTCCTCGCGTGCTGAACCGTGCGCAGGTGATCAGTGTCGACAACTCGCGTCGGGAAACAACGTCGAGTAACCCGACCACCGAATTATTGTCGACGGCTGCTGGTCGGGTACGCGCGGGTCTCCACCTCCGAGCAGAACCCAAACCACCAAACCGATGCCCTGCGACGGGCCGGGTGAACACCATCCATTCCAATGGGGTGGCAACCGGGATGACGCCCAAGCACGCCCGCCCCACCGACATGCTGCCGTTCATGACCCAGCACGCGCACACGCTTGCCGCTGGTGAGCGGGGGCCGGCGGTGCAGCGGGGTCGCATCGGGTGCTGACGGTGGTGTGACTGGCGTCAGGGGAGCTCGTTTCGATATGCCACGGTCCCCCACCGGTCTGTGGCGTGTGTCACATTGCCCGGGTCGGGCACAGCGACCCAGCCCCTCACCTCTGGAGTTTACGTGCGCCGAATCACCACGCTTGTTGCCTGCGCTGCCCTCACTGGTGCGGGCCTGCTCAGCGTCGCGGCACCCGCCGTCGCGAAGACCACCCCGCCGACGGCCGCGGCAGCGTCAATCAAGACCTCGCCTTACGTGGCGCTTGGCGACAGCTACTCCTCCGCCGCCGGGGTCAACCCGCAGGTCGTCGGGTCCCCACCGACCTGCAGCCGCTCCCAGCTGAACTACGCCCACGACATCGCGGCGAGCACGCATCCGGCAGCGTTCACCGACGTGACGTGCAGTGGCGCCAAGACCTCCGACTTCTTCACCCCGCAGGCGCCCGGTGTGGCCCCTCAGCTAGACGCAGTCGGTAGCGACACCCGACTCGTGACCATGACCATCAGCGGCAACGACGAGAACGTCTTCGTGGACTCCTTCTTCGGCTGCCCGGCGGTCGACGTCGGCCAGCCCACCGGCAACCCGTGCCAGCACAAGTACGGCACCACGTTCACCGACCTCATCAAGACCCAGACCTACCCGCACCTGGTCCGGGCGTTGTCCGCTGTGCGCGCCAAGGCGCCGCACGCGACCATCGTCATCCTGGGCTACCCGCAGATCCTGCCCGCCGTTGGCACCCTTTCGTGCTACGCGGCCACGGGCATCTCGACCGGTGATGTGCCCTGGCTCGTCAACCAGCAGCAGGTCGCCAACGACGCGGTGCGCCGCGCCGCCGCCGCGACCGGCGCCCGCTACGTCGACACCTCCACCCCCTCCGCCGGTCACGACGCCTGCGCACCCATCGGAACGCGGTGGATGGAGCCTTTGGTCGCCCCCGTCAACGCCTACCCGGTGCACCCCAACGCCACCGGTGAAGCCGCCATGGCACAGGAGACCCTCACCGCCATCGGGCGCTGAACCTCCGGTAACGCACACCGGTGGTGATCCCTAGACACCACCCGGAGACAACGAGCGTCCCCCGGGGGGTGAGGGGCTTGCTGCCGCCCGGGCAGCACTCCGGTGACGCCGTAGCAAGCCGCCGTAGCAGGGGTGCCGGTAAGAATCGTGTCACCAGCCGCAAACGAGCATTCGTGATGTGAGCAGACTGTTTGCGGTGTAGCTACCGGCGGTGGCTCGGGAGTTGGATCAAGATGAGCTGGTCGACCGTTGGACGCTCGTCGGTGACGTGCTCTCGACCTCGAACTGGTGAATAACCTGATCCGTCGCAGGCGGCTACCCCGTGCCGGCGGCCGGTCGGCCCGGAACAGCCTGCCCCCTTAGCTGCGACCCCGGCCGACCGGCTGGTTGCTCTGACCAAGCCGCACCATTCCGACGACCACTGCATGACCGGATCTGGTCCGCGCTCCGCACTCGCACTGACCGACTTCCTAGGGCAGGCTCAAACGCAGCGAGTCACTCACACCCACGAGGTCAACCAGGGCCCCACGAGGTGCAGGCCCTGTTTGCAGAAACTGGGTGGCAAATCCCTGACCCCCGCGCCACCCCACGTTCGAGGTGACCGAAGATCAGAACCTGCAGCTCGCCATCAGCCTGGGCCCGGCATGGAACCAACCCACTGCCCAACGCACTGGAACGCGGGAACGCGGCCCTCGCTAGGTCGGCCTTCGGACCTCGGGGTTTCTCGCTTTCTCGGAACCGTTCTCGACCTCAATGTCGAGCCCAGTGAGGTATCGGTAGACCCCGGCTGAATAGATGTCGCGGATGCGGACGTTCTTGATGCCCGCTACCCGCAACTCCGGGCGCAGCCCCAACAGCTTATTTCGTACCGACGATCGGACCCGCGTCCCGAACTGCTGTCCGGGCGCGACGCGCAGCGGCTGTGGCAGGTCGGAGACAATCTTCAGGATCTCGCCCATGTCCTCGGGAAGGCTGTCAAGGGCTAGGTCGATCATTCGCTCTCGGTAGACGCGCTGACCGAGCCGCTTGGTCTCGTCCCGCTCCCAGATGTTGAGCGCCATGATCAGCTGCGGCGCCAGTTCCAAGGTCCACTTGACCACGGTCTCCCCTGAAGCCTCCAATCGGCCTTCAGGTCCGGCCATCGGCCGTGCAGTTTGCCGGGTCCAGCATGCGTCAGCCGATGAGAACGGGGCTGTCGGCTCGGCGGCGCGTGGGCCGGGATCGACCGGCGCCTGGACGGCCGGTCTGACGGCTTGGACGGACGCAGGCTCCGGAGAGTCCACCACCGGCTCGGCGGCGGGCACGAGGTTGTCCTCGGTCGATGCGCGTGCCAGCGAGTTCGTGCGGTTGGCCAGATCTCCCGCGAGTGCGGCCATCCCTCCCCTGCTGTGGTGCGACCTTCCAGCCTTGGTGGTCGTTGTGTTCATCGGGCTGCAACCTCAAGTTCCTCGACGTCAGTGTCGGCGCCGCGCAGCCGGTCCGACATCTCGTCGGCGACGTCGCGGTAGATCCGGCCAATCTTGCGGGTGCTGTGCATTAACGCGGTGGGCACGCCTGAGGCGGCGGCCTTCGAGGCGTAGCGACTGAACGGAATAGTCGTCTCGAACACGTGCAGGCCGGACTTGCGCATCTGGTCGGTGATGAAGTCGGCCTCCTCCCCCTCTACGACCTTGTTCAGCAGCACACCGAGCAGACGCAGATTTGGGTTGAGCGACGCCTTCACCTGTGCCACCTTGGCCGCGTAGACCTGGGTGGAGGCGAAGGACAGCGTCTGCGGCTCGGCTATGACGATCACGCCGTCGGAGGCCACCATCGCCACGACGGCCAGTCCCTCCACCTTGGGAGGGGTATCGATGTAGCAGAGGTCGTAGCGGTCCCCCACCGACTCCAACAGCTTGCGCAGCCGCTGCAACCCGGTGAGCGGGTCCATCGCGACGTCGTGCTCTGCGCGCACGAGCGCCCGCTCGTCGCCGGGCAGCAGGTCGACGCCGGGAGCGACGTTGCGGATCACGACATCGTCGAACGCGGGCTTGGACTCGGCTGACTCGTTGAGCAGATCGCCGATGCTGCGGCCGGGGCCGGACGCGGTTTGCCGGAAGCTGAATGTGAGGTGGGACTGCGGGTCGAGGTCAACGGCGAGAACACGCATGCCGAATTCGCCGCTGACGGCCGCCAAATTGGCCGTCACAGTCGTCTTGCCGACGCCACCCTTCTGCTGTCCAGGGGTCACAACGTACATGGGAAGGCTCCTCTGTCGGATCGGTGATGGACGGTCCGCCTCGCAGCGTATGACCCGGGCGCCTGACCGGCGGGGACGCTGAGCGGCCGTCGGCGTGTCGGTCAGGACGCCTGTACCCCCTCACGCACTGGTGTCCGCCCGGGTGGGTCTACGACAGTCGGTGCGTCTTCCCGTCAGTGCGGCGGGGTGGGCGGCGGCTAGCACGCATACGGGGCTGGCCGGATGGGCGCCGGGGCGTGTGTCCCCTTCCATGCACGGAAGCACGGAAGCACGGAAGGGTGCACCCGAGTAACCGAGAAATCAAGAATTCCTCGGTTACTCGGCTTTACCAACTTCAGGGACGCTACTGAGGTGGGGGAGTGTGCCCAGGGGCGCTCCGGCGTGAGCACGCGCTCACTGCGAGCAGCCGACCACACCACAGCAAGCGCGGCCGGGTCGTACGCCGTCAACCGTTGCACATCGTGGCTGTTGAGTTGAGGAGCAACTGCGTGATGTCCATCCGCACCGTCGGAGCGGGCGTACTGGTCACCGTCATCGAATGGCCACCGCGGCGTTTGTGGTCCGTCACCGGGACGCACATCGCCGGACGCGTCGTTCCGCATTCATCGAGCGCGGCTGGAGGGAGGGGTTGCGAAGCCGCCGCTGGGCGTGCAGAGCCCTCGAGAAGTAACCGGGGGAGAGGTCGAACGAGCCGGTCGTCCTTTCAGTCGGACGGATCAGCTGGTTTTCGTGCGAGACTGGGAGTGTCCGCCACACAGAGGAGGGGAGCGGTGAGCGTTGCCACGCACGGCGTCCTCGGCCACCCGGGGCCTTGGACGATGGCCGACGTCGAGGCGTTGCCCGACGCGGGCGATCACGCGCGTTACGAGCTGCTCAGCCCCGGTGTGCTCACGGTGAGCCCCGCGCCCGGTACGGCCCATCAACGCGCCTCCCGACTGCTAGCCAACCTCCTCGACGACGCGGCGAACCGCTCCGGGGCCGATGTCGAGGTCCTCGAAGCGGTCAACGTCGAGGTCCCCGGCGGGCGACTGACCACACCCGACATCGCCGTGGTGGACGGCCGGGTCGCCGATACCGACCCGGTGCGCTACCCGTCCTCGGCGGTTCGCCTGGTGGTCGAGATCGTCTCGCCCGGTTCCCGGGCCACCGACCGGGCCATCAAACCGGAGCTCTACGCCGAGGCCGGGATCCCGGCGTACTGGCGACTGGAGCTCCAACCGGCACCGCACCTGATCACCTACATCCTCGATGGCGAGCACTACGCGGCGGCGATCACGCTCCACGCCGGCCAGCTCGGTGAGCTGCTGGCGCCGTTCCCGCTGCGCCTGGACCCGGCCGATCTGGCCCGCCGACGCGGCCCCGAGGGACACTGACCGCGACGAACAGAAGCCGACATTTCGGATAATATGTCATAATATCACTTATCGGCACACGAATTGTGTTGCGGGGGAGTGCTTTCCCTGCGGTCGTGTCATAAGCCGCTCCGAGCCACCGCTCCGCCTGGTGCAGCGCCCGCGGGATGGTTGTGCGGACGGTCACTTCAGGCACGGGTCTCTGGCGTTCGAGGCGTGGGTTCAGTGTTCGCGGAAGGTTCGCACGGTGCGTAGCTTGTCTCGACCACCGCTGACCGCCCATGTTCGAACACCAGTACTATCCTCAGTGGTGCGGGTAGTCGCCCAGGACGGGCGGGAAGGGCTCCCCTGGGCGACCTTCCGCACACCGCCCTTCCCGTGGCCCGCCGCCTGCTCCCGACCGGCGCTACCCCGCTCGCAGATCGCCTCAGCTCGAGCGGCGGGGGGCTGTCTCGCTAACGGTGTTTCCGACGGTTTCCATGCTCCCGGCCACGTTGGCGAGGGTCAGCCGCGCCGGGCGGGGGCGGAGAGGAAGAAGTCGGCGTGGTAGCGGCCGTCGGCCTCCTTGCCGGCTGCGTCGATACCCAAGGCGTCCAGCGCCCCCAGCACCGCGTCTTGTTCCTGCTGGGTGGCGAAGCGTCGCTGTGGGTACGTACGCCCCAGCTCCTGTTTGGTGACCAGCCCATGTTCAGCGAGAACCTGCGCAATCCGCGCGTAGGGGTACCGCCGCAGCACGAACGCGGCCACCATCGGCTTGGGTCCATCTCCGAACACCGATAGCAGCCGGTTGAAGGTGCGCTCGCTCACGTAGCCGACGCCACCGGTGATGGTAATGAGGTCGACCTCACGGATCGCCGCGACCAACTCGGGGCTGGGGTCCTCGGCCTCCAGGTTCTCCACCCACCCGTTGTCGAGCAGCCCGACCTCGCGCGCGTAGCCGATGGCGTTCGCGGCCAGGTCCAACCCCAAAACGCGCGGAGCCTGAGCTCGCTGGCGCCCGGCATAGAACTGCCGATCCGACTCGATGAGCTCAGCGGGCCCGAGCTGGTCGAGCGCGTCGTCCTCATACCGCCGGAACAGGTCGTCGATGCCCAGCTCGCAGCGCATCAACGCCGCGTTGACACCGTAGGAGCAGCACACATCGAGCACCGTCGCGGGGGAGCAGTCCAGGCCGTCGAGGAGCTCGGCGAAAATCGGGTACGCCTGCTGCGGAATCTCGTAGTCCAGCGCACCCAGGGCCCGGTAGTACGCCCGCGGGTCCGCTTGGTCATAAATGTGGCCGAAGGTGGCCTTGCCATCGCCTACCGCAGATTCCATGGTCATCACCGTAGTAATCACCCGCCCTTCCACGCAGTCACAACGACCGGCGGCACAGCCCGGCCAGCAGCGCAGGGGTGCCACGACAGTGCTCCGGTAGCGGCGCAACAGGATGGCGCTGACTCATGCTCATGTTCAATACTTCAGCGCTTCGATCATGCATCAGATGCAATCTCACCGACCTCGCACCGCGACCACGACTCCCGCCGGCCCCCACCCCAGCTCCACCACACAGCAGGCCACCGACCACCACCCGTGAACGGGTCACGCCAGCTCCCCGCGCGACCCGCGGTGATGTCCGACGCCAGCTGCGCCAGCCCCCCCGGCGCCGTCACGAGAAGTAAGCGCTGGTTCAGGATTCAACGACACCGTTTTTCACCACACCGAACCCTTACGGCCACCACTCGGCCGTTGTGCTGTCATGTCCGGAACGCGGACCTGAGGGCTGCGCGGGCGCGCCCGCTCGACCACACTGGGGCCATGACGACAACCAAGCAAGAGGCCGCCGCCCAGGTGCGCGCCGCGAAGACCCGCCTCGGGCTCACCTGGGCCACCATCGCCGACAGCGTCGGCCGACCTGTCGCGTGGACCACGTCCGCGCTGCTCGGCCAGCACCCGATACCCGCCGAGCAAGCCCGTGCAGCCGCGGCCGTGCTCGAGCTGGACGAGGACGCCGTCGCCGCGTTCCAAGAGCAGCCCTACCGCGCCGAGGGCCCGACAGTGCCCACCGACCCGACGATCTACCGGTTCCACGAGGCCCTCGCGGTGTACGGCCCCACCATCAAGGAACTCATCCACGAGGAGTTCGGCGACGGCATCATGTCGGCCATCAACTTCAAGCTCGACGTCACCCGGCGTACCGACCCCGGGGGAGACCGCGTCGTGGTCACCTTCGACGGCAAGTTCCTCGACTACCAGTGGTGAACCCCCGGCGGTAGTTCTGATAACCGGGCCTCGCGGGGCAGCGAGGATACCGTCGGGGAACACGTGACCCCGCCGGTGGCCTGGGTCCCGAGCTGTTGCTGCTTGCTGAATCAGCGGCTCGCACCCGCGGGAGCGGTGCCGTGCTGGCTCGTCGCGACTCAGATGTGCGCCCGCTCAGGCCACACAGTCCCGGCAGATGGGTCGACCGGCGCGTTCACCGGCGTAGCGGTGGCGGTGGTGGACGAGGAAACAGAACGAGCAGGTGAACTCATCGGCCTGCTTCGGCACGACCCGCACCGAAAGCTCCTCCCCGGACAGATCCGCCCCGGGCAGCTCGAACCCTTCCGCGGTGTCCGCCTCCTCAACATCCACCACCGGGGACTGCACCTGCCGGTGCGCCTGCCACAGGACCTCCAAAGAGTCCTCGACCGCCGCGGCAGACTCGCCGCGGCGTGGTGCGTCATAGTCTTCTGCCATCGCTATATCCCCTGCCGTGCTCATCGAATCATCACCGGTATGCGGCCCATCATGGCCAACAACGCGGTAGAGGCCCACTCCAGTTCCGGAAAGAACGGCAGGCGCGCCCCCGCTTCGCTCGAGCGGGGCCGTGCCCGCCTGCGGCGGGTACGGCGCTCCTGCTCACCCGCCTGTCCTTCGGCCTTGCCAGCGGGCGCGGGGGAACGGTTGGGCCGGCCACCGCTGCAGGTGGGCGACTCGGGGTTGCTCCTGCCGTTGGTCTCAGCGCCGCAGCAGTGTTGAGCTTGCCCCACATGAGACGCGATGACGGTGTGGGAGTACCAGCTTGAATGCGGCTGTGTGCAGACGGTGCGGGTGCCCCTAAACCAGGTGGAACCCGGGCCGATCAGCGGCACCGTGCACGGGTGGTGCACGAGCTGCGCCGTGCAGCGTGCGGCCGGTCGGTGCGGATAACCCTGGGGTGCAGGGAAGTACGCTGTGCACCCGGTGGGGGTGTCCTCAAATATTTGTGCACCCGTGGGACGTAGTGCGAGGGGGTGGCTGGGAATGGTTGCGGGGTTGTCGTCGACCACGACGGGGTGGACGGTTTTTGAGTCGGTGGAGCCGGGGTCGGAGATGTTGACGTTCGCCGGCGGGGTCGCCTACGAGGCGCGGTCGCCGCTGCGGGTGTTGGGCAAGCAGTCGGGAGTTCTGCATCTGCGGGTGGCGCAGGGGGTGGCCCGCACTGGGGAGGACGTCCGACAGACGCTGGCTGACGGGCGCACCGTGGTGGGCGAAGCGGTGAAAGGCCCGACTGGTGCGGTTCATGCGGTTGCGGTGTGGTACGGCGAAGGCACACCACCACCGCGGCCGTCCATCAACTGCTGGGACGTGAACTTCGAGACCCGCACAAGCAACGCCACCGGCGATCTCGCGGCGACGTGGGCCGACGGGCGCGAGACGAACCAGGATTACCCCTTCCACCAATTCCTGAAGGCGGCGCATCCCGATGATGTGCTGACAATGACACGGTTGGCGAACCGGTTCGTGGGCGCTGACCCTGGGATGTTGCTGGGCATGCGCTGGTCGGTGCGCCGGGGAGAGGACGGGTGGACACCCTTGCAGTCCTACGGCCGCTACCTCATCGATGACCGCGGCGATCGCCTGTGGCGCGGGCACAGCATCGATCTGACAGACGCCGATGATGCACACGTCCCGGTGCGGGCGTTGTTCGGGCAGCTCTGGGCAGGTCAGGATCAGCAGGCGGCCATCGTGGATCTCATCGACCCCTATGTCGTGCGCTGGTTGCATGAGGGCTCACCGATGATCGCGTGGCCCGAAGATGGTTGGCTACAGACGATCATCCACCCCGATGATCAGCACCCACCAGAGTTCGAGGTCGATGCCTTGGCGCAGCTGCCGGTTGAGCAGTCCGCGTCCGTGCAGATCCGGCTGCGGGACAAGGACGGTGGTTGGGTGCGCACAGATGTTGTGGCCATCCCACTGGCGAAACCGACGAAAGACGCGGCACCGGCAATAGCGGTCTTCACCCAGGCGAAGGAGCAAGGGTGACCAAGGAACAGAGCGCGGCAGAGGCGGGAGCGGCGGCGTATTCGCCGAAGCTCCTGAAGCTGTACGACGCCGCGGTGGTGTACGCGTCGAACAGCCTGCTGTGGCAATGCTCTCGGCACGTCCTGCTGGCCAACTACCAGGCGAACCTCGGCAAACGGCACCTCGATATCGACCCCGGCACAGGCTGGTACATCGACCACGCCGATCCCACCCTGGACTCACTGACCCTGCTCGATCTGAACCCGAACAGCCTCCATGCCGCAGCGTCGACCCTGGCCAGGTATGAGCCAATGCAGGTGCGGGGCAATGTCCTGGACCCGTTACCAAACACCTTGAGAAATCTGGATTCGGTGGGTGCGAACTTCCTGTTTCACTGCGTGCCGGGCGACTGGTCGGTCAAAGGGAGAGCCTTCGGAGAGGTCGCGAAGGTGCTGGCCCCGGGAGGAAAATTCTTCGGGGCCTCGATCCTCGGCTCCGGTGTGCAACCGACCTTAGCCGCCCGCGGTGTCATGCGGCTGTATCAGCGCCTGGGCATATTCCACAACAATGCCGACACTGTCGAGGGCCTACGGGAAGCGTTGAGCCACTCTTTCGCGGACGTCCACATCCAGGTGGTGGGCTGCGCCGCGGTGTTCCAAGCGGCACAGCCCCGGTAGCCGCGACGGATCGCAGGATCAACGCCCGCGCCCGCGTCGGTCGGTGAGGATCGCCCGAACCTGGGCCCGCCCTGCCCCGTTGAGTGCGGCCCGGCCGATTGTGCGGGCTTCGGTGGCGGCGGCGAGCTGTGCGGGTGCTGCGGCGATGCGTTCGGCGGCGGCGGCGGTTTCGGCGGCGGCGTGAGCGTCGCGCCACAGGGTGGGGCGGTCACCGATGTCACCGCGGTGCAGCAGGGCGAGGAGGTACTTGACGGGGTTGCGGGGTGTGTCATAGACCCGGAACCCGGTGGTGGTCACGTCGGTGAGGTGCTGGACGACGTCGCGGGCCGTCCACCCGGCCTGAGCCCAACGGGTGAGTGCCGCCGTGTAGGCGTGCGGGGAGTACCGCCGAATCCACCCGGGACACTCCGGATGCGCCCGCAACGCTTTGCTCAGCGCCAACCCGACCCCCCCAGGGTCGTACACCCCCTCCCGAACCCCTCCTCGTGTCGATGCGCGGCGCGGAGCGCCGTCCGCTGATCCCGAAGGGTGGTCTGCACCGGTAGAAACCACCCTCTCTTCGAGAGAGGGGGTAGAGACAAGACCACTGTGTGGAGGGGTGCCATCTGATGGTTGACCTACGCCGATGCGCACCGGGTTATCCACAGGGTGGGTGCGGGTGTGGTGCAGGGCGTACACGGCGGTCCAACCACGGTTTTTGTCCCCGCGTTCGGCGGAGTCCAACCGCTCCAGCAGGGTGCGTTGGCGCCCTGCTTGGACTTCGGTGGCGAGCCCGACGAGGCGGAGGAAGGTACGGGCCCGGCTGATGGTGCGCTCACCGCGCCCGGTGGCCGCGGTCATGCCCCGCTCGGCACCGCTCTGCCCGAGCAGGGGCCCGCTGTTGCGGCCAGTGGCGAAGTCGGCCGCGGCCGCGTGCGCGGCGGCCACCGCCAGGACAGCAGGCAACGAGATACCGCCACCCGTCGTGGCGACGAGTTGGTGGCGTACCAGCAGGTAATGCCTGCGGTAGACCCGCTCGACGTGCTCGATCCACCGCCGGGCGGAACACCAGCACGGCACACGTGCATACGCGCCTGGTGAGACCGGCCGACGTAACAACGGGCGTAGCGGCACCGCCCCGTGAGCGTCGCGGTGGCCCGGGGGTCGCGAGGCAGCAGCTGGGCCGCGGGGCGGCCGTTTCCCCCGCTCGCCGACACGCGCGGGTTTGGATTGATCCAGATATGGACTGGTTTCAGGGTAAGAGGTACCCTCAGACAAGGCGCTCAAGCCAAGTCCCTTCGGGGCAGTGCACCAAGCCAGCGAGCTACCAACTCGTCGGCCCTAGCTGGATCCGAACCCTCCCTTGCCGGGGAGGGTTTTCGGCGTTCTAGGGGCTACCTGGTGCGGGTGTGAAGTTATGCGTGCGGCTGCGCCGCTCACGTCACGCGCTCGTTGGCAGTACCTCCTGATCAGATGCGGGCAGGAGGCTCAGGCCAAGACGGAGTGCCTGCTCGACGACCCACCAGTGGTGGGCGCCTCGTGCTTCAACGTCTTGGTTGATGGCGTCGACGACATCTCGACTGATTTTGGCGAAGAGTGCCGTCGTGGGTCTGCCTCGCGGCCGAGTCTTCCGACTCATCCACTCGACCGTTGATAGCTGTACCGCGGTGTCTGCGTGACCGGGGTCTGTCTCAAAGCCAGGCGGCGGCAAGAGCGGTAGCCCGACGCGGACTGCGTGCTCGAGCACCCATCGCAGTTGTGTCCCTCGTTCGGCAGCAACCCTCCGGACCGCCATGGCAACCGCTGGGTCTATTCGCACGCAGATGCCCTCCCTGTGTTCGAGGGCCTGACGGCTGACGGGGGGCATATCGATATCTCACACCCTCTACAAGAGGACTCGGCGGAGCGACACGCCGACAGTCGGTGAGAAATACTAGTAATCTTATTTCCTAGCGTTGAGGCGATCCGTAACGGCGTCGTACGTCTGGTGCCAGATCGACCGAACCCGGTCCTCAGAGACGTTGTATAGAGCGGCGAGAACCCGGACGTGATCGTCGTTCACTGCCCGGAACCCACGCTCCATGTTGCCGACGATCGCCGTCGCAACCTGGAGATGCTTGGCCACTTGGACCTGGGTGAGGCCGGCCTGGGCACGGAGGTCTCCAATCCGCAGGTCGGCCTCACGGATCGGAGCCAAGTCGGCCGCAGACAGCTTTAGCGTATGGGCAAGTGCGGCCAGCATTGCTGGCGTTGGCTTGCTACGTCCGGTTTCCCACATAGCGACTGCCTGCTGCGAGACACCCAGGAGGCGGGCGAGTTCGTCGACCCGTAGCCCGGCGTCCGCGCGGGCCATGCGGAGAACAGAAGAGGAGAAGCCTCGAACGCCGCTGCGGGGCATGGCTTCTCCTTGGTTCTGACTCCTCTCGGGCTCGGTCATTATTGCTCCTCCTGGACGCTCGCGATGGTCATCGTGTGTTATTTACTTGTAGGGTATGATTGAATCAACCTACATGAGAAGCGTCGCCTGGTCGGGGTGCGAGCAGCGAAGGTGGTGGGGAGTCGTGTGCGCAGGGTGTGATGGCACATACACTGTGTGGCGATCCCGGCGTACGGGGTCGTTCCCGCGGCTTGTTGCCCTCGGCCCGGATGACGCTAGGAGAGCTCTTTACTGGGCTCTCTTCCCGATCATTCGGAGGCAGAGTCGTGGCCAGTGATGAGAACAATCGGGTGGCTCGTCGGGGTCCGTCGTGGGCGCCTGTTGCTGCGGCGGGGACACGGGCACCGAGTCCTGTTGTGAGCCCTCGGCCGCCTGTGAGTCCAGTCCCGCCTGTGAGTTCGGCGCGGGTTGTGGTGGAGCGGGCGCCGTTGCGGGTGGCAGAGGCTGGGGGCCGATCGCAGCCGCCTGCGGCAGTGGGGCCACAGGGGGAGCGCGCGAGAGCCGACGCAGGGATGGGTGGCGTCGCACCGTCGTTGCCGGTGCCGAGGCCACCGGTGGCAGCGAGCCCACCAGCTCGCGAGTTTGACTCCGTTGAGCCCGGCTACAGCACAGCACCGTCAAGCACGCCAGCGCCCGTGCCACCTCCTGGGCCACGTAATCACGGTGAGATTGGTCGTGAGGTGTTGCGCCGCCCGGCGACGCAGCGGCCGCGGTCGGGGTGGCGGTGGTTGGTGTGGGTGGTGACGTTCGGGTTGTGGAATCTGGGGGAGTCCCCGGCGGACGTCCGCCGCCGACAGTTGGTGGCGCGGGTGAACCAAACCATCCGCGGGGACTACAAGATCGCGATGTTGTCGCTGAAGGGCGGCGTCGGGAAGACCACGACGACGGTCGGGTTGGGGTCGACGTTCGCGTCGCTGCGCGGTGATCATGTGATCGCGGCGGACGCGAACCCGGATCGGGGCACCCTGGCCAGTCGCATTCCGGTGCAGACGACGGCGACGGTGCGGCATCTACTCGATGATGCATCCAACATCACCCGGTACAGCGATGTGCGGGCGTACACCAGCCAGGCCCCGTCCCGGCTGGAGGTGTTGGCGAGTGAGAAGGACCCGCACAAGTCGGAGGCGTTCTCCGAGGCTGATTATCGGGGCGCTCTGTCGGTGTTGGAGGGGTTTTACAACCTGGTGTTGACCGACTGCGGCACCGGGTTGACGCATTCGGCGATGCGGGGGGTGTTGGACACCGCGGACTCGTTGGTGCTGGTGTCTTCCCCGGCGTTGGACGGTGCGCAGAGCGCGGACGCAACGCTGAACTGGTTGGAGGCCCAGGGCTTCGGGCACCTGGTGGACCGCACGGTGGTGGTGATTTCCGTGGCCCGTCCGGGGGCGTCCACGGTGAACTTGGACCAGCTCGTGGCCCACTTCGATGCCCGGGTGCGGGCGGTGCACATCATCCCCTTCGACATGCACCTGGCGGAGGGCGCCGAGGTGGACTTGCAGCGGCTCGCTCCCGGAACCCGGGAGGCGTTCATGGAGCTGGCCGCGGTGGTGGCCGACGACTTCCCCGAAGCGGCCGGGCGTCACCACCACCCGACCGGCGAGCGCGGGACGACACCGCACCGATGACCCCGCTGCGCATCAGTCGTGATGCGGCCATTCACCGCCCCCCGTGGGGCGGTGAATGGCCGTGGCTGAGGAGGAGAAGAGCGGTTCACCGTTGCTGATCGGGGTGGCCCTGGTGGGTGCCCCGGTGTTCCTCGTCGTGTTGTTGCTGATCGTGCTGGGCGGGGGTGCCACACCGCCACCCGCACCGTGCGGACCGGGCGGTGCGGGTGGCTCGTCGCCGGGGGTGGGGACGTTGAAGGTCGCCGGGATACCCGCGGCGTATGTGCCCCTTGTTCAGAAGGCGGGCACGGTGTGCCCGGAGTTCCCGGCCCCGGTGCTCGCCGCGCAGCTGGACCAGGAGTCCGGGTTCTCCGACCCCACGTCCTCCACGGGGGCGCAGGGTCCGGCCCAATTTGAACCGGCCACGTGGGTGACCTGGGGAAACGGCGGCAACGTGCACGACCCCGTCGCCGCGATCGACGCCCAAGCCCGCTTCGACTGCGCCCTGGCCGGGCAGGTCAAGACCGCGCAGGCTGCCGGGAAGATTCACTCTTCGGCGTCGGTGACCGAAATGACCCTCGGTGGGTATAATGCCGGATTTGCGGCAGTCGAGGCGTCGGGGGGGATTCCGCAGAACTCGCAGACCATGGCCTACGTACCGCGGATCATGACCCTGGCCCGGACGACGTTCTCCGCCGCCGGGACGATCACCGCACCCGGGGGCACTCCCCCGCCCACCGACGCTGGGGGCACCGGAACGCAGGCAGCCGCCGGTGGGTGCGGGGGTGTGGGTGGGCAGGTGGCGGTGCACCAGGTGGACTACCCGGTCCCGGGCGGTGGGACGCAGCCAGCGGATCTGTACGTACCTGCGGGTGCCGGTCCGGGCACCGCACCCCGCCCAATTCTGATCGGCGTGCACGGAGGCGGCTATGTCGCCGGGGACCGCTCCGAACTGGGGGACGCGGCGAAAGCCGCAGCCGCACACGGGTATCTGTTCCTCAACATCACCTATGCCCTCAGTGCGCCGCGGTGGCCTCGCCAGCTCCAGCAGGTCGAGGCCGCTGTGGACTACGCCCGCGCTCAGGGCACAGCCCAGGGCATCGACCCGGGCAGGGTTGGCTTGCTGGGTGACTCCGCTGGTGCCGGGTTGGTGTTGGAAGCCGGGTTACTGGGCGATCACCACGGGGTGCAAGCGGTCGTGAGTTGGAGTGGCCCCACGGATTTCCTGTCCCTCCCGGCGCAGGCCGCCGGTGGTGACGCCTATCAGCAGGCGGCGTCCGTGGTCGACCCGAGCCTGTTCCTGGGTTGCCCCGTGCTGGTGTGCCCGGATCTGTACCGGCAAGCCTCACCGGCGTTGTCGGTGACCCCGGGTGCCCCACCGACGATGCTGGTGAACTCCGATCACGAGCTGGTCCCGTTGGGTCAGGTCACGGAAATGAGCGACGCCCTGACCCGGGTGGGTGCCGCGTCGAAAACGTTGGTGTTCCCGGGGTCGGTGCACGCCAACGGCTACACCGCTCAAGCGATCGGCCCGTCGTTGGAGTTCCTCGACTCGACCCTGCACTTCACCCCGCCACCTCCGCCGTCCACCGGGGGCGGTGGTGGTCCGGCGGCGCAGCTGGCGGTGGCCGCAGCGAAAACCCAACTCGGCGCGACCTACATCTGGGGAGGTGGTGATCAAAACGGCCCCACCGGCGGAGGGTTCGACTGCTCCGGGCTGGTGCTCTACGCCTACCACCACGCGGGCTCGGATGCGTTGCACGGCGCCCGCACCGCCCAAACGCAGTACGCCGCCACCGCCGGAACCCGACTACCGGGCGGGTTCGACCCGGCCTCCTACCAACCCGGTGACCTTCTGTTTTACGGCACCGCCGACAACATTCACCACATTGCGATGGCCATCGGCGGTGGCCAGCTGATCCAAGCGTCCACGTTCGGGGAACCGCTGAACATCAAACCGGTCTACAACGGCGATTTCTTCGCCGCCACCCGCCCCCTCGGCACACCGGCAGGAGCACCGCAATGACCGCCACGACCCAAGCGAATGACTTTTCTGTGTACGCCGTCCTCGGTGGCCCGTTCAGCGTCGTGCACCTGGTGGTGGTGACGGTGTCGATGGTGGCGGCGCTGGTGGCCGCCGTGTCGCTGGGGTTCGGCGCGGCTCGCGGTAGCAGTTGCTGTTTCGGCGAGCGCAGGTGGGAGGAGACAGCTTCGACGTGGGGAGGCTCGTGTTCTTCGCGATGAGCACCTCGAACGTGGCATGGGTAGTCGCCGGTCCGGGCGTTGGACTGCTCACCTTGCTCCTTCTGCTCACGCTCCTTGTCGTCCTGCTCACGGTCGTTGTCGTGACGGACCGGGTCGGTGCGCGGCAGGCGCGGCGGTTCGCGGCGACGCTGACTGCCCGTGAGTCCGGTGCGGGAGTGCAGCGGTGATGGCGTTCGGGAACGCGGTGCGGGTGGGTGCAGGCGCCGTGGTGGTGGCCGTGATCGCGGGATGCGGTGGTCCGGCACCGGCACCGGCGGCGTCGGCGGCGGTGGCGGTGGCCTCCCCTGCCTCGACCCCAGCGGCACCCCCATCGGTGGCGTCGAGTGCGCTTGCCCCGGTGCCCTCGAACCCGCCGGTGCCGGCGGGTGTTGCAGGCCGCCCGCGCGGTGAGGTGGGTGGCCCGGTGGATGGGCAGTCCCCGGATGCGGTTGCGGCGGCGTTCGCCGGGACCACGTTCGCCTACGACACCGCCATCGACCGGTCCCCCTTCGACGCGCAGGTGCGGTCCGCGGTGTACGCCACCCCGGCGTTCGCGGGGGTGCTGAAACAGCCCCTGCAACAGGGGGGTGGCGCGCAGTGGAACACCCTGGCCGCCCACCACGGGTACAGCACGGTCGCGTTGGCCGTGAACCACGACGACGGGCGCCCGCCGGACCAGTTGGGCGCGGCGGCCCGGGGGTACACCATCACGGTCACCGGGCACGGCGACAACGGGTGGAGCGCCCCGCTGGACTCCCAGACGATGTATGTGTTCCTGACCCGGACCGGCACAACCACACCGTGGCAGGTGGCGCGGGTGTCGTTCCGTGGTGGGTCTTGAGCACCCCCCGCACCGCGCCACGGCGCGGTGGAAACGGGTTCGTGTCCCCGGACGGGCAGCTGTGGGAGGTGCCGACCTTCCCCTGCCCGGTGGTGGTGCTGGGTGCGGAGCACGCCGAGATCGACGGGAAACCGGTCCCGGCCGGTGACGGTGCGGACGAACTCGATGACCCGCGGGCCGCGGCGACCGCGGTGTTGGTGGCCACGGCGCGGCGCCTGCGCGGGCAGCAGGGGGCGATCCGGGCGACGGTGCGGGCCGCCGATTCGGATGTGGTGTGGCAGGCCATCGTCACCGGTGATGGTGAGTTGTTCGACGCCACCCCCGCCCCGGGCGCCGCCCGGTCGGGGTGGGGTCGGTGGCGGCTGCTGGCGGTGGGGCTCGCGGTGACGGCGCTGCTGGCCGTGGCCACCGTGGTGGTGGTGGCCTCCAACCGGACTCCCCCGCCGGCGGTGGCCGCCGCAGCACCCCCACCGGCGACGGGCACCCCGACGCCCTACCCGTCGCTGCCGCCGCCCGGTTATGCCGGTCAGGCGGACTGGTCGGCCCCGATCGCGGCGGGCAGTGTTCCCGTGCTCGCCGCGGACGGCAGGATCGTCACGGTCACCGGGACGGCGGGGTCCCCCACGGTGGCGGTCCTCGATCCCGCCACCGGTGTCCCGGTGTGGTCGGCGGAGCTGCCCCGCGCCGCGGCGAGCACCAGCTCGGGCGGCGGCCTGCACCTGTCCCGCATCGACGGGCACCCCGTGGTGGCGGTGACCGCCAGCGACACGGTGCACTGGTGGACCCTGGACGGGGAGCACACCGCGGGGTCGGTGTCCATCCCGAGCGGGGCGTCGGTGTCCTACGCCGGGGACTCCCCGTTGGTGAGTGAGCCGGGTCAGCGAGCGGCCACCATCACCACCGGGCACCTGGTGGAGCGGGCGGTGCCCGCAGGGTCGGTCGCGCTCGGCGCCACCGGGGCGACGATCATCGCCGCGAACTCGGTGGGGCAGGTGTGGCGCCTGGGGGTGGGCACCGCCGACGCCCCACCACCACCGGTGACCGTGCCGACCCCGACCGGGGCCGGTCCATTGGCGGCGATCACCGGCTACACCGGTGTGCCCGCCGACATCACGGTGGCGCACCCGGAGCTGCTGGTGACCTCCTGGTACACCGCCGACCCCGCAATCCAGCTCGTCGGGCTCCTCGACCCGGTCACCAACAGCGCCGTCGGCTCCCCGCTGTGGGTGCCCGCCACGTCACTCGGCTCGGGGGGTGGGCAACCCTCCCCGCACCACCTGCTGGCCACCCTGGGCCCGGTCCTGCTCGACGCCCGCAACGGGGTGCTGCACACCTTGCCCACCGGGTGGAGCACCACCTCGGTCACCGACACCGCCGCCTACGGCACACAGAACTCCGATCGGTACATGCTCACCGCCGACGGGCGGGAAACACCCACCGGGTCGGGGGTGACACCGATCGGGGTGTCCGGGACGCGGGCGGTGGTGACCTCCAGTGTCGCCGGGACCGACACCGTCTACGGGTTGCCCACGGCGACAGCTCCGGTGCTGCCCACCCCGTCGGTGCCGGTGTCCGCCCCGCCGGGGCAGCCTTCACCCAACCCGGTGCCCAGCCCAGCCCCCACACCCACCACCACCGCGGCACCGGCCCCACCACCACCCGCGGCCCCAGCACCACCCGCGGTCCCACCACCAGCACCCCCGGCGCCTGCCCCGGCGCCACCCGCGGTTCCAGCGGCGGTGCCCCGATGAGCGGGTCGAGCCGCCCCGGTGGTGGCGCCACCCTGCCCCGACGTACCCCTGAAAGGATTTCCGTGCCGAATCCGTTGTTGCCCACCGCGCCACCCCCGCCTCCTCCTCCGGAACAGGTGGAGCACTCACCGGTCCTCGGCGGCGACCTGGCGGCCCGGTTCGGGCCGCAGGAACCGTTGACGAACGTGGCAGCACCGACCGGTGGCGGCCTACCCACCGAACGGGTCACCGCGGACCCGTTGCTGTGGGTCGTCGGTGTGCACGGCGGTGCCGGGGC
>JAABUI010000428.1_pt1 | contig 33371 bp, 43 predicted proteins | sample 5559111 | NCBI WGS metagenome assembly JAABUI01 (sample SAMN10711870, study PRJNA513365) | rock metagenome | isolation source: Antarctica rocks | place: Antarctica: Victoria Land, Buttleship Promontory | reverse complement strand
GCTAACCCTGAATAGGGTTGGCCTCGGAACAACCCTATAGCCTAGCGGCGAGCGGCCGGCGATAGTCATCAACATAGCCACCAACATAGCTACCAACATAGGTGCGTAGCTAGGATCGTAACACACGGCAGTTCCCAGAGCTCTTTCTTTTGCAGATTTGATGATCTTCTAAAGGTATCATTGAACGTTCAATTGCTGGTTCAATTGACGTTCTTTTTCGCTTCAGAAACTGCCTTTGAGAGGCCTGAATAAGACATGTAGCCAGAGCCGTTCTGAACTCGCTATGAACAGTGTATTTAGCCTTCTTTGAAACATCTGAATGCAAAGAGATTTTGTAGGCGTTAATAATGCTGATTTCAATCAAGAACTCGTACGAGGCTTTGTGTTCTCCTGATCTACATCGACGGTTGTATGCGTAGGTATATTGATCCAACTGACGTTTGAAGACATCTGAATAGGCTCAGATCGATCGCCTATAACAGTGATAGAACGCAGATTAGGACGGTCAGTTCCTAAATCAGTTGAATCAGGTACTACGTCACAGGAAGGCATTATCGAGGTGGGCCAGAACAATAGAGGGCTTTGTTGACATTGTTTCTATTTACAAAATATAACCTTTTTGACCGAGCCTTACCACATCTGGTTAGGGTCAACCTTAAAAATTAACCGAAGGCAAACAGCGGTTAAAGGGATAGGGCGGAGATTACCAACCAAATCACACCTGAAATTCCAACAAGAAATAGAATTTGCGGAGTTGGAGATGCGAGGTTTGCGCGATAGGTCCGTAGCTTGGGAAGGAAATTGGGAGTGAGTGTGGTGGTGTGTTTGAGGTGTGATTTGGTTTTTGGGTGGTTTGGGGGTACTTGGGGTCCAGAGCGAGGGAGATTCGAAAAGGGTTGGGGGTGATTGAATGTTTGGATGGGTGGATGAGTGGATGGGAGAGGACGACATATGGGTAACGGAAACAGAAGGGGAGGGTAAGATTGTAGATATCTTGAAAGTTGAACGAGACTTGAAGGTTTGCTTTTCACGATTAGGGATGCATGCTCACAACGATCCCTTGTTATCGTACAAATAGCCTGCTATTACACTCTTCCAGTTATCGCACATCTCCACTGCTTTCTCCTGTCCCTCTCACCTATGGCTCTCAGCCCTCCTTCGCCAGACCTACCAAGCCCTCTTCCCTTGACCGCTCAATGCACCTTCTTCCTGCTAATCCCTGGCCTATCCGGATTGCCCGTAATCTTCAGCTGCCCCAGTCGATCAAAACTCGGCCTCTCCCCCCCAACACAAGTAATATACAAATTATGCGTCCCCCTCCGCGGGAACCCACCTTCCCCCTCCCACGCGCCCTCCATATCCTGCCTCTTCTTACTCTTCGCCTTGCCGTGCAGCACCCTCACTTTCTCGAAATAAACATAGGCGGCGTAAAAGGCCGGGCTCTGCCCTCCCTCCTGGGGACCTTTGCCTTTGAGGAATGTGGCCAGGTGGCGAGACTCGACCTTCTCGTCGCCGGGAAGCATGGCTGTTAATGTGCGGGCAAAGGCGGCTTGGGTGGCGTGGGGGAGGCGGTGGAGGTGGTCATTGATCTTTTTGCGGATGTCATCACAGGTGTCGAAGATGGGGACTTGGCCTTGGTCTCCATTGGGGAGCTTGATGGCCGAGAGGTCCTCAAAAGAGGGTTCATCCTTGGAGGAGTCCTTTTTGGTATCGGTTTTCTTGGCGTCAACCTTCTTGCCAGAGTTTGCGGTTGGAGATTGCTTTTGCTTCTTTGCGCTTGGTGGACTTTCGTTCTCGTTGTTGTTGATTGCGTGGTCAGGCTGGCCGCGCTTCTTACCATTGGCATTCTTTGCAATGTCGGAAGCTCCTGGCAATTGTTTAGTAACTGGTCTTGCTCGATATGCTGGTTGACGGTAAGAAGCCACTGTAGTGATATCCTCGTACCTTTGACGGGAGTATTGGTGTTTGCGTCCTTGTCTTGCAACGGCCCAGCATGAGATTGCGCTTCAGATATTTTTGGAGTCATGGTTGACTATAGTAGTACTACTTGTCCTACGATAATTGAAGATAGATTAAGTTGGCGTGTTGGATATCTCGGGGTTTTAAGCTTGACATAAGGTAGTTCTATGACGTAGCTTGGAAGCGCGATCGTCAACAAACAAAGCGACGCGTTCCTTGCGTAAAGCTCACAAAATCACATGATCTAGAACGAACACTCGCAGCTTTATCGATCCGTACTGTAGAAAGAAAACTACATGATTTATCCTTACTACGTGCTTTGAACTTTAGCTGACAACCACAGCATCAATAAACGGCCTCCCACTGGTTTGCAGAATGAAAACGACATTCCTACCTTTGAAGAAGTTTACTGCCAACCTTGGAGTCTGGTTCCCATCTAAAGCCATAGTCTCGTTGTTGCCCAAGTAGTTGAGCCCCACCAAGGCTGTCGCATTGCCATCGCTGGTAACGTTCAGAGAGCCAGTCTCAGCCGTTGCAGCACCGCCTTCCTCACATCCGCAACCTACAACCACCGGCCGTCAGCGAAGACCATCGCTGCATTCTGCACAGTCGTATTTGTCCCTGTCGCTCGTCCTTGGAAACCGCCGATTAGTCTATCAAAAGTCCACCGACATGACGATGGCTTTAGAGTCCGATACAGGCATCTTCGGCAATCATAGCACAAAACCTGAAAGTCGGGAACAAAAGCAAGGATTTGAAAGCGAACACGGGTCGATATCTGATGATTGTGAACACAGGAAAAGAGAAAAAAGTGACGGCCAGAGTCTGTGAATACAATGATGAAAACAATAATTTAAGAAGGGGTGTTAGAATTCTTCGTGCCGCCTGGCGCTACGAGTGGCTTCCGGAAGTGTTTTCAAAGGGCGCGATTCGAGGCCCGAGGGGACTGTGAGTCATCGATATGGAAAACTCCAAAAACGGAAGCTGAACTTTGTATAATAAGGTGCAGCTGCAATGGTAATGAAACACTGTAATGAATTGGCACTGTATCAACCCACTGTCTGACAGTAAAGCGACCAATTCCTCTGATTCTCTGCGATTTACGATTCGCGGTTTTCAGCATGCACGTTCGGCTAGCCAACGGCGCTGACCTTCCAGATATCACTACTTGCTTCATAGCAGCGTTCGAGACCGATACCATGTCAAGCTTCCTTCATCCATATTGCCATGATCATCCAGAGTCCCACCGGAAGTGGACTTTGAAAGACAGGAAGCAGCAGTACCTGGCGCCCGGTGGTGTGGTCGTGGTCGCTGAGACAGACCCAGAGGATCTGGGGGCGGACGGTAGGATGCAAATTGTAGGCTCTGCGTTTTGGCGCCGGTGGCGCGTTGATGAAATTGCATTGAAGAAGCAAAAGATGAAAGGCAGCTACGCCCGGGGTATCTGTTTTCAGACTGTTTGACGGATGTCCTTACTACATGCGTCACAACGCCTCTCTTCCTGGACTCCAGTGCATGTGCCAAGAGCTAAAAAATCGTTTGCATAGGGTTTGAACGTTTTCTCAACTCCATCGAGAGCAAGTACTCTGCTTTCTTCCATCTGAACCGGTCGCTGCATACTGCCCACTTAGAAACCCTAATGGTAGAAACTAGTGATGCTCTAAAGTCGGAGAGATGGCACTTACACATGCTCAGTGTCGATCCCCGCTTCCAAGGTAAGGGCATCGAAAAGATGCTTGTAAATGAGGGCAAGGAGCGAGCCGGCAAAGACGGAGTTTGTGTTCAGCTCTACTGCGGAGACCATAACAAGAGATGGTATGAGAGGAGAGGTCTAAAGGAGGTGGATCGGCTTCCGGAAGGTGAGATCGAGACAGAACTCGGGGAGCTTGGCTGGGTTATGGAGTGGAATCCCGAACCCGAATCGTGATGGACTCCCGGGCAGGTTGGAAAGGCAGGAGATTTTAGAGGCCGGGAGATGGTGGGCCCGTGGAGACATGCTCGAACTCAAGTTCTCCCTAAGTTTCAGGCGCAAGGACTTTGGAGCGCGTCCCGAGGGGAAAGAATCAAGAAATGTTCAGCATCTTCTCGCAGAATCTAGTAATGCGTTCAAGCAAATAGTAAGATTCAACCATGTTACTCAATTCAATGGCCTTGGTCAACATGGTCATTGGGATTCTTGGCCGAGGAACAATTCTCGAAAATTCGAGCTCCTTGAGAATACATAATGAAGCCGTCTATCAAAGTCCTCAGCTATCGAAAAACTGCCTGCGCAGGAATCAGACGGTGTTATGTGACGCTTGACATGCGATCTACCTTACTGTAGAGGCTACAAGTGGGATTGGCATGGGCCAAGGTGGTGAGTGAGTGTAGAAGATATTTTCGCAGAACTCATGGTCATGAATCGTGTTCCAAAGTTCAGACCGAGAAGCTGCCGTCGTGAGTGTTTCCGCCTTTTGGTGAATGTGAATATAGAGGTTAGGAAGGTCATCCATCATCCTTCCTCGAAACCCGCTGCTCTGAGGTATCTATCGTCTAAAGAGAATAATACAGCTACTCTACAGTACATGGTCCAATGATGCTGGTGATGCTTTCTTACCAAAGCATTTGTGGATCCTGACAAACTTACTGGTCAGAATCGTCAAAATCGTGAGAATTGTCAGAAAATCCATCATTATTATCAATCATGACCTAATGGTTGTAAAGGTACCTTACCCATGCAATTCTTACTAATGATCGAGGACTTTCTGTGGCGCCGCTCGCCTGTGTCGCAAAGGCGAAGAGGCCGAGAAGAATGGTTCGGTTTGCACGTGACCCAACATTGTGCAGCTACGTTAATAAGGTCAGTTTTTCATTGATATATATATAACATCTTTCGTTCCCGGAGAGGTAGAGCAAAAGCACTCCACTTCTCCAAACGATAAGACATTGAGATCCAGTTCTTTTCAGAGCACCGTGTATTACCAACTCGAGAACACACAAAGCTTTCTGACACTTTACTATTTACATTCAACGCTACAAGAATGTCCAATCCATCCAAGCTTCTCGTCGTCTTCGGCGCAACCGGAAACCAAGGCGGTTCAGTCATCCAATCGATTCTTGCTGACCCTCGGGCTGCGAAAGAGTTCAAGATTCGTGGCATCACAAGAGATCCTTCCAAGGAAAATGCACAGGCTCTTGCAGCAAAGGGAGTTGAAATGGTATCTGTAAGCCTACCATTTCTAGTCTTTGCTTTTTCGGTGCCCGCGCTGCACTGTGCTAAATTGCTGGGTTGTGATAGGGCGATATGAATTCCAAAAGCTCCGTGGAAAGTGCATTGAAAGGCGCGCACTCCGTCTTTGCAGTAAGTAGCAAGAAGTCGATGACTTCCGCAGATAATATATGCGAGTTCAGCTAAGGCTCTGAATCCAGATAACCAACTATTGGGAGAAGATGGACAAGGACTTGGAGATACAACAAGGGAAAACCATCGCTGATATTGCCAAGGTAAGCTTGGCCGTTACCTCTTCCGCAATTGCTGACCTTGGGGTCAGGCTGCCGGAGTGCAACATTTGATCTGGAGCAGCTTGTTGAATGTTACCGAACGTGAGCTGGAGTAAAATCTACCCGAGGCACTTACTGACGTAACATGTCAGTAACCAACGGGAAATTCTCAGGCGTGGAGCATTTCGACTCAAAGGCCGATGTCGAGAAATACATCCGCTCTACTGGCATTCCGGCCACCTTTTTCCTGCCCGGCTTCTTCATGAGCAATATCCCCGGCAGCATGTTGATGCCCAACCCCCGGTCCGAAGAGCATGAATTCGTCCTCAACGGCGCCTTCCCAAAGAGCACCCACATCCCGCTCCTCGACGCAGCCGGCGACACGGGCAAGATTGTCAAAGCGATTCTGCTGAACCGCGAGAAACTTCTTGGCAAGCGCGTGCTAGCCGCAACAGACTACTACACCCCGGACGACATCATCAAGGCTTTCCAGGCTGCGTATCCGAAAGCGGGCAAGGGGGCGCACTTTAACCAATTAAGTGAAGATGTTTATAAAGGAATCTTGGGCAGTGTGGGTATGCCGAAGAAGGCGCAGGATGAGCTGTATGAGAATATGGCGTTTATGGATGAGTTTGGATACTATGGCAAGGCGAGTTTGGATGAGAGCCATGCTGTGAGTATCCCTTCATTGAAACATGAACGATCGAGACGAGGGTACTGACTTGATGTAGATTCTCGATGAGAAGTTGACCTCTCCCAAGGACTTCTTTGCTGGCGTGCCGGCGTGGAAAGACCTGGAGTAACTGCGCTAGTGATCTCTTGACCCACGGAAAATTCATCCGTCAAGTTTCCAAAGCTTTCTCCTTTGATTATACTGCTCTCTTCAGAAATTTCCCATCTTTAGCTGCATCATTCTTTTCCAGCTATTATGGACAGTCCAAAGCCATAACATACAAGCTACCTTGAAGTGTTCCATCGCTCGTGATCTCCCACTTCGATCAAGCCGTCCCAAGCTGATGGATCCTCGTATTAAACCTAGGGGCTTTTACAGCTGACCTATAGATCTTCTTAATTGGTATGGTATTGAATGACCTTACAGCCGTTGAAGATGTAGCCGCACGTGACCCACTTGCCGGGCAGGCACGAAGGGCTTTGCTGTCATAAATTTTAACAACAGGAGCATAAGTCATCATTCTTCGACCCTTCTGTTTAAAGCTCCTGAGAAGAGTAAGCATGAATTATTACAATGTGTTATGGGCCAGGTTTAATGAGTTACAGCACAGTAGTAACAAGCGCTTGGCTATGTTATCTTATGGGAATTCGCTCATCATTCAATCCACAGTACTTTGTCCAAGATTGACTCAACCGCCTTGAGAGTATGAAGAGGCTGGTAGCCCATGTAGATTGGACATGCCTGCAGCAGCAGCAGTCGCACTAAGGCATTTCTAGGCGTTTTGGTGGGGCGAAGGTTACACAAGATCAATGTGGCTGTGCGAGGCTGACACCGTTCACTTATTCTGCACAGTTGCGCTGCTCATATCCATCTCCGAACCCTTCAGCTGATGTGGCGTCGCAATGTCTGCTCCCGGCTTCGGTTTCTCGGTGAACGATGTTGTCCTACTGGCCCAGGTGACACGCAAAGTGGTTCACGCTCTAAAGAAGGAAGGAGCCACATCCGAGTATCAAAAGGCCACCAGAGATCTCGAGTCCTTACAAGCTGTACTGGAAACACTGATAGAATTCTTCAACGATTCAACCATTAGCCCGGGTCTCCGAAACGCGGTTCAATCTCAGTTCGCAGTTGCAGCCAGGTCGATAGCGCTCTTCAACAAAAAGCTGCAGAACAAATATGGCAACTCCTTGGATCTACTCTCTACTCCATCGCCACACCGCAAAGTGATGAAGAGTGTCAACTGGACTTTTAGCGCTGCAGAAGACCTTGCAAAATTTCGTGTAGAGCTGGGGCAACAGCTTGAGACAGTCAAATTTCTCTGCATCCTGAATAACGCGTGAGTTCTGACTGTATCTTCCTGTTTCGTCATCATTGGTTATAACAAGTTGAAGTCAATCCTCAGCGAAAGCTGCATCGACCGCGTCGGAAAGCAAGAATCTTGTGTCAGCCAACATCGCAATCAGTCAAGGCCTAGTAGATACAAATAGAGATATGCTTAAACATGAATTCGCTGGATTGGTGAAACGTCAAGATACAGCATCGAAGCAACACATGGAGACCTTGAAGCTGCTTCAACAGATCGGCAAAGGTTTGCATGAGCTCATACTCGAGCAGTCTCAAGTGATACAGGGAGCACCAGAAGGCCATAAGAGAGAGCAGGTGCAATTGACAGGAGTAGAGATCTCCCTCGACCAGGCCCTCACAACGGTACCTTCCAGACCTTGTCTTGAACTTTTCCCGTCAGTCGTCACTGCGTTGAAAGCTAGACGCCAGCATACCGACAATAATGAAATGGAGGCCGTTGTGGCTGTCTGGTGATTTGCCCCCTTTTTGGCTTTTTTGATAGGCTTATTACTTACATATTAAGGATCTATCAGCTTCTCTGTGCGTTACGAAGTTTCTTGACACAAGCCTTGTTAGTGGACTATGGCCATGAGTTGCTCTTCATTGCTAATTTCATACAGTGGTCTTCTTAGTCCTTACATATATATCTTCTTACGGTCTCTGAGGGTCCTAAGGTCTATTCCTCGCCCCTTTTTACTTCAATATACGGTCACCTTTGAAGATCACCTTGGCAATCCGCGGCGGCTTGATTTCACCTTAGTCCGATATTTTGACGTAAGTAACAACGGTCAAACTTAACTCGAGTACTGGGAATGATCTGACAGACGTCAAGGTTTTCAAGACCTTTCTTGTTGATGACTATAAGGGGAGGCCGGGGTTTGCTAGAATCTCTACAAGTGCTTATCGTATAACGAGAAGGTCTCGAACAGAACGCCAGGAAATCACTAGGGAAACTTGGAACGAAGCCGTTTTTCCGGGTATAAAGCTTGTGCTATCTATTCTTATCATAAGTCTTGCCACTGAGTCTCGCCTGCAATGTCCTCTATGTGGTAGGAAACTCAGCAATAGTTCGATATCCAGAGCGCGGTTCTGGTGCGTATCTTCTCTTCAGCCCTTTTACTAACTTTCTGACAACCAGCAGCACACATTGTGATCAACATTACCAACTTGCGACGATGGGCAAAGAAGCAATAAATCCTGGTTCGTCTACCACTATGAAGACTGAGACCGTCGATGTAACAGACGAGGATACGGGTGAAGTACACCTCTACAAGCATATGCACTTGTTACCTTCAAATCCGACAAAATATCGGACGCCCGGCCTGCATATCAACCCGATGACGTGGAAAAATTCAATAACATACGCCAAGATGCCAAAACACATTAGAAAATGGTTTTGTGGCCATTGCCGAAATGGTCCCATGAATGCGGATTATCACTCTAGCTGCCTATATTGTCATTTATTGAAAGATTCTACTTCTACTACGGATCTTGATACATTTCGGTCGATGCATTGACAAGCAGATTTCGTGATATTGATTGATCTGGTGCTGTATCTGAGGTTATGAAGAGTTTATTTTCTTTTCTAGGGAAGACTTCGTCTACGACGTGAGCGTGTGATCTTCTCTTATACCTGGGTCGGAATTATCCACTCTTTCTCTAGGAAGCCTGCTGTATTCCATGTTTGACACAGACTTCAAGATTGATAGTTCGTGTTCAATAAGGGTTACACGTCTGCTGTAGGCTTTCTCGAAAGCATTTTACATTTTGTGTTATTCGTGAACAACAGTACATCTCCCTCAACATTTTCTTAGAAGCTATCTCGTTAACGCATGGCCCTCTGCTTTTCCCTCGGAATATTGATGGTCTATGAATGCCTCCACCGATTCCAACAACTTCTACTCGCTCTTTGATCATACGGAACAGAGGACACCTCTGTCATCCTATATAGCTGGGAAATCATTGACCAGAGGTCTTGTCAGTCTAATCGAAAGTACATATACTCCCAAGGCTCGACCACCCTATTTCCACTACTTTTCTCGATAACATCTGCAGTTCTTTCCGCCAGAGCATACAACATAATAGCCAATTGCCCGCAAATCTGCGTTAACTGGCAGCATCGACGCATCGACCGCCCACAGATCTCTAGTCTCATAAACCACATCACCTGCCGATCTAGAAAGAATGCTTCTGTCGATGCGGGATGATTATTTGAAATCCAAGTTTTTCTAAGCCATAGGAGCCACTGCTCGTCTGTCGCGGTTTGAGGTAAGATGGAGAGACCGGGAGCTGTCCCCACGTCTACGAAAACTTCGAGTGGTTCTGTGATATACCTCTTGCGAATGAAACGCGCAACCACTATTTGAACCGTCTGGAGTAATTTGGGTTCAGGGTGACAGCCGCGGTTGGGTCGGCGGAACTGATGTGAATAAAGCCGCGAGAGAAAGGCTGTAGGCCCAATATGCAACAAGGACGGAATTCACAATGGGCGTTACAAGGAGCTCGGCCAAGGGCATGCTTGACTTGAAGATGAGGTCTTGCTGGGTCCGGAAAGAGGACTCGAGACCAGACGCATTAAGGGCAAACTTACTGCCGCTGAGACAGCCGCAGCATATTGTGACAAAGCAGAGAGGACGGATGAGACGGCAAAGGATATCATGATTCCGAATACATTTGACGCAGAGACATAAGCAAAATATCCTGGTTTGCCAGTATAAGACCCCTTGAATGCGTTGACGGTAATGAGATTGTGAATCTGATCTTGAAGACGCTCACCTACGCCAAGAAGCAATACCTTCATAGGGATGTTGTGTCTGGAAAGAAAGCTGGAAAATGTCAGAATATTCGACGCGAGGTCACTAGTACCGGATCGTTCGAGCAAGACTGGAGACTTGACCGACCCTGCTGAAAGAACCACTTCTCTTCGAGCTTGTACAACAGTTGTTGCACCATCGGCATTGGCGATCTCAGCACCCGATGCAACGACATCCTTCAAAGGCGGCGACGTTGACCCTAATATTCGGTTAATGATGGATGGTGTTGGCCAGCATCTCGAGATTTGACTTTATACGAAATGATCAGTAGTATGCCCTTCCGGCATCCTGACGGATTCCTTTAGCAGAGCTAACAGTCCTTGGATAGACGTTGTAACCCCTCATCTTTATTGTACTCTCGTCTGCGGTCCACGGAATACCAAGGCTTCGACATTCAACACTTAACAGAAGTTATCCTCGGCTAGGTCAGGAGACCATTCAACCTTCAGTGGTCCCTGAAGATAACGAATATCGGGTTCATGAAATGCGCCGGCGCTGGCTTGCGATACATCTGGAATGTGCACTCGCTCGCTCTTACAGGTAGTAGGAAAGCAATGCTTTTCATGTCCATCCCCGATCCTCGAGATCTTACCATCCATCAATTTGGACGTAATAGGCGCGGCGAGTATGTGTCATTCCTTTTGATTCGGAGATCAGCAATCACCAAAATATTCTATTCGGCGCTGCCGCTCATGTGTTGTGTGCTCTTGCCACTAATAATAGTTCTTCAGCATTTCACGTGCGTTAACTGTCATGTTCATAAGTTCTGTTTCTGTACTGCCATCCTACCGATATTCCGACTAGCAAAGGTGTCAAAGCTATTCATGTTCGCCACTTTTGATCTGTTTGAGATCAAAGTCCTCGCTTCCATCCTAAGCACAAACGCATCTGGGAGGCTTGAAAGGCGGTTCGCGACTACCAAACCCCAAATATTGCCTCCAACGGTAAATATAGTCATACACCACATTGTTTCTTCCTCGGTACGCAACGCTTCAGTAGAGAAATCAACCTCACCCACCAAACCAATGAAGTCTTACTGAGCCACAATTTGAACTCCGCAGGACGGAACCAAAGCGACCGAATGAGAGACAGAAAACAACGCGATCAAGCCCACCTTTAAACGGTGGCAGCGGGCGCTGCTTACCCGCGCCTATGTGCGTGAGGGGTAGCACATGCCTCTTGTCACGTCTATACGGGTCACAGCAGGCATAGACTACGACTTCAACCTTAGATTTTGCTCCTTGGTTTCTAGAAATTCATCTGATCGCTGCCCCTTGTGAACGGTCCCAGAAACGTCTGGCTTGCCTCGTCGATATCCCATGCTAGTTCTCGCTCTATTAAGTAAGTCAATTGCCAGATACTGTCGTGCATTCCTTGCCCTTTGTTTTCGTGGCACTCTTTTCTAAACGCTCTCTTGAGTTCCTTACTCCAAAAACAAGTACTTCACTCATCTTTGTTCTCCAATATCGTCAAAGCTCAGAGACGAGGTCTTGTGCTAGGGTGATCGATGCCTAGTGTCTTAGTCGAGAGTTGTGCACATTTATTCATAAGAATGCAGGCTTCGTGGTGTCGTCCCTGCAGCCTCAATGTCCAAGCAAGATTGCCCATGCTCGTTAGCGTAGAAAAGTGGGTATCCCCCTGAACCTTCTCTCTGATCTTTAACGCTTGCATTCCCAGATCTTCAGCCTCTTTAGTCATGCTTGATTATGGTACGTAAAGGCTAGGTTTACCATGCTCGTGAACGTGTCAGGATGTGTATCACCTAGCACGCGCCTTCTTATCTCCCTTACTTGCACCTTTAACTCTTCCGCTTCCTTCAACCGCCATTGCTATTGGTATGTCGCCGCTAGATGGGCCATGCTGTTCAATGTATCCGGATGTTCCTGCCCTAGCACCCTCTTCCTTGTCACCATTACTTAAGAGCACAGCTCTTCAGCCCTCTTCCACTGTGTTGTGTTTATAAGATGTCCAAACCAGTTCAGCTATTCTGCTCAAGATATCTTAATCATCTTTGCCCAGCACGTCACTCTCTCTTGCTTACCACTTGCGATAATAGCTCTTCGGCCTCCTGCCATCGTCCCTGATTCCAGTATGTCAACGCTGGGTTGGCCATACTGCTTAGCGTGTCTAGACGTTACTCCCTTAGCACCCACTTTCTCGTCATCATTACTGTTGAATCCAACTCTTCTGCCTCCTTCCACCGTCCCTGCTTCCTGTACGTAGACGCGAGGTTTCTCATACTTGTTAGTGTATTCTAGATGCTTCTTTCCCAATATCACCTCTTCCGCCTTCACCACTTGTATGTCTGGCTCTTCAGCCTTATTCAATTGTCCCTGACTCCGGTAAATCCACGCCAAATTCGCCATGGCCGTCAGTGTATCTTGATGCCCATACCCTAATACCTTCTTTCTTGTCTCCAGCACTTGCAAAAGCGGCCTTTCCGCCCCGTTATACCTTCCATCGTACAACAGGCACAGCCCGAATTTCCGAAGTACCGAAAGATGTCCCTCAAAGTTCCGTTGAAAGAATTCGGTATATACCGTACATGGGACAAGTAGGGTCTTCATAACATCCGATATTTATTATCATTCTTCTGAAACACCTGGTCTAGGCGTACAACAGCCCTTGCCGTCCACTCAGCCAACGAGCCCTTCTTTCTCAATCAACTCCGAGTTCCAAAATGCATCAATTGATGGAGGTCGAGAGACTGATCTGCCGACCGCTTGGTAATGAATGAGTATGTACTTGGACTCATCTTAGTTTCTCCTCAAAGACGCTCTCTACAAAATCCTCGTATACCGAGATGCATTCATCTACGTCCACTTCAAACCGGCCTAGCATGATGGCAATAAAATTGCTGCGTTAATTAAGCTAAAAAGGAAGAGTGTGATGTACATAACCCGCCTGTACTGGTACCGCCAATGAGATCGAACACTTCGCATGGTTTCACAGTTGGAAGATTGGCCTCTCGGCGTTTGTGATTCAGTCGCGCCACAAGACCCTTCAAGATGTAAAGCGTCGACAGCCCTCACATCCCGCCGCCATCGAGCGACAGCAAGCTGAGACCGGTCTTATTGAGGGGATTTGACCCTCCACCTTGCTGTGTAGCCAGCGATTGCTTCATCGCTATATCTGCCCACGAGGTGTAGCTTGTTCTTTGGGAAGTAGAAGAGGGTCAAGCGAGGCGCTGAAGGAGCTGATCTCTGCATTCTCGCACGTGATATACTGCAGTCATGTTTATCGTACCCCGCACTGCACCAAAACCAGATATTTACACCCATTCAGTACATTTCGCTGAGAAATCCGAGTATTTTCATTCATGTCTTATAGTTCGACAGTTCTCAAATAGAAACGAAGGTGAGCTAAGCCTTTACAACAACAGACTATCTGTGAAGACAGATCACAATCTCATGAAGAAAGAGAATTGCTTTCTGTAATACCAGACCTCTTAACGTACCGTATTCATTTTCCTATTAAATCTGTTTGACATCATTACCCTCCACCGCCCCTCCCCACCCACGACAGCTTGTTTTCCGCTCCGAAATGCCTAGTCGCGCGTACGCCCATACACTGCACGCTGCGTATCCTTCCTTGAACAAGGCGAGCCACACAAAATGGACAAGAAAGAATCGTACATGTTGCAACGGGATGAAGAAGAGTCGAGACGCCTCAACGCGCAATCCAAGTTCCTCCGGGCGCTTTTCCACGGCCATCTCGTCCATCCTTCGATACCTCGACACGAGCTTCGCGCGGTTGCGGATGTGGGCACCGGGACAGGCGTCTGGTTGGAAGAAGTACGGCAGGAGCTCGATGCCACCTCGGGCGGGCAAACCGTCCAACTCACCGGGTTTGATGTGTCGGGAGACCAATTCCCTCGCCAGACACGCCCAGGCGTGGAATTCCGGGTCCATGACGCCGTGCAACCCTTTCCGATCGAGTACCACGACCGATTCGACCTGGTTCATCTCCGCTTCTTGAGCTACGGCATTCAAGCGGATCGGCTGGAGAGCTTTGTCGATTCTGTGTTGCAGATACTTCGTTAGTATGGACTTGTTTTGGATCAGGGATTCACTCGGTGCTGACCCACGGCCCTAGGACCTGGAGGGTATCTTGAATGGCAGGAGATTGATGGTATCGATGCCTGGACAATCCCGGAGACGTCGAGAGCAAAGCAAATGATATCCTGGCTGGTGTCGGAGAGGATTGCTAGAGGACTGACCCCAGCGTAAGACCTTGTCACGCCTATAACTTCATCACTAAGCAAGCTTTCCATGTGTGCCAGTATCACGGCCCCCCTCGTCAAAACACTTCTATCCCGCTCGACGTCGGCTGAACCAGGCGTCATTAACCCCATGTGCTGGACTGAGGATCTACTACGTATATATCACCTGGAAACGCTCTCCACCTACAAGCATCCGTCGCCAGAGGTCAAGTCAAGGAAGAATCAATGGACCTTCAACGTTTTGGTGCAATTACTCCAAAGCGGCGCAGCCAGAAGACTTGCTTTGGCAGAAGAGCCGCCAGTACCGCCGTCCGATGCGAGTCGGCTTGTGGTCGAGGTTGCGGAAATCAATCAGCTTGTTGAGGCGATTAAGAACGGGGAGGATCCTGCGACCGGCGAAATCGAGGTTGCGGTAACCTGGATTGTGGCAAGGAAAGCAATGCTGTATGGCAAAGAAGGACCATGGATGTCGGCATGGCACAGGCCGTAGCACGCTAGCAGTGAATATCAGATGATAGACCAAGTCAACGACATCTGCGCCGAGAGGCTTTTAATCTAGCGACAGTCTTGCTTGAATCAATATATACATTGGCCCACTCGCGGAACCTATCGTTACCCAAACGCTCAAATATCCACTGTTTGATGACCTTGCTCCTTGCTATCGTCCCTTTGAACCGTCAACGTCGTCGTTCGTAAGATATGGGATGTGCTATGTTGGTCCCAATCATGCGGCGCCGTACCGGCGGTCGCGCTATTCCCCAGATACTGCAGGTCCGCTCTCGCCATCTGTCGCAACTCGGTGCCTTCATCCTGAGTGTGCAGCTTCGAGAGCTTGGTCTTGAAACTGTGGTACTTCAACGCCGTCTTCGTCTCTTTGGAGTTCTTGGAGCCATGCTCGGGGCTGAAGCCGAACCCGGGGACGTTCTGCCGGCGCATGTCGCCCACTTGGATGAATCCGGTTTCCAGGCTGTCGAGGAAGGGCTTGAGGTAGACCATGCAGGAGGTGAGGATGCTGAGACACTGGATGACTTGCGTGCAAATCGTCACGGGCCAGATATCAAAGGTTATATCGCTTGAGGTCGTGGTTCGATGCAGGTAGACAAGCTGGCAGATGACCGCGATGACAACACTGCGGCTGGATCAGCAAGCTTTCCGGACAGAGGGGGGGGGAACAATTATCACCATAGACGCGCGGAGAAAAACAGCATCAGGACGCCTTTCTTTCCTTTATCACTTTGCAGCCGCGCCACAACCACCAAAGGCAGACCAACCAAGAACACATCGGTTGCGATGTTGATGACCGCTACATAATCGGCCCAAGAAGTCTGTCTCAGAAAGCATCAGAAGTATCCGACGTCAAGGCCGAGAGCTGCACTCACACGGCTGAAACACGTGTTATTGATATAATCCCAGGGTCTGGGCAAACGGCATTGAAAGGCGGCGGATAATATCGCCGTGGTGGCCCACAACGCCACTACCAAGCCGATGAGCAGACTCACTTTGCGATAAAGTGCCAACGGGGTGAGATTTCGCAGGTAGGCAACCAGGGACAATTTGGCGAAACAGACACTCGCCAGGAAGAGGAACGTGGCCGCATATTGCGCCTTTGATCAGTCAGCTTGCAAACGACCCACGAAAGCGTCACGACTGACCTTGAGGAGAGAGGATAATTGCAAAGGATCTAGAGAATTGAGACGCTTCCCCAAGCCGTTTGAAGCCGCGAGGGAAATCGTGATGGATTGAGCAAAGGCGAAGAACTTGGGAGGGTCAGCCAAGGTCCCCGTCTCAACCGCCCACACCGCCTGGGAAATCCCATACTAAGCTGATACAGATAAAGTAGTCGTCCAGGTCAAACCTGCGCAGGATATACCGTTTGATCGTGAGCCGCACGAGCACCGTGAGGATACAGACAACCAAACAGAACCAAATGAGCGTTTCCACCACGGGGCTCACGTTGTCCTTGGTCACGGCAACGCGACCGCGAGCCATCGCCAAGGGAGGGGGGGGTTCAAGACAGCGCGGTGTGAAGTATTAATTATCAAGTGTTCGAGCGCAGATCAGGAGTCAGCAACAATGTCAGGCGCAGCATTGCAGAAACTCAAGATGAGGTTGTGTGCACCGCAGCGCAATGTGGGATGTGAAAATTACTGAAGACTACCCATCATCCCAACTAACAAATGGCGATCGTGCCTAGGTACCAACAGAGCGCGCCACCAAACCGATCAGCGAAACGATTAGGTATTCGAGTAATATTAAATAGTTGAATAAATCCGGTGTATTCCGTACCACATGCGTACCACAGTAAATGTCAGTGAGCAGCCGAGCCGAGCGGAAACAAGATGCAGTTCTGGGTCGTTCGGACCCGCCACAGACCAATCAATCGAACATTCTATTCGTTGCGTGTGTGTTGGATGACGGATGACGGAAGATGGGAAATGGAATATTCCGAAGCCACGCGATGCTACCCTGCCGCACTGGCACTTGCAGGCATCCCCCTGCCTTCCACTCGGGTAACGCAAAAAGCCCAATCGCACAATTCAAATCCCACCCCCAGCAAAGAAGGTGAGAAGCTACTGTGTGTGGGCGCTGCGTCCGAGCACGTTCCAGTAGTCCAACCGATGCAATCATCGAGTGGGAATCGAATCTCGCGGTCCCGCCTTTTTTTCGTAACCGGCGTGCCTGGCCATTCAACGATCTGACTGGGTGCGGAACAAGGAGAATATCCGGTAGCTTAAGGCATCAAACGCCAGTCGAGGACCCTGATTAGCTTCCTTCCCAGGCTGTTCTAGAACTTGCGGCAGTTTCATGTTTTAGAATACGTTGGTGCTTGGGTATGTTACGGCCAACCGTACACGGTAGACGATGTCCAGCATCTCGGTATGTTAATATCCCCTGGATTGATTATCTTCAAAGCGTTCTATTCAGACTATCTAATCTCTCGTGTCCTTGGCTCGACGATCCCCTAGTGGTGGGATTTTATACTTCCGTAATTAGGAGTCGTAATCTCTTCGTTCCGGAGCTGCAGAGCATCACATACTAGAGGTAGCGTCAGGGCGTGGACTCGAGTTTTAAGATGAGAAGGATGATGCGGATGGAACCGCAGAAGGCGACGATTGGAAGGATTCCTCGGAGCGGCTCAACCGCCCCGCATCTAGGCTAGTGTACATATCCCGGTTTTTGCGAAGATTCCAATGTTACATGGGTTCCGGACACTTTTCTGGGACCACGTGGAGTTGGGACAGAGTTGAATCCATACTTCGGCATATCGAAGTGCTAAACGGCCATCAAGATTCTATTTGGGTTGTTCGGGAACTCTGGCTACTTCTCCAACTGCATGCTCAGGTCCCAAACAAGATGGGGAAGGTCAAGAAAAGTCATTGTCAGCTCTCACGTGGAGATACAGCCTTCTTCTGCGCATCTTTGGTGGCCGAGGATGGCGTGCAGCGAGTGATATTGCACAGCATGCACTTTCGAGAGTCCTTCGAAAATGAGGATGAGTTGACCTCCAACACAGGCCTCGATCTCATGTCCCGAGGCAGACGTTGAACAGCTCCTCTGAGGTGAATGGCAAGGCTTTGGGATCCAAGGCAGATACCGAACCAGTACAGTCTCGCAAGCAGCAAGTCCAGAGGCGTCTTTCATCGAACCGGTCTCATCAGCATTGCTGGGATGGCGGGGACCTGGACTACACACGATTACGGCGAACGGTTCAAGGAACGCGGAAATTCGTGATCTTGGCATCATTGTAAATCATTACAGTTTGAATATCGAGCTGTGTTTCAAGTAAAGCTATGCTAATTCAAGAATGAGTAGTAGGCGTCAATGAACAGAACGCATAATTTCGAAGCCATTGACACACTTGCGATGTTGCAAGAGAAGATGGGCAGACCTGCTGAGAAGGTGAGTAGACAGGTTCGGGGATGACAGTGTCCAGATGAATCAGTCGTACATTTCAAGCGCATTAGATGTAAGTATCCCCGAAGGCCCGAAGGGTCTGCTAGAGCGTGAGGGAAGTTGAAAGGCTCGCAAATCTGTTGTCCTGCGTTGCCTGCTGTCCTTGAAATATCTGCTGTGATATCTCGGAGATCATTCAGTTGATACCCGTACAATCGATTTCTGTAAGTTTGATGCCAAAATGCTTGCGCAGGAGTTCCACTCTTTCTCTCTCACTTTGGCATTCCACTTCTAGGTCGACAATGCCATGGATTCTCCTTCGCAGTGTCTTCTCGAAAAGCGTTATATCTCCCACAACCTCCATCCTCTGAGCATCCAAAACCATCCGCCCCACAAACACTTGCTGCGTAAACCAGCTCCGGGGGCTGGCATTAATATACCAATTCATCATTTCAAAGTCCACGGGCAAGAACTCAATCTCACTAAACGCATACGTTGGCTTCCACTGGCTGCGTTCATGATTGCGCACCTCAAGTCGCCAGAGCGCGTTTGAGGCGTGTGATGTTGTATGCTCCGGAATGCAGCCGTGCAGCATGCGAACCACGCGTGGAGAGATGGAGAAGGCTGAGGCACCTGAGATCAGTGGCAGAGGCACAATGGGGCCGCGAGCGCCCATGCCCACGTCGACGAGGTAGCGCTGTGAGGATAATGTGACAAGGTTAATCATATGATCCCTTATATAGAAAGAAGTCAGGAATTAGTCGGTAAATGCGGACGAAGAGATCCTGCAGAATTTTGTACAACCGGATCCATTGCTGGCAAGTTACGCACAATTTGCCGAAGGCATACAGACGACAAGCAAGTAGAAAACTTACCAGCCATTGTAGCTTGGGCCCTTATAGCCTGGAAGCCTTGCCACGTCCTGGCACGCAGTATTGACTCTGCCAGCCGCGCTCATGACCTCGAAGCCCAAGCTTCTTAGCACGGTGCCAAACATGCAATTGATCTGCAGGCAATGCCCACCCCGGCCTGCACCATGTTCTACAATATGTTTATAGATCTCCTGCACATCCAACGATATGTCATTCAGCCTCACGTCGCGCTGCGGAGGAAAGTGGAGCGCCAAATTCTCAAAGGGGATGGCGGCTAGGTGATGTCGCATGAGCGCGGCTAGAAAGGGTAGCCCATGGGCACGGGTGCGTGCGAGCGCAGGCTCTGCCAGTAACGGAGACGAGAGATTGGCGGAAGGAAGCTCGATGAGGGAGAAGTAGGCATAGAGTTGGTCATTGGAATAGTGGGGGCGGGCCGAGCGCGAGTGCGCGATCTCAGGAGAGTCTAGAGGTAGGTCAGCCATCGCGCAAGATATGTATAGCAAGATATGTATAGCACTCGTAGGGGTTGTGATTGTAGGGAGAGCAAGACGTAAAGTTGGATCTCAGGCTCAGAGCGTCATGGTTCTACGGAGATGGTACCTTAGACCGGGGCCTACGTATGAAACGCTAAGAGATAGCGGTAAGATACCTCGTATCAAAACACGTCTCCGTCCACGGTTCGGTTTCAGAAAGAGACGGACAGCGTTAATGCATGTGCAAGCAGCCACCATGCGGCTTGGTTGAGCTACTGCGGAGAAGAGGCGTGCCCTCGCACCCCCATGCTGCTGCTTACATGGGTCTCTGGCGATCTTGGGGTAAGGGGAATGACTTGCCCTTTCTTTGCGATCCTCACCTCTTGTCCGGAAAGCTCTCCTTCTCTTTATCTTGCCCATCTTTTCTTTCTTCATGGCAATGGACCAATCCGTCTCGAATATGGATGGGAAGCATATGAACGGGGTAGAGCTAAGGGCCATGGACGCAAAGCAGAACAATGACGACGAGGATATGGCCCGGCTGGGCAAGAATCCTGTCCTCAAGGTCTGGAGCTTAGCAAGCTTCTTTCCATTGAGAATCCTTATGCTGACACTGGTGGCAGCGCAATTTTGGGTTCATGTCCATATTGGGCTTCAGCTGTACGGTCGTTATCACATGGGAAGCTTTCTTGATGTGCGCAATCTCTCAAAAGCTTCTTCTCCATACCGCAGTGCTAATCTAGCCAAGAGTCTTCGCGCAAGGCTTCGCAAAGTAGGCATCCCAGACCACCTACAAACTTTCCGGGTGCTGACTGAAGCTGCAGCGGCGGTCCAGCGGGCGTCGTTTACGGCTACATCTTTGTCTGGATTGGGACGCTCTCAGTTTTCATGACACTTGCAGAAGCGTGCTCGATGTGAGTGGTGGTAGTTCCCAGAAGGATACGAGCAAAGTAGATTCCTGACAGGCCTACAGGGCACCAACATCTGGAGGACAGTATCACTGGGTTTCCATGCTTGCGCCCCTGAAGTATCAAAAATTCCTGAGTTACATTACGGGCAAGCGCCCCCCCCCTTCCCTCCCTATCGCATAGAGGCATAATTTTAGTATGGCAAGAAGAGAGCTCGTAGACTAACGTCTGAGACATAGGTTGGTTGACTGTCCTTGGCTGGCAGGCTTTTGTCGCTTCCGTTGGATTCTTGAACGGGACAATGGCACAGGGTCTGATTATCCTTACTGACCCACAATATGAACCCAAACCTTGGCACAGCGTCATGCTCTTCTGGGGAGTCATCCTCTGTGGCGTGTTGGTCAATACCTTCATTAGCAGCTGGCTTCCTAAACTCGAAGGAATGATCCTCATTCTCCACATCCTTGGCTTCTTTGCCATTTTACTTCCTTTGGTCATCCTCGGCCCTCACGCACCACCCTCTCAAGTCTTTCAATTGTTTATAAACAGCGGAAAGTGGCCCACGAAAGAACTTTCCTGGTTCGTTGGGCTGCTAGGCAACGTTTACGCCTTCTTTGGTGCCGACGGAGCCATCCACATGTCCGAAGAGATTCAGAATGCTGCAACCGTGGTTCCGAAGGCAATTGTGTTCAGTATAGTCTTGAACGGGGTGATGGGCTTCGGGATGGCACTAGCACTACTATTTTGCATCGGAGACATCGACGCAGCCCTGCATACAAAAACTCATTTCCCCTTTATAGAAATTTTCTATCAGGCGGTTGGGAGCATCACGGGCGCTGCGCTGATGACTTCGATTATTATTACGCTGTCTCTCTGCGCCACGGTCGGCATTGTTGCCTCTGCCTCTCGGCAACTCTGGGCATTCTCGCGCGACAGAGCGGTCCCTGGCTGGGGGTATATACAGCGCGTCAACTCCAAATCCGCGATTCCTGTGCTCGCAGTCTCTCTAACCGTTGTGACTGCCTGCCTCCTCGCTCTGATTGTGCTCGGCTCGTCCACAGCATTCAACGATATCGTTTCTCTATCCGTTGTGGGCCTTTTTGGCTCCTACTTCCTCGTTGCTGTGCTCCTGCTCTGGCGGCGTCTACGTGGCGACATCAAGCTCTACCCTAGTTCCGAAAATTTACTCACCAATCTTCCTGGTGCGGAGCTCGTGTGGGGCCCGTGGCGGGTTCCTGGCACTTTCGGCATCGTCACCAACGGCTTCGCTATCGTTTATCTTATTATAATATTCTTCTTCAGTCTTTGGCCGCCTGAAAACCATCCTACGGCGGCGACGATGAATTATAGTAGCCTGATGTTCGGCGGCACAATGCTGTTCAGCGTGTTGTATTACTTTTTCCACGCCAATAAGGTTTACACGGGACCAGTCATTGAGGCCAACCGCTGAGAGATGGCTGAGACGGCTCTTTAGTCTGATCAACAGGTTGTAGTTGACAACATAGACAGGAAAAAGGCGAGACTCTAGATTTCTTGCACATTGGCCATATATGTACATGAATCAATTCCCAAAAATACAATAATCAAACAACGGAACTAAGTCTTCGCGTAATTCTAGGCGATTAGATGTCTTTCAAACATTCGTAGGCTCGTATCGTAGCCTTGCTGCAAGTTTATGTCTGCTGCCTTACGGAAGCAGAAAATCCTTAAAGGCGGAAACCTGAAGACACAGTGGGTCAAGTGATCTCGACAGGGCTTCGAGGGAGCCCCTGTGATTCCGGTTGATCATGAGTCCGAGAGATCATCATGATTTGCCTGTAAATAACATGTCGAGAGTGCACGCTTCTCTGCGCCGACGCAGACAAAGAAGATCATACTGGCAGAGCTCGTTGCACAGGAAGTAGTGAACGCTACATTACTCACTGAGCCATTTTAAGCGTATGTGGAAGCGATTAATGAAGAATGTGGTCAATAGAAAGGGTAGGTTTAATAGAAACCCCCACTAGCACGTTGGTTGATTGCTCACTACTAAGCGAGGAACGAGCTTAGTGGGGGCTACGAATATGCTACAGCAACGACATATTCAATAAGCTGACGGAAACGATGGCGTCAACGCTTTACATATAAAATCATGACTCTCTATCGTACTCCAGAGGAAGTTAACAACCTTTACAGCGACAACCCGCCCGCTGATCCTCCACCATACTCTGGACCTACGCCAGGACAATACACATCCTCTGCTGGTCCATAGACAGACCGGTAGGATGAAGGCGGGACGGCGAAGGGCTAGAGGTAGACAGAGAAAGCAGAAGAGAGGTTGCGGAGAAGACTATAAGTACCTAGGCCAATCAAATAAAGACGTACCAATATCTCACCTTCACCCCTTTCAATCCACCCCCTGCTTCTATAGCCTTCTATATCTTGCGGAGTATCCCTCCGTCTGCGCTTCTCGCTTTGGGCCGTGGTCTCGTCTATCGTGGAACCATCATCTATAAGTTTCTTTCTGCCTTCACGCGCGGAACGTCTCTATGAGTTGCCGCCCTTTGAAATAGCTACCCGTACGGCCTATACTCGTACTAGGTTCGTTGGCTGCTCGAGCAAGTCTGTTACCAATGGAAAGCAACGCAGTTTTCAGCTATTGCTGACTCAGAACTTATTGGTTATTGCGATCGTATAATAGGTTAATTACTAATTAATTTGACTAACTAAATAATAGCTATTTACACAATTTAATATATGCGCTGGGAAAGTCAATGGGGAAGTCAACGGGGAAGTTAATGGGTAAACTAATGAGGTAGAGAGTCATGAAGGCTGTTCGATAGGAAGCCATGTAGGATGTTCGGTAGGGAGCCATGTAGAATGTTCGATAGAGAGTCACGTAGAATGTACGGTAGAGCTCATATTTGATGCTCGGTAGGGATCAAATTTGATTCTTGATTGCGAAGCAATTCGAAGCTTGATAGGGAGTCATGTAGAGAGTCATGTAGAGAGTCATGTAGGAATCATAAAGGCTGTTCGATAGAGTCATATTTGATGCTCGATAGGGAACAAATTTGATTCTTGAATGGTGAGTAGAATGGTGAATAGAGTGGTGAGTAGGGTGGTGAGTAGGGTGGTCAGTAGGGTGGTCAGTAGGATGATCAGTCGGAAGGTCGGTAGAAAGGTCAGTAGATAGCTCAGTAGAAAGCTCGATCGGAAGGTCAGTGAAAAGCTCGATGGGAAGCTCGATGGGAAGCTCAGTAGAAAGCTCAGTCGGTAGCTCAGTAGAAAGCTCAGCAGAAAGCTCAGTCGATAGCTCAGTAGAAAGCTCAGTAGAAAGCTCAGTCGAAAGCTCGATGAAAAGCTCAGTAGAAAGCTCAGTCGATAGCTCAGTAGAAAGCTCAGTAGAAAGCTCAGTCGAAAGATCAGTAGAAAGCTCGGTCGAAAGGTCAGTAGAAAGATCAGTAGAAAGATCAGTAGAAAGCTCAGTAGAAAGCTCAGCAGAAAGGTCAGTAGGAAGTTCGATATCGAGTCATGAAGAGTGCGTTCTATTGAGTCAGTTAGCATTATTTCGTACGGAATAGAAAGTAGAAACTGTTCTACGAAGGAAGAAAGAAGTGAGAAGAAGTAAATACTCTGAATCCCCTGAATTTCCTAGCGTCGGCCTTCGGCTGAAAGCGAAGATTACTAATCACAAAGGTAACAGTACTGTTTCCAAGCCATGTAGAAAGCATTGTTTGAAGCACTATTTGACGTGTTTTATGAGTTTGACCGACGCGTTTGATAGAGCGTTTGGTAGGGAGTTTGGTAGAGCGTTTGGTAGGGAATTTGGCAGGAAATTCGGTAGGGCGTTTGGTAGGGAATTTGATAGGGCGTTTGGTAGGGAATTTGGTAGGGCGTTTGGTAGAGAGATTGGTAGGGCGAGTAGGTGAGCGAGTAGATGAATGAGTAGGTGAGCGAGTAGGTGAGCGAGTAGATGAACAAGTAGGTGAGCGAGTAGATGAGCGAGTAGATGAGCGAGTAGATGAGCGAGTAGATGAACGAGTAGGTGAGCGAGTAGATGAACGAGTAGGTGAGCGAGTAGATGAGTCGAACTTCATTGAAAATCGAACGATTAACTGTAATAGGTTTGACTTTCGTAACTTTGATAAAAGAGTCAATCGTTTTACAGATCAAATAATTAAGGTTCTTGCAGACTAGTGATGTGATGTCAAAATCAGTCAGTAGAAGCAACTGCGTTGCTAATAAATGAGGTTTTCGCGCACGCTAAATTAGTGCTCTCACGAGAATATTAGAAGAACTTATCTATATCTATCTTTATCATCTACAAATTAATTGACAATTGCTTGTATCTTTCTCAAGCATCTTGATGAAGAATTAATTCGAAAATATAAACTATATCATTGAAAATGACGTTGCAATTGCGATTTATATGCATGAATCTTTTCTCATTCTCTCATTTTCCCTTTCTTTACTTCTTTCGTTTTCACTAATTCATATAATAGACTGTTCAAACAACTTTTCATTGACTTAAAGCTCTTCTCAGATCGATGAGATCTTCACTTTTGAGCTTCGACAAAGCGATTTCATATTTCATATGAATGTAGCGTGTGTGAAGATTGACAAAATCTTTTTGAAGTGAATTTTGAAGACTGATCAGCATCATTTGACTGATTGACTTGCTCAGAGTGAGCACATTGAGAACAAATTCGAACAGGTAGAATCGTTTTACTGAATGCGTGATGATGACGTGTGTTTCAGAAAGACTGTAGAGCTTTAGATAAAGCTTTTGATGAAGCTTTTGATGAAGCTTTCAATGAAGCTTTCAATGAAGCTTTTGATGAAAGAGCTTTTGATGACGAAGCTTTTGAAGAAGCTTTTGAAGAAGTTTTTGATGACAAAGCTTATGAAGAAGCTTTTGATGAAGAAGCTTTTGAAGAAGCTTTTGAAGAAACTTTTGAAGAAGCTTTTAAAGAAGCTTTTGAAGAAGCTTTTGAAGAAGCTTTTGATGACGAAGCTTTTGAAAAAGCTTTTGAAGAAGATTTCAATAATGTTCTCAAAAACATGATTTCAAGAAGATTTAATTGTTCTTTCACTGTGAGTGATTTGAATGAGTGAATTCAACGTCATCACTCAATTCATGATGTTATCATTTTGATTTGACTTCTGAATTTACTTTCGTTGTTTCTTTGCTGACTGAACTAGCTTTGTTTGTGCTGAGCTTGTAAATGAAGAAGATAATGAGAAAATGAATGCAGATGAAACTTTTTTTGTAGAACTTCGCTGTTTGAAAACACGTTCTGCAAAGAGTTCAGAATCAGCAGTGACGAAGCTCTTTAATCATCGATTTAATAGCATGTTATTTTGCTTATTGAATTTTTCTTGAGTCTTGTTTTCAGTCTTCTGATTTCGCTTCTCAATGATCTCAAGATTCAAAATTCTAGCGTTGACGTAGTAATTTCTGAAACGTGTGACACGTTCATGTTGATGATGAGCAGCTAGAAGTAAATCTTCATTAGTACTCTGAAGAAGAACAGACGTAGCATAAACAGATTTGCATGTCTTAACAAACTTCTTCAAAGCTTGAGCTTCAGCAGCAGAATCTGTCATGATGAATTGATATATAGAGATTAAATCAGAGACTAAAGTCAGAGATTGAGTCAAAGATCAGATCGAAGTTAACTCTGAAACTCTATGACTCTGTCAAGACATTGTTTAGACTACGTCATATCTTTGATTTAACATATCATCAGTTATGTCATGCTTGACTTGACAATGCTTGACAAACTTTCTATAGTTGATTGATTTTCTCAAGTTATCGAGAGCTTCTTAATAATTAGCTCTACCATAATATATATTCATTCTGTGTCTGCTTAAAATATCACATTGTCATATCACTCTTATAGACTTCGTCTATTCATTTAGTAAACTTGATCATCACAGTTCTAATTATTTCAAACTCTTTTTAGAAATGATGATTTAATATTCAAGCATGATAACAGTAACATAATTGCAACAGAATTGAAATGATGATGTCTCAATCTTGCAAGACATTATATCAGAAAATAAACATTGCATAATAAAATTAGAAAGTGAAGAAGTAAAAAATAAACTCTCTCTTAATATTGATGAACAGCTGATACAAGCAATGCTTCAATGTGATGAACTGCAAAAGAAACAGAAGCTAACAGTTATTCAATCAGAGATTAAGACTCTGCAAGTCATCAAAATAACGAAGAAAAGTCATCAAGTCTTCACTTGAGTTTTCACAAAGAACTTGAACAATCTACACATTGTTTTCATAATGTCGATGATGACGAAATGAAGTCATCATGAGATCATCTCACAGAAGCGAAGATTCTCAATGTTTTTAAAGAAGTATCATGACAAAATCATAAGAGAACATAAAGAATGAATTTGTAATGTCAAAATCTCATTTCAAAATATCTCTTGACATTTTAAAAGTGATGAGAAAAAGATTTTGTATTGCATGATTTATCTGAAGAGTGAATCAAAGAAACTTTGATTTGATCATGAAGAGACTATGTTTACAGCTCAGCAGATGTAATTCAATTTTATTGACTTTCTTCTGAATTTAATTGAAGATTCAATGAATTGAGATATAAACGTGACTCAGCAGTATGTGAATGCATTGCAACATTCAAATCAGATGATACAAATGTTTGCAATTCATCTGAGCACTCTGAAACATCAACTTTCATTGTATAGTGATGAGCATAAGCGAGCTCATTTATTCATCAAGTTGACTTCTGAGCTGCATGTGATCATTACTAATGTGCAGTCGATTTCTATTACACAAAATGTGTTAATCGATCTTGTCACTTAATTGAAAACAAATCTGTGAAAAGAACACATTTTGTTGTTGAAATGATCTTAAGACAAAGACTTGCATGATTGAGATAAAGTTAACAAGAAGACTCATTCAAAGTGAAAGAAATCTCATTGATTAATTAAACTCGACTTTTCATCAAAGATAAGTTCACACGCTTCATTATGTTATAGCAAGAATTTGTTCAACATAACGTGTTACACATGCAATTGAAAGAATCATTACTTTATTAATTGTAAAGATGAAAAGATCAAGAATAAATCAAAAGAACTTGATGTAAATCAAGTATTCATTGATTCAATGTCACATATGAGTCATTTCAAGATTTTGAGAAAAGACAAGCTTTTGATAAACACTTCAAATCATCAAGAAAAAAACAAGAAACTTTCTTTGTAAAGACTCTTATATATAAAGAGCATGTAATTCAGAGAGATCAGAAGACAGAAATGAAGATTCACATAAATATCAACATCAAGATGAACATGATTAGTCAACGTTTCATCATCAAGCAAGATATGTCATTACTGAACGTTGATCTTTCAAGATTTATCTGAATGAATGATCAGAATGTTTATTGTTATGACGTCTATAAGATGTGTTATCGACTGAGAAACAGCTGAAACATAGAGAAAAAAGATACAAATATCTTCTATGTTATTGATAAGAAAGAATCTTCTCTGATTCTGAGTATGTTAAATATGCAATTCAAGCGTATTCAAATAAATATGATTGCAAGAACATGATGTTTCAACGTGAATGAGCACGCATTTAAGTTGTTCTTCGCACAAGTATTTGCAAAGATTCTACAAGATGAGTCTACTGTGTATGCTCTTGTCATGATTAACGTTGTCAAAGAGTCGATCATTGAACATCAAGTGAAAGCAATGAATAATGTGATGAGTTGTATCATAAACGCGTTCAAAACACAGACTTTACTCATTAAATTGAAAGAGTACAAAGATATATTCTTGACAGAAAGTGCAGACAAATCATCTTTGCATGAAGATCACAATCATGCAATCAAAATCACTGCAAAGTCATTGTATGAATCATTGTATAATTTGTTGAACACAGAGTTAACGACTCTGAAACAGTATTTAAACGATGTCTTAGCGAAAGAATGAATTAAGCACTTCATCAGCTCAACTGATGTGTCTATTCTATTCATTCTCAAAAAGAACAATAATCTTCATTTATGCATGAACTATCAAGATCTGAATAAGATCACTGTTAAAAATCATCATTCATTGTCTTTAATTAATGAAACTTTAGACAGACTCAATAAAATCAAGCAGTTTATTAAGTTAAATCTGAAGAATGTTTATCATTGTCTCAAAATTCAACGTGAAGATGAGTGAAAGACGATGTTTTATACTCATTATGATCACTTTGAATATATGATCATGTTGTTTGATTTAATTAATACATCTGTCATCTTTCAAACTTATATTAATAAGATTTTGACAGAGCTTTTAAACAACTTTTATGTTGTTTATCTGAATGACATTCTAATCTTCTTCATAGAGAAGACTGATCATGTAGATCATGTGAAGCAGATTCTCAAGAGATTAAGAAAGTTCAAGCTATATGCTAGCTTGAAGAAGTGTGAATTCTTCATCACTAAAGTGAACTTTCTAAAATTTGTTGTATTCACAGAGAACATTTCAATGAATCTAAGTAGAATAAACATCATCAAAACGTGATTCAGATCAAAGATGTATCAAGAAATACAAGTTTTTCTGAGATTCATTAATTTCTATCGACGTTTTATACATCACTACTTTCAGATAACAGAGTCTTTAACAAAACTGCTGAAAGATAGTGTAAAAGATGTAAAAATGAGTTCATTCATATAATCAAGTGAAGTGAAACAAGCTTTTAATCAGCTTCGTGATGTCTTTATGAGAGTGTTTATTCTAAGACACTTTGACTCAGAGCGACATATACACATTGATGTTACGATCCTAGCTACGCACCTATGTTGGTAGCTATGTTGGTGGCTATGTTGATGACTATCGCCGGCCGCTCGCCGCTAGGCTATAGGGTTGTTCCGAGGCCAACCCTATTCAGGGTTAGCTTATGTTCTCCTGAGTCATATAGATAGCCGGCTCTTCCCTTCTAGATACTTTCCTTCCTTAGCATTTATATACTCGTTACATTACACCCATATGACTCGCTCTATGCTGGCCCCTAACACGGCGTGTTCGTTCGCATGGAGGCCATTCGTACCGAGAAGCATCAAACCCGGTATCAGCCATTGCAGCCATACATGAATGTCAAGGGGTTGATGAATTACAGCCGACCATGGAAGCAGATATTGATGTTCATGGTTCGAACCAAGAGAGCGCATGATTGGGTTAGTCCCAAGTACAAATTCAATAAGGCGCTTAGAGGCATGTGGAAGCGATTATTCCGAGTCGCAAAAGAGGTAGTTAGGAAGAAGAATGAGCAGAATTCCGATGAGGAGGAAGAAGCAGAATCGGTGGAGGAGAGTAACAACAGCAGTCAAGATCCCGATGAAGACAATAAACCAGAATTAACGATAATTCAAAAGGCATGTTTGAATTTTTGTTTAGCATTATTAGATGATCGCATCACACGCAAGGAGTACGACAGTCCGTTGGTGTGCGCATTGGCGGTTTTGGGGGTTCAAGAAAATGGGTGGAAGGATGCAAGCAATTATCCCCCCATATTGTCCGCCATGATCAAGATCAGTCGATTCATGGTGATTCAGCAAGGATTGGAGATGAGTCGGCATAATGTTGGCGAAAGCAGACTCGACAGCCGAGACAGTCAAAGCAGCGTTTCAAGCTCAGAAGTCGATGAATCCATTGAGGGAGGATGTTTGGAATATGTCGCCAGGATGATGGATCGATTCATGGTGCGAGGCAGTCATAGTCCCATGCAATGGATGATGGATTTAAGAACGTACGGATTGAAGATTCATTTCAATACCACCAGCGAAGGTCACATCGATTGGGTGGATGATCAGATATTGTACAAGAGTATTCAGTTCAGCATGAGCGAGTTTCGAGGCATGATTCACGGATTGGTGGGGGAGAGTCGACGCATGTTAATGAAAGATTTGATTTTCGAAGATGATGATTTCAACACGCCCAGGATTCCATGGCAATCGTTAAGAGACAACCCGATTGAGAACACCCGAGGTTGGAATTTCATTCAGGATGTACGCAATCAGTTGATTGATGAACAGAGTTGGTTGTTTGATCGAATCGGTCAGAACGAGAATGTTAAACGAAAGTTTATCAAACCAGGTCGAGGATTGACATGGAACCGAGCCGGGATTGAAGAATACATGCATCGAGTGATGGAGTATCGGGAGAAGTTATTGGTGTTGATTCACGTCACCGGTGGACAGCCCGCACGAGCGCCAGAGTTGTTGAGTGTTCGACATAGCAACACCATCAAAGGGGAACATCGAAATGTGTTTGTGGAAGATGGGTTGATGGTGTTCGTGACGAGGTATCACAAGGGTTATGCCGTCAGCGGAGATGTCAAGGTGATTCATCGATATTTGCCCCGAGAGGTGGGGGAATTGGTGGTGTATTATTTGTGGTTGGTGTTGCCGTTCCAGCAGCGTTTGGAGGCGGCAGTATGGAAGAAGAACGAGGTATCGGCATACATGTGGCCGATCGATCCGGATGGAAAGAAGTGGACGTCGAAGAGAATGCGCAAGGTGATGAAGCGCGAGAGTTTGGTGGGATTGGGATTGGAGTTGACAATTCAGTCGTATCGCGAGTTGACGATTGGAATCAGCCGAAGATATATGCAAGGGCAGGCATTTCGAATGGATGAGGACGATGAAGATGGTGATTGGCAGGAGGGTGAAAAGGACGAGGTGATGGATTTGCAGGCGGGGCATACGGCGCATGTAGCCGGAATGATATATGCTCGGGGAATCATGGAACGAAGTGGTGAGGTTGCCAGCAAGCGACAGAAGTTTCGGGAATGCAGCGAGATGTGGCATCGATTTTTGGGGTTTGAATCAGCCATGGGAATGGAGAGCAGTCAAGGAGGAAAGAGGAAGATAGGATTGTTCGAAAGTGAAGCGAAAGAGGGCAGAATGCATCGATGGAAGCGATTGCGAAGCATCAAGATCGAAGATGAATTGAAACGAGTCATGGGTGTCGACAGTCGTTTCCGAGGAATGCAGAAGCCGGCGATCGAGGCCATAATGGCGGGAAAGAGCCCAGTGGTGATTGTCATGGCCACCGGAGAAGGGAAAAGCTTGTTGTTCATGTTGCCGGCATGGTGCAGTCAGGGCGGCACCAGCATCGTCGTGGTGCCGTTGATTGCATTGAGGCAGGATATGAAGCAACGATGCGAGAGTATGGGCATCACGTGTGCCGAGTGGAACAGCAGACGACCACCCGATGCGGTCAAGATTGTATTAGTGACACCGGAATCCGCGGTGAGTGACGGATTTCGAACGTTTATCAATCGATTGCGAGCCACGCAGGTTTTGGATCGAATTGTGATTGATGAATGTCATGTGGTGTTAAATGAACAACACAATTTTCGACGACAGATGCAGCAGTTGGGAGATTTGATGGACGTGGAGACGCAGATGGTTTTGTTGACGGCAACGTTGCCGCCCAGCAAAGAAAAAGAGTTGTGGAGAAGGATGAGTTTCGAGGAGACAAAGGTGACATTGTTTCGAGCCAGGACGGGTAGAAAGAACGTGAAATATCAAGTGGTGAAAGTGAAGGATGACGGTCAAGAGGAGGAAGAAGAATCCATTGTTCAGATGGTTCAGAGAGTGATGAGAGGGTATGCCGAAGGGAAAATCGTGGTGTATTGTAACAGCGTGAGAAAGGTGAAGGAGTTGGCGGAAGCATTAAATTGTGAGGGTTATTATCATCACGCGAAACAGAAAGATGAAAAGTTGAAAAGGTTTCAAGATGATGATGAGAGAGTGATTGTGGCAACGAGTGCATTGGGATTGGGAATCGACATACCCGACATTCGAGCCATCATTCATGCCGATGAGCCCCGCAGTTTAATGAATTACGCGCAGGAGAGTGGACGAGCGGGGAGAGACGGGTTATCATCACAGGCGATAGTGATATGGAAAGAAGCCGGTCGAGAAGTGAGGTCAGCGGAAGGATGGAGGATTGAAGAGATGAGATGGATGACGAGGTTCATCAAGGGTGACGAGAATGACACGAAAGCATCATGTCGACGAGTGGTGTTGGATGAGTATTTGGATGGGCGGGAGGATCGAAGGGGGTGCGAAGAGGGGGAAGAGAAGTGTGACGTGTGCAATGAGATGATAGGGTTGAATGAGGAGGAAATTGTGAAGGATGCGATTCAGAAGAAGAAGAGAAGATCGTCGATGCAGAACGAAAGAGAATTGAATTTGATGGAGCGACAGGAATACGACAGTCAGCAGCATGAGCGATTAAGTATTCGAGTTGGACGAAATGAGCAGAAGCGAGAGGAGAGCAAGGAAGCGGAAGAATTGTTACGAGAGTTGGAACAGATGAAAGGATTATGCCCGGTGTGCACGGAGAATGGAAGTGATAGCAATGTGCATCCGATATATTATTGTCAAGAGTCGAGTGAGGCAGTTGCGGAGTATCAGAGAATGAAGAAATTGATTCGAGAGTGGAAGACGATGGAGGATTTCGGAGGTTGTAGATGGTGTTTTGTGCCACAGGCGTGGTGCAATCGATGGGAAGAAAATGAAAGCGAAGAGGGAGGATGGAGGTTGAAGGCGGGAGAGACTACCTCTTATTCCCGACCGTCATATGGGCATATGACGCTCTCAACCCCCCCGGCGGCGATCCGCCTTGGCACGTCGATCCGTCATATGCCCTCGGTCAATCCGTCATATAGGCCGAATCCCTACTAGACGCCCTCGAGCCCGGTACTTTCTATGAC
>JAABUI010000426.1_pt1 | contig 33420 bp, 34 predicted proteins | sample 5559111 | NCBI WGS metagenome assembly JAABUI01 (sample SAMN10711870, study PRJNA513365) | rock metagenome | isolation source: Antarctica rocks | place: Antarctica: Victoria Land, Buttleship Promontory | reverse complement strand
TAACCCTGAATAGGGTTGGCCTCGGAACAACCCTATAGCCTAGCGGCGAGCGGCCGGCGATAGTCATCAACATAGCCACCAACATAGCTACCAACATAGGTGCGTAGCTAGGATCGTAACAGAATTCTCTGAAAGACGACATCGTATCGTATCATGACAGTGATATTGATCTTCTCGAAGACGTTCCGAAACGCTTGTCAGCTCGAAATAGAATGCGAAGATGAGCAACGCGTAAAGTGTCTTTGCACAATCTCGATACATCTGTGATACGTGAACACTTTCTCGCAGCTCATTCATGCGATCAATGTTGTCAATCGTCGACTCGTCGCTGAGTAAGACGAAATTCAGTCGAATGAAGTCTTCTCACTTTCTCTCATTCACGAAGTTCATGAGTTCATTTCAAATTTTTTGCTCATTGAAGAAAGACATGTAAGATCGTCAAAGTCGAGATAAATAGTCGTCGAGAATCACATGATGAAAGTTGATAGTTCTGAGAGATGTCGAGATCTTCTGAGCATCTGTGTCAAGAAACACAACAACATCCGAAATCGAAAGAGAAGAATCGTTGCATAAACGTTTCGACAACGCAATTCTGACAGAATTGTTGTGTTCGCTCATTTCATCATTCTGAATCGATTCGAATGTCTTGATTTGTGCTGATCGATACAAACTGTTTCACGTCAGTCGTGTTTCATCGTACAACTACGTCAATGTACTCACACAGATGCAGTCGAAGTAGCTCGATCACTGAAAAATCAGTTTCTAAGCTTCTGCAAAGACGAGACACTCACGCTTTTCATATGCATGATTCATTCTCAACTTTCTTCGAACGAACGTGTGTATACTCTAATCTTTTGTTCAGTCTTTTGTCTTCGAGCACAACATTCAATCTTATTGCATTCTTCTTTTCTTGCGTCAGACTCGTTGTAATTGATGAAAATCATCGAAGAGACATTATCAATCGTAGCGACAATGATATCGACTTTGATGACAAGAATTCTCGATTGATAGTCAAACATGCGATCGTCAATCTTCAAGTACTTCTTCAAACAGTCTTCGAGAGCTTTCGCATCATAATGATCGTTTCTATATCAATTCTTCAAGAAGAGACGAAGACGTTTAATGAAATTCGTTCGTTCTTGAGATCGTTCAAAGAGTTTTCGCGTCAATGCATTGAAAACGTGAACACATTGAGAAATTGACATGTCACGTAGAAACAAGATACAGACAATGAGATCTTCTGTTTCATGTTTAAGCCTGACAATTCGTGAGATCTGAACGTGAAGCTTATCAACGCTAGTGTCGAACATAATATCAAAAAAGTCTTGAATTTGTAACTCACTTTCTATCATACTCTGAATGATTGTCATAATGTCTAGTGAAATAACATCATGCGTGTCTTTCTCATCGATAGTCAACATTCATTCGTCAGCGAAGAAAGATTTGAGTCTCACGATGCGATTTTCAGAACGACATAGAAGACAAGTCTCAATATGATATTGACAATTCATAATGAGCATCTCATTCTCGTAGATTCGTACACACACATTACATATGACATGTTCGCAGAAGAGTGTGTTCTCTGACTTTCGACAAAGACATCAAAGACAGATGCTATTGCTCTGAAGTAACAGTCATGATATGTCAAGATCGTTCACGTTCTTTCGATGCACTTGTGTCGCGAACTTGCTCAACGTCATATTCACAAAGTACGCGATCAGATGTCTTTTGATACTTTGCTTCTGATTCTCGACTCGCTTCACGATCTCTTTTTCCGCATATGATCGCTCTTTGAATGAGTCAACGAGTGATCTAAGGCACGAGAGATGATAGATGATATCGTATATCATCTTCGAATCAAAGTCTGAGTTCTGAATCAGCTCGTAATTTGTAGAATGTCAGTGCAGCACTCACGATGCATATTGAAAGAATAGACGTTCAGCACAATACTAGAAGCGATGAAACTTGTCATGATGTCATTCGAAAGATCACGATACATTTCAAATCGTAAGAACGAAGTTAAATGATCGAAGTGATTCAAATCAACTTCGTTATCTAGTCGACTTGTCGTAACGAAGTTAAAAGATCGAAGAGCAGAGACTGCTGTCTGCGATACGACAATTTGAAAGAATTTGTTCAGATGCACGATCGAGTAGAGACATCGACAGCGCAATCGAACGTTTCGCATCTCATTCATCTGTCTTCAAAGTAGCTTCTTCAATCGTCGAAAACGTGTCAACGAGAATATTTGCTCGTCTGTCAGATGTAGAATCTTGATGAAAGAGTAGAAATTTTTTAAAATCTTCTGATTCAGACTGAACTGCACATCTTGCATTTCAAGTAGATCAAGTGTAGAACTAGCGCTCGTCTCGTCATCGCGTTTGACGATCACAACACTCGATCGAACTTGCTCGAAGAAACTCGATTCTACTTCGACAATGACTCAAATTTTCAGGTGATTCACGACACTTTTGAAGTTGAGGAAGTCGTCGACGAAAATGCACAGTACGTCGCTGAAGAGACAGAATATTCGCGCATGCAGAATGTCATAGACATTGAACACGATCGTGACATTCGCTCATCGAACAGAGAAAGACTCGATTTCATGACAGAATGCGTTCGAGACTGATATAATCGTCGCAGACGAATCACTTTCGACAAAGAGCATCAGATGATCGAAGTAGAGACTTGTGTTATCGACTCGCAGAGTGACAATGCCTTCATTACGCTCTTTATTGACGTGATTTGAAAAAAGCTCTCGGAGAGCTAGATTTTTGACTTTTCGACCTATAAACAGTAGAACAGAGAGTTGCTGAATTGTCGAATTAGTCAACTTTCTCACGATTCTAGCCAAGCGATCTGTATTGATCAACGCGATCTCTTTTTCACTCGTCACGTGTAGTCACTCTGAATGCTTGCAGATGATCATGTTGATTATGCTTACAAAACGACGATTGTACAACATAGAGAGATAGAGATCACGGCAGATCTTATATGTCTCTATGATTATTCAAAAGTTGACTTCTCTCAGACATTCTTTTCTGACAGTCTGCAGAACGATCTCTCATTCGATAGTTTGATGATTATTGAGCATGAGCACTCGATCTTAGATTCAGATACAAATGACAGAAAGTGATTGAGTCTTTGTCTTCGACGTGATCATGTTCACCTTACGTGATCTAGTGAGGAAAAGAAGCTGTCGATCTTCTCAATTACGTTCATTCATGAGATCTGAATCATGTCTCTTAAAGCAATATATTTTGAAGATACAGCATCATATTCAGCGAGTAACACATCTATGAAAAAGACAAACGAGTCAAAAGTCAATCTTCGCAGCAGATAACTAAAATCAAACAAAGATTTTTCGTGAGCGCAACAGCGACATTGCAAACAACATTTGCTCTTCTTCTCATTCAAGTCGTCTCTTCTTTTCTTGTGTCGTGAATACTGACTGCAATTTGACTGTCTCTGTGTTGATTTTCTCGTCGCTGTCAGAGAAAGACGTTTCTGACATACTCTGTGATTGAATCTTAAACTTTCTCGACAGATTATCAAGAACGAGTTGCTTGTGCTGCAGCTCGTTGATCGTGCGCTGTAGCTCGTTTCGCAGACTTTTCACTTCTGACTTTGTACTCTCTCATTCGTGAAAAAGAATATCAAGATCTATATTGTTCGAAAGATCAATGCTCAAATCTTCTTCGTTCGAAAGCTCAAGCTTGTTGAGAATGTCAGTCAATGTCTGAACGATAGTTCGTTCATGCTCAAGACATCTCTCTGTCGCTTCACAGCGAATCGATTCGTGTTGCAGCGATTGAATCGTGAGAGCGTGCTCTCTTCTTTTCACTTCGAAAGTCGCTTGTTGAGTGTCAAGCTGTCTCTGAAGATCGACTGCGACTTGTTTCAATGACTCTACAAATTCGACATACTCTTCTCGTTCATGATTTAGAGTTCGAATACGAAGCTCGTTGAGCTGATTGACGTGATCGACTCGAAACAACTGATCGCTCAGAATGTCGTGCTGATTCTGAAGAATATTGATCTTTCGATGAAGATGCTGATTTGAAAATCATTCAATATCACACGTCGTGCAGATTGATGAATTCATCTGTCACTAATGTCAGCTTCACGACTTCTGAGAGAAGCGAAAAGTCTTTATCATTCGAAACGTCTGATGTTCGAAGCTCACTGCATGATCTTGCGATGTCATGTCTGCGATGATTGAACTTTGTTCAAGAAAGTAGAGATAAAGAATTGATGAATTGCTGAACTCTATGATCTTTTCAATGAAAGCAGTCACGTCAAGATATACTTCAAAAGACGCAACGTGTAATGAATGCTTCAAATTCTTTGCGACACGTTCTGAGTCTAATGTCTACAGAGATGAAGTCAGAACTAGTCACTTCAATCGTGATAGTGTGTTGACTAATTCTAGTTTGTGATGCTTTTAGAAGCATCAGAGATTTAGATCGAACTTTCAAGAGCATCGAGATTTGAATAGCGCTGAATGACTGATAGAAATACGAAGCATGAGTGAGACGTAGATCTAGAAATACGATTCGTGTGAAATAAGCATTTCTGATGAAAGAATTCTGAGTGTTAGAACTAACGCACATAATCACACACGTGATGCAATGTAGAATTGACGCACGTCAGACGTCTGTAAAGTCCGATTCGCACGGACTCTTCATGCGCTCGCAGTCAGTTGAACAAGGCTCAGTCGCAATCTCTCATTCGTTATCTCTCATCATTCAAATATTGCTGCTTCGGACAAGCTGATAAGAAAGTCGATCTCAATGAAGCAGTCTCTCATAATTTTTCTTTTCGTTTCTCGAGATGACTTTCATCAAGCAAGAATCTTTGTCTGAAGAGCAGTGAAATCAATTCATCAAGAACTTTGAAAACGAACTCGATGCATACTTTCTCAGCTACAAGAACATCACATTGAATCAAGACGAGTCGTTCGCAAACAACACAGTTAATTCGAGCTTTGACAAAGTGATCGATCAAGCGACAGAGAATGTGAAAAGCGAATCAGTTGATTCAAATGTGAATTGAACAATCATGAATTCAGTCAATCAGGCGTTTGAGATATCGAAAGATAATGTACCTGATATAAATCTTGATTTCGATCAAATATCATTAAGACTCGATGAAATTAAAGCACTGTATGAGCACTGTATCTTCTTTAGATGATAATTGCTTACAATATGACAGACTAGAAGAAAATTCAAGGTATATCGAGTTCAAAAATCTACAGAAAAACGAAAGTTGATCTTCGCGAAAGACAGATTAACGATCTTCGTCAGCATCTGACTGCACTTCATTCATTCTTTCAGAAAATGAGAGTGATCTTGAAGATGTTAACACAACACGTCAATCCTCAATGAGAGATCAAGACGTTCATCATCTTGATCAACATGCAACACGACAAAAGCTTTGATCGTGACTGAATGCAGCGTCTGCGTTGAAATACACAGTTGATGTGATCAAGTTTGACAGTGACAAGACTGAGTGAAAAATCAGATCATGTTTGATCTAGAATGCTTTTTCACTGCATGATTATTGATAACTGTCTTTTCACAACTTTGCATTCTAGAAAGATATCTCTTTCGTAAATCTAAGAAGTTCTGACGATCTTGTTGCTGAGAGAAAGCGAGCATCTTCAAAGCTTGATGACGTTAACGTAGTGCACATATAGCACATCTGCAAAGCGATAAATGCGTTTATCGTCGCAACACAAAAATAGCATCTGCAATCATTATGTTCTCTATGCAATCGCGTCATGCTAAATCTCGAGTCATTGAAATACATGAACAATTTCTCTACCTTCACAGATTCATCATGAGAGCGCAATTTCTTCTCTTGTCTATTAATAGAGTTGTTTCATGATTCTCGAAGATGATCACTCTATCTTCATAATCAACTCTCTGTTAGCATGAGTATGCAATTTCAAGTCATGCGCGAATCTGTGTTGTCACAAAACAATGTTTCTATCGCTTCGACATAAACACATAGAGTCAGTCTCGAGTGCTTTGAGAAGAATGTGACTTCAGAGCGATTTGAGAAATCAGTATCTGCATGAATAATGATTTGCGACGAATCAACAAATTTACATACAGAGGAAAATTCATTCACTAATTTTCACGAGAGAAGATACTCGACGAAAGTCATTTCATTTATGCTCAAATCACAAGAGTAGTTTACAATGATTGCTCTCATTCAAATTTCGCTAGAACTCTGAGAGAAACGTGCTTCATGTCAATTTATTCCTTATACATCACGTCTAGCTATAATCACGTGAGATGTCTTCATCTCAAGTTTGCGATCAGCTTGACATCTCAAACGTCTTCGAGTCTTGATTGTAAGATGAAGAAGTCGTCTTCGATTCGCTAGACTTATCATCATTGCAAGACGTTTCAGAGTCGTTCAAAGTTCATTCTAGTAGAAAGAAAGCGTGCTCGTGTAGTAGAGCATGAAATCTTGCTCGTCGAATCTTCTTTGCTGCTTGACGAGAATTCTGTGAAATGAAATCGTCGTGAAGCGTGTTCTGCGAACGTGTGAAGAATTTCGAAAATACGATGATGCACATCATCATGAAACTTTGCAGTGAGACGTATTAGATCAGAAATACAGAATCTGATTTTTCTGTAGAACAAGAACTTTGAGTTTCAGTCAGCATGATCGCTTCACTGTTCATACGAGATAAAATATCTTTTTTTCTCTGAGACTCAAGTATCTGTATAGCTAGACTTTGAGAATTCAGCACTCTTTAAATGCTGTTGAATTCATATCGATCTCTGACTTACGTCTTGAGCATCTCAACATATGACTCTTCTCTCAGATTCTAATCTTCAACTAAGCTTGCGTCGATCAGTTGATCTGTGAATATCTCAAATTCTGACTCTTCTTTTCTTCTGTTTTAGTCACTGTTGAATTTTTGACTGACAGTTCAAGTTCTGAACTGAGAGCGTTCATTTTTGCGCGCAAGACTTTGCATGATTCCTGACAGATGAACAAATTCGACTGTTGCAGAAACATTTTTGAATATGACGTTTTCTTATCGTTCATTGAATCAAACATAACTTCAAGATCTAATCACAGACTTGCATTATATTCGATCAATTTTAGAAGATGCTTCTCAAGATCGTTTGACACAGACACATTCTCGTCATGTTTGCATTTCGACGTCAAATTCACTCTCTTCTGCGCAAAGATCAGACTACAGTCAAGTGACATTTCATCTTGACAGATTCATCATCAGCAGAACTGCTGCGTCAAGAAAATAAAAATGTTGCACAGTTATAAAACATGTTACAGAAACTATCTGTTTCTGAACGTGAAATCTTCTTCTTCGTTATCATCTTGCTCACGACGAAGATATGTATTGTTGAAAACGATGAGATTCTCTTCTCTTATATTCAAACTGTTCTAGAAGTTTTCATTCTTTACTCTCTCACAATCTCTGACTTCGTCTGATTGTGTGACAGTCGCGCTGCATACATAGTACGACAGACGAAACTCATGTCAGAGCTTACATTTTCTTTCGTCAAAGTTCTCTTCTTTTCGAATTCTTGTTCAGACAAAGATTGTCTTCGATTAGTCGCGCTGTTTGAGATCATGTCACGTCGCGAACGCTGTCGTGTCAAGATCATCAGAAGTATTGTCGAGTTGATCAATGCTGTGTCGTCAGATTCTTCATTCATGACGTATAATCATGAAAGTCATCTTTATCAGCTTAACGTCGTTGCTTTTCTGAAAGACATTAGATCGACAAGTCATTATTGAATTGAAATGACTTACTGTCTTGCTACAGAACAGATCGTGAGCGATGCTTCTTCGAGATACACTGTCGAATGTGACTCATAGAGTTCTCGAAGTCGCTTTCAGATAATCTGTTGTACTTTCAATTCAATGTCACGTTTCTGTTGAAATTGTCACTAAAATGTTTTTCTTTCTGTATCGTCTCATTCTTTTGAATCGATGATGTTCGACTCGCGTGAAACGACGTAGTAAATGGCGACGACAACGTTGCGTAAAGTAAATGACGAGCTGTCGAATTTGATTCTTTATCATAGACAGAACTAATATAAAGATGTTGAACTTGTATCTATTCTATGTGCATATGATGTAGTTGCGCAAATGCGTCGCATATACAGTCTAGCGTTCTGCTGACATTGTGAAAGACTACGATCTGATAACTGAGCAATTTGCTTCATGATCTTTGATGATGAGTTGATATTCATTACGCTGCTTCAATCTTCGACTTCTGAGATATGCTCGAATGCTGAAGTCGTTCTAGCAAGTCTGCAATGTCGTCTTTTAGAATCTCAAGATGATCATCTAACTCAGAAACAGTCTTCTTTAAATCTGATCGCAGTTTCTGCAGAACTTTGATGAAGAATTCACGTTTTCTAGATTTCATCTTCACGAATCTGCATCAATATCAATAGTGAGTCTTCGTAAAAGAAACTGATAAGTTCTTACTGTTCATTGTAGATCGCGCATTCTTCTTTGATACGCTGTCTCTCTGAGATGAGTAATAGAATGACAGCATCAAATGCATTATACAAATAGACTCATATCTGATCGTCACGTCATCATCTTCGATACTTGCAATACTGTAATTCTTGCTTCTTTGCTAGACTTAACTCTTGAAGCTTAGAATGAGCTTCTCTAACGAATTTTGCGAATGTCTTTGTCGATGCTTTTTTTTCTTTATCGTCAGCTTCAATTTTGAATGTACTTTGCTCAGACGACGCACATTTTCTTTCGATTTCAACATCTTGCAAAATCTTCATTGTAAAAATTCATTTGTCAATACGTAAAAGAATCTTATTCTTGAACGATCTGATCTGAGCTTTCTCGATAAGTTGGCAAATGACTCTAGTCGTTGAATCGATTTTCGATGTTTCGAGCTTGATGTGACTTTGCTCTCGAGCGATTGCTTCATCTCAAGCTGTCATTACTTTCTCACACTCGACTGTCTCGATCATTCGAAGCAATTCTTTCGTTCGTTCCAAGTGTTTCAACTCAGATTGTTTGTACTTCGAGCTGATAGCGACGAGATGATCTCACTTCTTAAGTCAAGCATCTTGAGAGTTTAAATGCGATGAAGACTCTCAGTTTAATCTTCGACTCTTCTTGAATTCTTCTTGGTTTTGATCAGACTCATCATCTGAAATGTCTTCAGATACACGACGCTTTTTAATTCTAAGCTTCTTGTTTGATGACAGAATCATATCTACTATCTGTCATTCACTTCTTTCTTGACGTTCTAAATTGACTAGACGCTCAAGATAACGATATTGAAGTAGAACATCGTCTATCTGCTTCTCTAATGTGTCTCGATTTGAGACGAGGCAATCTGCATTGTACATCATGTATATTTCACAGTCAGAATCGTTTTCTTGCTGTCGAGATGACTGCAAATCTTTAGTGATCATAAAGAAAAACACGAAAGAAATAAAAATTCTCACTTACTTCATTGACTGCGATAAAACCTCGATTTTGATTCTCTCATTCTGTCATGACGTGAATCAATCGCTCTTTGATGATCAACATCATCTCTGAATTTGATATGTCTTCAGCAAGAGAGTCATACTGTCGAATGATGACACGTTCGAGATTCACATCAAACAGCGTTCAGTGACTTTGAAAGCAGCATGAAAGAATGATGCGATCGTGATCGTGACTCAATGATCATCGCATCTTCAGATTGAATTGCTGATTGCTGCTCTTAAATGATGCATAGAAGCTGTGTAATATCAAAGTCGTTTTTGATCAATTGAATGAGAATAATAACGACATCAGATTGAAATTAGTGAGTCATTCTTTCTGTTGAAAACGAAAGAAGAAATAACTGATTTCATTCGAGTTGACGATCTTCGAGCGTTCATCGTCGTTGACAACGAAGGTTTTTTCGCGATATTGATATTCACAGCGTTGAATCTCTTGCTTCAGCTTGTCTTGAGTTGAAATTCCAACATTCGTTCTAGTGATCTCGACATCAGTTGTCGTGATAGAGCTTTCACAAGAAACAGCAGTCACATCGAACTGACTATCAGATGCTGATGATCGATCAACGATAATGATTTTCTGTTCAGAGACGAAAAATTTCTGAGATATTTCTGACATAAGCACTTCTGACTTCAAGTGTGAGCTTAATGTTAAAGACGATAGATCGTTCACTGATACTGTCTCGCGTGACCTTATGATCATGTTTGGGAAATTCTGAAGTGAGACATTAGTGATCTCATGATTGAACTGCAGCTGCTTGTGTTTCATCTTTTGACGCTGCTGTTTCTGTCGAACTTGCTCTTTAAGTTTCATTATCACATTTTTCAGACTGTCAAGAAGTATGACATAGTTTCTCTTTAAATTCGACTTCGAGTATGCGAAGAGAAGCTTCACTATCTCGCTCAATGTCTATATACGAGTCAGCTTGAGAATTACTCAGACTGCATAGCGTATCAGAGATGAATCTTTCGACATCTGACTCATTTGTGTCATCATCAAACGAAGATTGATCTCACGAAAAGAGATACAGAAACACGTGATTGATAATGCGCGCGCGCATTATCAGTCACGTGATATAGGTTTCGTACTGTGCAAGACAGAATTTCTTTGAATCTGATCATCAAATGATGAATCTATGTCGACGAGTTCATAACTCTCTTGCCTGTTCCTGAATTTGTCTCTGTGAATGTATGAATTTTCTAGATCAGATATCAAAGCATGTACTTTGAGAGTTGTAAGATTTCTGCGAAAGTTCACTTCATCGTCGATAAGCTTGAATTTTCATTGAGAGAAGCTGAGCAGAAAACAATAAGTTCATGATTCAGTCTTGACTTCGTCTCAATGCGCAGTCACTTGAAAAGAGAATGTGAAAGAATTGCTGATCGACAGAACAAAAGTCAATGAAATTATGCATATGTCTATTAATAAAATGCTGGTATTGTTCTGAATGTGTTCATTCTGCTATCGCGATCGTATGCTTCAGACAGCTCTATTTTTGCGTTTCATTCTCTGCTGTTCTTCTCACGACTCTCTCACTGTTAATCTCTTCTTCTGTAACAATCTCTGTCAAGCTCGTCGCAAAGAACGTCGAAAAGAACAACTTGTGCAAGATTCACGCTTTCAAGCGACGATTTTGCATCGCTCTTTCGACTACTAGATTGCTACGAATTCTTTCGTCAATCATGAAGAGATTCTATTCTGCTCGATGATCATTTATGAAACTGTCTTGTCACTATCGTTCATATTTTGTTGTATTGAATTGATCTAGAATCCTGATTCGATTTTTCAGATAGCACTCACAAATTACTGCATCGATTGTGCATCATCTCTGTCTCAGCTCTTATCTTTGCGTCGATCGTATTGCTGTCGCTCTTTTTTATTTCACTTTCTAGGTAAAAATTCTGGGAACAATGAAGGTCAGAACTGAATTTTCGAGCATTCAAAACATGCAAGATCGTGATCGATTTGTGCTTCTTTCTGTCTATAAAATTCTGGTCAGCCTCGTTGATTCAATATATCATTGTTTTTTTGATCACGTATTTCAGAAGTCTGTCATCGATGATTTCTAATTCTAACTTCAGTATCATCGCAGCAATCAATGCGCCTCCTGAAGCGGCTCAAGATAGTCAGAGAACGTCGTTGCATTCATTTATAGCGTCTCTTACCGTTTCAGCATCGACATTCGATGCTGAGATTATTCTTTTCATTTTATTAAAGAATAGACTTACGCAGTTGTAGTGAGTCTTCATCATGTTGAAGTCTACGATCATTGACTAACAAATGCCAGTCAGTCTCGAACATATCTTGTATCTGAAAAACAGCGCGCTGAAGTATTTTCTTTCGAGTTATTTTCCTGAATTCTCGTTGTATTTCGAACATCAGATTGAGTCATTCTTCAGAAGTTCGATCTTGATGCTTTTTTCTTTCTTCGCTATCTTCGTACACTTCTGAAAATATTTGTTTCTCTAAGTTTAATCATAATTTCCATTCTGATGTCTTTGAATCTTGTTTATGGAAAAAATGCATCAAATGAAGTTCAAGGTCTGAATAGACTCAGTTGAACAAACGTGAAACTGACACACATCAGCTTCTACTTAGCTCATCTGATAATGGTCTTGATCGTGATTATCTTCGTATGTCACACAATATATGCGAAATTAATCGAGTATATTCGTATTCGACAGGCGTACCTCGCATCATCAGGTTGAAAACGAGGTACGTATACTCATACGTATATTTCGGCGGTTAGTTATTTTCGCTCCGGCCGAAGCGGCTTGACGCTAGAGGTATTTATCCGTCCTCTCACTTCTTTCTTCATCTGTATGCTCTATCATATATGCTTTACCTACTAGATAGTCAATATACCTACATGCACATATTCGCTCTGACTCTCATATATCAATAGATTATGAGCCCGGGTTAGCTCTATTCCGCTATCGCAAACAAATCTAAGGGCAGAATTCGAAGCATCGAACTCGCTGTCATCAAATCGACGGAAATTTCCCTATCTATTATATTCTACAACCCTCATACCTCAATCACAATGAAAGGTTCGAAGAACTATCGTGTCCCGAAGCTAAAGGAAAGCGAGAACTATGAGTCATGAAAGAAGAATATAATCAATGTCTTGAAAGCCAAAGATCTCTGAATGATCATCTCAGAAAAGCTGAAGAAACCGACATCACTGTCATTCGACGCCTCGACAGCAGATAAAAAGAAGTATATCACTGATGTTCAACATTGAAAAGATAGAAACGACAGAGTCAGCGATATAATTGGCTTCAGCTGCGAAAAGAAATTCAGAATACATATAATCAAAGCAGAAAGCATCATCAAAATGTGATCTATTCTGAAGACTCAATATGAGCAGTCAAATTTGACCACTCTATTTCTGACAATCAAGAAACTGACTCAAACAAAGCAATCAAATTTCAAATTCATTCAGAACTATGCGGACTCGCTCAAGTAAGTCGTCGCCAAGTGCTCAGACATCGAAAAAACAATTCAATCGTGAATGCTGAGCAATCTCTTTCTTCTAGATCTTAACGAGAGTTTGAAATCATACATCTTCGGCCTGATACAGAGCATCAAGATCAACAAATTCGATCTATTAATCGATGATATGATTATCGTCTTAGTCGATCATGACAAACGATCAAATTCAGAGAAGAACTTCAGCTTCAAAAGTATGATAGCTCAGTTTGATGGCAAGAAGCGAAAATTCGAAAACAACAGCGAATTCCGAAGAGAATCGAAAAAATGCGCTCATTGCGAGCAAGAGAGTCACAGCGAACAGAGCTGCTGACTTCTACATTCGAAGCTTCGTTCAGATGAATGAAAGTCTCTTCAGGAAAGAAAGAATCTGGTCAAAGAAGATGACTTCGAAAAAAGCTTCGAAGTCAGAATAGTCAGAACAATGAAGATCTTCATCGCCTGCCGAGCTGACAGTGACACAGATGTCTGATGAATAGACATCGAAGCTGAGAATCATGTCTGCTATGACATAGACTTGTTCGATGAACAGTCATATCGAAAGATCATCGATAACAGCATTGTTACTGCAAATAATGAGGCAGTACTCATCGTCGAGAAAGAATCGATTATGATTGACATTTTGCTGAACAATCAACCAACCAAAATCCGGCTAATCGATGTTTACCACTGTTCAGAACTACACTATAATTTGATGTCAGTCGATCAGATGAAAGTCAAAGAGTATACGTGTAGTATAAAGAACGATGAATTTCGTTTCATGAACTCTAGAAGTGCCGTCGCTCTCATCGACTCGAGAAACGATGAAGAAGCATATTTCGTGAATACATCAATCAATCTCTCAAATTCTTGAGTCAATCTGACAAGCAGTTCAGAATCAGTCAAGGCGTCATGACATCAATGACATAAACGGTTAGCTCATCTGAATATGACAGACGTCAAGCGTCTAGTCAACATAAGCATCGACATCGATGTGAATTCTGCAAATAGTCTAGAAGACGAAGAATCTTCAGAATCGATATGTGAAGCTTGTGTCATAGACAAGCAAAATCGGGCCTCAAGTCGAAAACCTCACATCAGAGTCATCAAAGTAGGTGAGCTAGTACATACGAATCTCGTCGACGATGGTAAAATACCTCAGATCGATGAAGGATTCAGATATGTAGCTACTTTCATTGATGACTACAGTCAATATACGATCACATATCTACTGAAACGAAAGTTCGATCTAAAAGACGAACTTCGAAACTACCTGAAATTGATGAAGACTCGAAACACTTCGATTCATCGACTGCATTCAGATAATGAAGATGAGTATGCTGATCATCAAATCATTGAATTGCTCAAAGAGCATGAGGTCAAATGAAAGTCGACGACATCATATAACCCGAGTCAAAATGAAGTTGCAGAGCGATGTTTTCGCACTCTTTTTGAACGAACTCGCGCTATACTGACTAGCGCCAAATTGCCGATACGACTATAAGATGAAGCAATAATGACTGTCATCTACCTGAAGAACAGAAGTTCTACCACTGCGTTGAACAAAATAACTCTCTATAAGACATGACATGACAAGAAGTCTGACCTTAGCTATCTACATACATTTGAATGCATAGTCTATCACCATGTGAAGAGAGCTCGTTGAAAGCTCGATGACAAGAGCTTAAAATGTCAGTTCTTGAGCTACGAGAAAGTCAATCAGTTTCGCTTGTGAAATGAAAAGAACGTACTAATATCTAGTCATGTTCAATGAAACGAGATAGTCATCGAAGCCGAAGGGTATGATGAAGACCTTTCGATACTAAGCTTCAATGATCAAATCGACGATGCATCTTCTTCGATAAAAATCACTGAAAATGCGAAGATCGCGAAAATTATCGACGATCATCAAACAAGAACATCAGTCGCTTCACAGAAAGCTAGTAGAAGCAGATCACTAGAACTAGAATCAAGCGAGTCAGATAGCTCAAGCGATTCTGATGCATCTGATGCTTCGAGCGAACGTTTCAAACGCGTCATCGCTGAACCTGTTGACTACAGAACACTAAACGACTTCTGAATCAGAGATCATAATCGAGACTTTGCCAGTCGAGCAAACCGAGTTCAAATTGAATCGAATACTTCACAAACAGTGAAACAAGCTAGAGCTAGTCTCGATTGAAAACAATGAAAGCTCGCATTCAGAAGTGAGCTCGATGCTCACATCAAAAATGACATCTTTACTCTGAAGACATTCTCGTCAAATCGACGAATACTGTCGACGCGCTGAGTAACTATCATTAAGCGAGAATTCAAAGAAGAGATGATCAAATACAAAGCTAGATGAGTGTGTAAGAGATTTCGTCAGAAGCAGGAAATTGACTATGATGAGATCTTTGCTTCGATGATCAGAGTCACGATCATCAAAATGCTTCTAGCATTGACGATCAAATATGACTACGAAGTCGAACAAATGAACGTCGTTATCGCTTTTCTAGAAGCACACCTAAAAGAGAAGATCTGAATGCAGCAATCGTCGAGATTTGAGCAAAAAGAATCAAATGAAACCTTTTTGATCTGTCGTCTAAACAAGACTCTATATGAATTAAAACAGGCATCTCGAAAATGGTATGCAACTCTGAAAGTTTACCTCATCTTCATCGACTATCAAAGGATAGAAATTGATCATTCAGTGTTCATTCATGATAATGACATCATTATCGCCATCTATGTGAACGATCTGCTTATTCTAGAATCAAATATATTCGATATTCAAGCTCTGAAGCTGCTATTTGCAGAACGCTTTCAAATGAAAGATCTTGACTCAATCGAATGATATCTAGAAATGCACATAACTCGTAATAGAGCTGAACGAACTCTTTGAATCAATCAAAGCATCTATATCAAGCGAGTCATCGAGCTTCTGAGCATGAGCAATTGCAGCTCAACTAAAACATCGATGCATCACAGATGCCAGCTCAAGAAGAACGTCTATTGAAAATCAAAGAAGTGAGTCGAATATCAAGCTATCTCTGAAGAAATAGAGAGCTATCAATCAATCATCGAAACACTGATGTGAGTAGTCTGTCAAACACGATCAGACATAGTCTATGCAGTGAGCAAATGCAGCAGATATTCGACGAATTCTACTCTCGATCATGATTTAGCTGTCAAACAAATCATTCGATATCTAGTCGATACTGCTGAGCTGAGACTTCGATATGAATCTTTCAAAGTGAAGAGAGTTGAGGAAGCTGAATTCTTTGAATATACCGATTCAGTTCATGCGAATGCTTGAATTCCCGAAGATTCACCTTCGACTATATGTTTTTCCTATGAAATGAATCAATTAGCTGAAGCTTCAAACATCAGCAATGCATTAGCACGTCATCTGCTGAAGCTGAATACGTCAACGAATGTAATGCAGTCAAAGAATTGACCTTCCTGATTCAAGCATTGAAAGAGATGAGATATGATGATTCAGGTACGAATTCAACTATCATTTTAGCTGACAATCAAGCGACTATAAAAATGAGTAGCAATCTCGTCAATCATTCTCGAACTAAGCACATTGATACGTCGTATCACTATGTCCGGAATAAGGTAGAAGAGAGAGCAATCAGATTGAAATACATATTCATCGATCAAATGATGATCGACGATCTAATCAAATCTCCGAACTCAGGCAAATTTCTAAGATTCAGATCAGTTATGAGACTAGCTTCAAGAAATGAGACTATCTCGCCGAGCATGACGTCGACGAGTAAAAGAGCACGATATACATAGAAGATCTGAATAGCTTCACATGAAGCTTCAATTTCTAAGAGGGAGTGTTGAAAACGAGGTACGTATGCACATACGTATGAACATACGTATGCTTATACGTATACTTCGACGATTAGTTATTTTCGCTTCGATCGAAGCAACTTGACGCTAGAAGTATTCATTCATTCTCTCACTTCTTTCTTCATCTGTATGCTCTATCATATATGCTCTATCTACTAGATAGTCAATATATCTACATGCACATATTCGCTCTGACTCTCATATATCAATACATCAGAGCATCGTCTTCAAGCCTTCGCAAACACTATTCTTGTGATGAATATCTTCAGAAGATTCTTATCTATTTTCGTTCTGACTCGTCTCTACGACATATTCTCTGACGAAGTACGCGTCATATGAATCAACAGAGATCTTTTCGAGCTATTCAAAAAGGTTCTAGAACGAAGAAAGATAGTCTGCACACTGAAGATCGCGAAGACGAAGCTTTTGCGATTGACGATGAAATTCACTGATGATCGAAAAGATCATGATCTTACGAAAGTCGAGATGAGCGATTCAAGTCACGCGTATGTTGAAAGTGAAGAATCTCTCTGAAAACGATATCTAGACGAAAAGAATCGCGATTACATGCGTCTTTCAATTTTCAATCTCATCTGAATGTCATCAATATCTTTCGTAAGAACAAAAGTTGATACTCTTTATCACTGTTGACAAGAGATGACTCGTTTGAACAACGAGATCGATCAGAATCAGCGAGAGTCAGAAAGATATCTTCTAATGATCTTAGCGTTTATACAATTCAACATTCAAGAGATCACGTATATGACTTGTCAATCTATCGTTCGATGTACGCTCTTGTGTTTTAGATCTCAATATCTCGAAGCTTCGTCAGTGAATGTCAAATGAAAAAACTTGTCTAAGAACTGATGAAGTCGATACACATGAACTGTTCTGATCATTATCTTCTTCATCGCACTTATTCTAGCATGATCTATTTCTGTTGCCTTCACTGATCTCGTATCTCAGATTGCTTATCTTACGACTTTGTTGTCTTGACTGCATTGAATCGATACGCTTTCGACATGACTGTTTGACTGCATTCAAGATGTTTTATCGCAGCTAATTCTGATCGCACTTATCACGCTGCTGCCATATGTATTATGCATCATCACAGAACGTCGAAGTCTGCTGACGAAGATGATCGTCGAGCTTTCTCTACAGAAGTATTATTTCACTTTTTTGTTTGTACAAGTCTTTCTGACGATCTTTCTGTCTTCGAGCATCACGATCGTTATTCAAGAAGTACTTCATGATCTCGATTCTGTATCGATGATGCTAGTCACAAATCTTCTCAAGATGAGCAACTACTTCTTCTCTTATCTAATGTTGCGATGCTTCTCGATAAGCGCAAGTTTCATTCTTCAAGTGAAATGATTAATCAATTGATATACTCTCGTCTCAATCATAAATACTACGTCGAGACAGAAATGAAAAAAGCAGACAGCTTTGTCTCAGATGCAGTGAAGCACTCTTTTCTCAATCTATATCAATCTAGCTTGCATCGATAAGTTGCTCTTGTATCACTCATGTATAATCTTAACATCATGTCAGAGCTTATCTACTCGATCATTGCTTCGTTAATTCTCTTGCTCAGTTTCATCATCTTTGATCTTTTTTGAGTGATGTTTCGCTACAATCTGCTCTACGTCACAGTTTCTCGATCTAATACAAGAGATCTACTCTATTCAACGATTCTGAATCAGCTGTTCACGAATGTCTACGTTTTGAAGCTCTGCATGATAGATCTGTTCTTCTTAGTGCGCGACAATTATAATAGAGCAATCTGCGTCGATCAAGCTGTGATCATGATTATCGCTATGATGATGACACTTGTCTTTCAATTGGTCTTGAATGACGTCGTTGCTTCACTTTTTCGATTCATGTCTCAGACTGAAATGAGAGAGAAGAAGAAAGAATCGAAGTACCGCGAAATGAGAACAAGTAATCATCTTCGAAGTCTTCTACGAAAATGTTTCAATTGACTTGATCGAACGAGAGAATCAAGTTCTATCAATGAGATCTTCTTCAATATGCATAGTGAGATGAAGAATTTTACATCGAACGAACGTGATGATCTTGCTTCGCTGACGTTTCAACATGAATCTCTTCGCATTCAAAGATCTGTGATATGAATTTCAGACGATTGTTTCGAAATCAGTGATGATGAGATATCGCGCATCAAACAACGCTACGACAATGTGAGAATCACTAACGAGCATGCAGATCTAGATGAAAAGAAGAGAATGACAATCACGCAAATCGTCAGTGACTTTTCAGAAGTAGAATCAATGAAGCTTTAAAGCTTTGCTTATCAGAGTTTAGCGAACAATTCTTTAGTTTTATTTATATGAAGCTTTTTACATTCGAGCAAGATCAAGAACATCGCTACTGTTTCAAAGTTGCATTCACTCTCAAATGAGTTCTAATCTTCTCACTTCTCTTCTCTCGATTAAGCTATTTGTAGAATGTCTCGAAGTATGTATCTTGTTCAAATAAATGAAGATTTCTTTTGTTGATTGACTGCTGAAAGTCTGATATCGTTTCGTGTAGACGAAATAGAGCATGCGACTGATATAAGAAATGAACGCATCTGTTGATCAGAGTGTTGCAGCGAAAAATATTACTGATCGACTTGTCAAATGATGTCTACGATCTAAAGCATGCTGTCTACACTATCAGTCTCTAATTTTCAAGATACTCTTGATCTAAAGACTTCAGTCAATGAATCTGAAAAATGGTCTGAGAGTGTCAATCTTCTTCATAAATTTTCTCACTCTTTAACGTCATTCGCTTATTCTTCTTTCATAGTCTTTTCAGCTCAACTTGTACGACGCAATCTGATGCATCTTTGAACTACTTCTGTGATCTCTCTCTTTCATTTGCTTTCAGTATCATGTGTGACTCGACAAGATGAGAAGAGCAGCTGAAGACTTGTCGTCGAAATGAAGACGACGCATGTGATTCTTGAGATTCTTTCGTCGCGAGAGAGATGATTACAAGCTACGTTTGTCGATTACATGAGAGCAGAACAATAGATTCTTGTTCAGATTGTGTTGTTGATGCACATCTCTCTTATGCCTGTGTAGTTCGCTCAGATATGTGAAATCTTTAACTTCTGCACATTTCGATTTCATGCATCTACAAGATCATTCGTGCTTGTGAACATGCTTTCTAATATCATCGTTAGCGAGATGATTCACGCTCAGAATCAAGAGAATTACTCACTTTCATTCACAAGTTCGATCAAACGTGATCATCTCGTCACAATCGCAATAGAGCTTGCCTTCTGCATTTTTCTAGCGACTGACGAGCGAAAGTCTGTATTCTAGACAAGCTCGCTAGATCGAGATCTGATTGACAGCTATGTACTAGATCGTTGAAGTGCTGAGTACGAATTTTCAATACTTTTGACGTCTTGAGAATGAACAAGATTCATTCTGACTGTTCTTTGCATAAATATATTTCTGTTACGTAGCTACTTTTTGTATAATCTAGCGTTGTGAGCTCTCAGTGACTGTGTTTGCGCTAATCTTTCGAGACTTAGAATATTATCTTGTTCTTCTGAACTACTCTTTAAATCTCTCGAAGATTCAATTCTGCTCTATTTTATGAGATGAGTCTCTGACAAGAGACTTGATGACTTGCTTCGAGTTGCATGCGTGTGCGCGTAAACTCAGACGATCAATCAGTACTACAGTCGATATATGTTCTCGACTGCAGTACACGAGAAACGTCACGAACGCTCTGCGAAGCACGCGATGCACAAAGACAAAATACTTGTATTGATTGATATATGAATCATTTCGAGAAGTTCACGTTCATCTGAGGTTCAAGCAGAGCTGTAAGATAGACAATCATCGCAAAGAAACACAGAAGTACAGAAGTATACAAGCGCGTATGAAGCACAGAAGCACAACTAGCAACAAGACAATCAAACACTATTCAGACTTCGAGTACAAAGAGAAGTTGCAGAACAACGATAAGCGAATGAGTCACGAAAGCATTCGCTGAGCAGAAATCAACACAAACGAATCGCAACGCGATCAAATGAAACAGTTTCTTTTGCTAGATCTGTGAAGCTTCAAAAAAGAATGAAAAGATTGAGAATATAATAGATTGCAAAAGTCATGAAGTATGAGATCAAAGAGAAAGCACATGGCAATGATTTATTGACTACTAGAGACAGAGCTGAGATGATACTGAATGATTGCAGAAGACACAGCACTCATACAAGCGAGAATTTATGAACATTCACATTCAAAAGCGCAGTTAGAGAGCTCGAGTTAAATCAAGAAAGAATGACATCATATGACTTCATACAAGAATGCTCTCATACGCATTCAAGAAGTGACGTTCTCTATGCATCACAAAAGAAAGCGAAAGTTCAACTTTTTTTCAAGATAAGTCATTTTCTGAACAATCTGAAATCAGAATGAAAACTTTCTATCAGATCGCTTTCTTGAAACTCGCGGCTCTGATAGCTGCAACTTCATTCAACTGCTCATCGATTCGTACTGTGACAGTAATTCTTGAGAATCGAAATCTCACATTAATTTCAAGTATCGTTTCAGTTACGAGTGCTTCAGACGCTGAAAGTACTGCAACTACGAATGACTCAGAGAATTACATGATGATCTTGATGATCAATATGTACGACAATCAATTGTCTCTCTTCTTTGATTCAAATGCTGATGATCTCTCTTCGATAGATAATTCTTCAGTCATCATACTTTCTGATAATGTCTTCACTCAGTATGCTTTTTCAACTGAATGAGCAGAAAGAATATATGTGAGCTCAAATCTCAATCTCGATGACAGCAAGATTGAAGACAGCTATACGAGCTCATCTGATATTGATGTTAGCTATGTGAATGACTATTCTGTACTCATAACGTGCTCTTTCGAAGGCACAGCAGTGTTCGATTGCAACGTTGATCTATTCAAGCAGTCGAATATTTCATGCAACGATCAAGTCGACGATTCTGTCTGCTTGAACTTCGCTCAGAATATTGTCAATGAATTCGCTTCATCATTTTTCGCAGTCTGTGCGAGAGCAGTCTACATCTATTCGAACGATAATAACGTCAATGTTAGCAATCTCAAGAGTATCTTGATTTCTTGTTGCGTTGATGCATCATGTCAAGCATTCTCACGACAATCTAAACGAAATAACACACAACATGTTGAACGTATGCGAATTAGAGACATAGAGTCACACCTTCTAGAAAGAATCGTCTTCTCATCATTACTGCTTTCATTTTCGCGCAAGCTTCGACATCGTCATTACTTGTCGCGATATCGTATTCACGAACAGATCAGCGATGCAAGTAAGATGATTTCACACAGCGCATATTAGCAGCTTCTAAGCATTCGACGATGAATGTTCTCTGAATGAATTACATTGACGTGAGAAATAGCTGATTTATCGTGATCATTGAAAATATATGATCTGCTTATGACTTAGATAGAACTTCGATTGAATACATTGATGATCATTGCTTTGCTTGTCGTGTGATGAGAAATTCTTCTAAATACGTCGCTTGTCAGCGTATCGTCTTAGTCTTCGTGCTTTTGCACGATCTATTTATTGCTAGTTCATGCTTTCGCTTACGTGTTGACGAAGATGAAAGTGTTTGATGTCACTCTTCGCTGACTCTCTGTCATTATCAGAATCTTTCTGTTTCATCATTGAAGAAGCTTGATCAATCAGTCTTTCGATTTTATGAAGCTGTCGATCTTGCAAGAGAGACGCAGAATGCAATGAAAAGACTTCGATGAGCGATCTTTGATGCGCAGAGAAAGATTGACATTGAATATTGCAAGCGAATCAGAGCATGATGTTGAGACGAAGAGTACATAGACTGATACTAATGCAAATGAGGGAAGTCAAGAAGACAAGAATAGTAAGAATGTCACAGATGACATGTATCAAATTGTACGTCAGATCGAGTGCTCAAATAACTATCTACTTCTTTCTTGAGACGAAAAAGATTCGATGAGACTTGTTACTTCGATTCTCTCTTTCTCAGATGATCTTTTAAAACTTCACTTGAGAATAGATTGATCTTGAAGATGTACAGAATTTTATGTTTCTTTCAAGTCGTCTTTCGAGATTATTGAATATTGATATGATCGTCGTCACAGTCGTATTAGTCAATCACTCGTGAGTATACTTTAAGTTCTAGTGTACGAGGCAGATGACAGAATTCTTTCTCTCTTCGACACATCTAAAAATTCTCTGACTTTCGAAATTTTTGACGCACTCACAATAAACTTTGATTGTTCAAAATTCAAGATGTTGATAGATCAGCTTTTTTGTTACAGTCAGGTATTTTTTTTACCTTAATTGAGATAGTATTGCATTTGTCGTACTCGAATTTGTTGAACAACTTTGAAGTTCGTGATGCTCGCTTACTAAAGAGAAGGGAAGAATTCTGTCATCTGTCTCGTATCACGCTCAAAGCAAGTGTTTCATTATCTTTCAACATCTCGACTATACTACGAAGCTATTCTAAACAAGAGCTCGTTCATGCTTCAAATTGAAAAAGCTCATGTCTGCTTCTCTTGTTCAGACGACGAAGAAATCGACTCACGAGTGAATGTCTGCTCTGACGTATCGTAATGATCGTCAACGAGCTGAAAGTCTGAACTCGAGCTTATCAACTCGACATGTTTCACTCATTTTTGATGCATTCGTTCGTCAACGCGTCGAAGTAGCGTCAGCTTAATCGATTGTCTTCTATCGAAATATATCATCAAGAGAACGTGAACGTGATCATTGAATACAAGTCTTCTCTCAATGTTCATGATAAGCTGATGAACATAGCGATCATGCTCATCGTAGTCTGGCAAGAAGCGAGAATCGTGACTGAAAAATGCTGAAAGTCGATTTCATTCTTGATAATAGAGTCGAGTGAAGGCGAAGCTTATCGTCGCTCAGAGAATGAAATAGACATTCTTCAACTTCTGAAAGTAGAATGCGTTTGACTCGTGCAGATCAGAATCATCTCATGACACACGTTGACGCAATACAATGAGCGAGTTGCATGTTCAAAGCAAGAAGTGAGATGAATGACAAAGATGAAGAGCGTTGTGTCATTCATCTTTCTCGAAAAATCCAAAATGAGGCGAATCTTCAAGTCTATCATAAATGATCTCGAACGTTCAGTCAAACTTTGATTACGAACTCTCGACTGACTCTGATTTGTCGATTGTCAAGTCTGACGTGAGTGTCGTCTCAGAGTTCTCACTCTTGACAGACTTCGATTCAAGTAGATCTGATGCACAGATCAGCTCAGCTGCACAGCTCTCGAAAGACTCTAGATTGTTGATCTCAACGTTCGTCTCAGATGTAGTCTCGAATTTCTCACTCGTATCAAGTTTCGTGTCGATAAGCTGTACTCAGTCGAATTCAGTCGTGAGACTTTCAGCATTTTTGAGCATCAACATCATCAAAGAAGAATTGCGTAAGCTTGACTTGATGACAATGTCAATCGTTGATCTTTCAGAGAGTTCTTCACACTGATCTTCGACGACTTTGCAAAAAAGTCTGAGAACTTCTGTGTGTCAGCGATGACAGCACTTGAACTGACTAGCTGCTTTATCTTCGTCAATCTTCTGACTCTGCTGTCTTATACACTTTTCTCAAGAATGTTTTGATTGTGTTCTTTTTTGAGATGATATGTGAGAATTCAGATCAGTTTTGATACATGTAAAGTCTACAGATACTCTGATCTTATCAAGTCAATCACAAGCTATGTTGTTCAATGAAGTCTAAATTGCATTGTCGATGCTTGCTTCAAGAATGTGCGACTGAATCGTCTTCGTCTTGCTCGAATTCGAGTCTCGTGTTTGCATTTGATCAAACTCAATACTCAAGATAAGAAGAAATCGATTGTCAAAAGTGAGACTGTATTCACTTGCTTACAAGATCGAAGTGTCGAGATGAACTACTTCATCATTCTAATCAGGCATACATTTCTCAAAATCGATAGTGAAGATGCAGAATTAATCTTTGCGTATCTTCAGATGTCACAATTATAATCGTAATGCATTGATTCTCTGCAATGCAGACTTTCAATGCTAGATCAATGAAGAAAGATAATCTGTCAGTAGCATGATTTTAATAGTGCAAAGTCAAAGAAAAAAATCGAAAGTTTCGAATTTAAAGAGAACAGAGTCAAATCTGTTGAGACGAATCAGATTTCAAGTTTCTTATCAATTCAGTGAAGCTTGTGCTATCGATGTCAATCAACTTGTGAAACATGATCTAGAGCATGAGTTGAAGTGTGTCGAGATTGAGAGTCAAGAGAACTTCGCTATTACAAATCTATCGATTGTCTTGTCGTGCTTGATTAGCTCTTTCGCCTCTGCTTTGTTGAGTATATCAGAGACTTATTCAGATTTTCAAGAAGCGCTATACTTGTCTACGAGACTAAAGCTGCACGATCTTTGACAGAAAGACAACACAGGCGAAGTGAAGTTCGAGACTCTGAATCGTTCTTAACGCTCTGTGCAATCTCACACCTCTGATGTAATGTCACTAGAGAAACGACTTTGACTCAGACTGTGATTTGACTTTCATCGATGCATCTGAGAAGACAGCAAATCAACGCAGTCGAATTATATGACAGATGTACATATGAACATGTGAATCAACAATCGAATTTGAACAATCTTGCAGTCTGCAGATGAGAGAAAGCGATGCGAGCTTGAACACTGAAAGACGACACAATATTTATCTATAGTAAGATACGAATTACTGTCACTGCTATTAAACGTGCAGACTTATTCATATTCTGCGTAAAATCTGTAACAGTTTACTTGTAAGAAAACTGTTCATTATTTATCATCATATTCATCACATACATCACATACATCAATGTCTAATTCAAAAGAAGAAATCAAGTTGTCATTCGAGAACGCCTTGTATCTTCAAGAATCTGAGTCTCATGAGTTTATCGCTGATACTTTGTCATTTGAGATAGACAGTATATCTCATCTCTGCTGACATTATTTAACTGTTCACAGAACATCAAAATTTCTGATTCAGAATTTGCTCAAAATGATAGCTTAAATCGAATCGCAGCAATCGTCGTATTGTACTATGAATGCACACTTGAAGAGCTTTTCGATGATCTTAGTCTCACTTTATCGACACAAAGTAGTCACAGAATCAAGAGTCAAATCATCTGACAAGACGAAGTGATTTCAGATGATCGCGCAAAGACGATTCTGCTTGAGAAATTGAAGTCTAAGAGTGATGACTCGACGCTTCTTCTTTCGAAGAAATACTTTCTGAAAGATCGAGTAAAGCATCATCATAGCTTAAGTATTATCATCGTATTAACAAGATTATACAGAAATACATGATTCTGATGATAGACGTTGTGAATCGTAAATGAGTCTGAGATCTGAAGCAATTCTTCAAAGAATACGTTCTGTTCACTGTATCAACGTAAAAAGACATGTCAGCTTCGAAGAGAACTTATATGATGAATCACTTTTGAATCGCATGTTTCGAGTCACAGAATGAATCTATTCGTCATTTCAAAGTCTTGAGCGATAGTGTGCTTGAGCTTCTGTTAGAGTATGTGCTTAGACATCTCAAGTCAGTATTGACATACAAGTACGATGAAAACGATAATGTTAAAGTCGTCAAGATATACAACAGTGCATCTAATAATCTTATTTTTAGCATTGCAAATGAAGAAGAAAGATGACGATGATGACAACGAAGAGAATTAAACCTTGATCTTTTGAGAATCGAGATGATGTTAAGCCTTTTTGATGTTGTTCTGAAGAGAGCATTTCATCATTTGTTTCAGCGAGAACGTTAGCGACGAGTGAAGCGAAGATTAGAAAGTTTTGCAGTTTGCGTCTGATGCTTGAGTTTTCAAGTTAAATGTTAAAGCATGAACTTTTAAGACTTGCAAGAAAGTTCACTTCTTCGTTGAGAGCAGAAGCTGAGTGAGAACAATGAATTGACGATCTCGTCTTGACTTCGTCTCAATGCGCAGTCACTTCGAAAAGATTTGAAGAATTGCTGACAGACGAGAGAAAAGCGAATGCTACTATTTGATAATAAAGTCGTCGCTCTAGTCGCTCGAGCATAGCAAACTCTGCATGAAAGTTGTAGTATGACTACTTACAGCATTCATTAGAATAATTATTGACATCAATATGAGCTGACGATTAGCTCAGATGATACTACGCAGACAAATCTCTCAACACAATACAGATCATATTTCAATCTTCGAAGATCATCATGCGCCTCAACACTCTCTTTTCTTTCTGTCTTTTTTCTTCATTCTTCGCAGTAGATTTTGTGAAGATTCACTTTCTTCAATCTGTGTAAAACGATCACTTGCAGTCTCGAATTTAATGTGTGTACTTGTCTTTTTCTTCGCTGACAGAACTGACGTGATCGTTATTTCGAGCTTTTTCAGAATTTCAGAAATGATTGAAAGCGTCTCATCATTACTACGAAAGAGATCGAATCTGCGCTCTCAATAAATATTCGAATATTTGTCATCACGCTTCGACACAGACTCGACTGAATCAACGACATGAGCTAGAATTTGAAAGATCTTTTGACCTTCAGTGAAATTGATTAGAGATGATATCGTCGTTCAAACGAATCAGATCATATGTTTCACGATCGCTCGTATATTGTTGCAGAGAAAGTCGTTCAATAGCGAAAGAAAGTTTCTCAGATAGTTTGCTTCGACTGAACAAGATTTATTGAATTCGTAGAGCAAGAGTCGTAAAAGAAACACAAAGACAGCTAAGCTTAACACAATCTGAGCAGTCACTTTCTCAGAACAAAGATCGTGAATCAGTCTTCAATACAGTCGCTTGCCATCTTCTGATATCGCTCACGCGTGAAGTGCTTAAAGAACTCGATCGTGACAGTCAGAACTTCATATGAGAAGTAAAAGAACGTCATTCTCAGAATGACTCAGAGACGAAAGCTTGTGATAAGAATGCACACTGCGTTCGTCAGCATTAATATTGTGAATCTTTGAGAGCTGATCATTGATCAAAACACTTGAATGTCTTTCACTTGTTGACATTCAAATTCATTCAGCACTTGTGATGAAAGACTCTTCATTGTTTGTCAGCGTTATTTCACTGAATAGAATTACAACTTCATATCAAGTCTGAAAAAGCAATTGACAAGAATCTACTGAGATTTGAGCTTCATTTCTGAACATCTTTGTGAGTTGTCGAGTGAATTTGATTGAGATCTGTGATCTTGACAAAAATTCGCGATCTTGAGAGAGCTTTTTGTAGTTCAAAGAAATTGCACGTATCAAATTGCTGCGCGATAGACGTTTGAACTTCACAGACAAGATCATAAAGAATCAAGTTGTTCAACGATGTAAAATCTGTTAAGTCTGAGTTGAATTTGCTTCAATCGCATGTCAAATCGTCGTCAGAGACGCAATACAATTCGCGAAGCAACGAGAATATTTGCAGTTCTACTTCTTCTCGATTCTTTCGATTGATGATCTGAAGATGAGAGAGCAAGAAAAGCTCATGTAGATGTTTTACATCATTCATGATCTGTTGACATCAAATTTTCAGATCTCGTTGAATAAGTTCATGAGCGACAGAAGACTCGAAGTCTCTCAACATGTTCAAGCAGATGATGAGAGTGTTTCGTGCATAGACTTCTTGAAGCGTAAGAGAAGAGATCTAGAGATCATCAGCAAACTGTGCTTCGAATAGAGAATGTCGAGAACGTTGTCTCGAAGAGATAATAGAATTTCAACATCTCAAGTCGAGCAATGAGATCATTCTTTCTCGCAATTTGTCGATAGCATCACGCAGCGTCGCGATTCTCTGTAGAAGAATCTGCGTGCAGCACGTTTTCTAAGAAGCGATTCAAGGTCTTCTTTCTTGCGACGAGAATATCGTATACTTCTCTCTCGCGACAGGTTGATTGTGTTGAGTCAACGTTCTCGATCGTTAATTGATCAGTCTTCAAAGAGATTTTGTATGACGAAGACGCGTCGTAGACAACAAGATCTCAAGAATCGTGATATTTGTGTTTGATATGAAGAACAGCGATTTCGAATTTCAGAAGTCATGATTTGATGTCAAGATCATCATTCATAGTTTGAGTGATTGAGAAGTGAACAATCTTTCTAGATAAAGAGAGAAGCTGTATGATCTTCTAAGAAGATGATTAGAGCGTGAGTCATCGTAACAGAAATAAAAAGCGCTTTCATCTCTGCAGTCTCATTACTATTCTCGTCATACAGTACTTTCAGTTTATATGCATTCTCAGCGTACAGTACATCTGAAGACTCAAAGTCAACGATCTCTTGAGAAGCACTCAGTTGAAGCTTTCTCAAGATTTTGATATGAATCGCGTTGTGCGATTGAGAAGACTTAAACATCGTCAATGATCGAAACAAGAAGATTCTCGATTTGCAAGTGACTTTGTCTGAAACAAGACGTACATCGCACTGAAAAAAAGACAGAAAAAACCTGAAGTAATCTTTACAAGCTGCATGAGAAAGACTGCATAGTTATAGAGATGAACATATGTCTTGATAATTCTTTTCAATCTGATTTGATCAGAGTCGTCGATCAGCGATTCACACAAGCACACTCAACAGAGAAAAGAAAGCAAAAGATGCTCGATCAATGATACTGAATATACGAATGCGACATCTCAGTCAAGCATGCTGAGGCGCAGTCAAGAGAGAATATCGTAATGTAAGACAGCATGAAGACGTGAAAGAGAGTTCGAGAAACTTGATTAGTCTAACAACTTAGATCAAAGAGTATGTTTCTTGATTTCAATGAGATCTGTCAAAATGACACATTCTTCTGTAAATGTTTTTGCAGCATCGTCTGACTTCAAGCATTGATGTCGTTATTGACACAACATTCTAGCATGATGATAAGAGAAACTGAAAGATGACGACTTGTGCGAGTGCTAGAAAGAGCGCTCGAGAAAAGACGACATCTCGCTCGAACTTCTGCAAGAATCTTTGCACGAAACGATTTCGTGCAAAGATTCTTGCGAAGTGACTAGATTCTATCGATTATGAGCGAGCAGCGTTTCACTGATCTTATCGATATCACAAACATGAGCAGCTCAGAGCAATCGACTCTCTTCATCATATCAGATCATCAGCAAGAGATCAATTTCGTCAAACAAAAAGTGAAATTCACATGACATGCAGTATCATGATTTCACTCAACTCATGTGTTTTTGCGTGTGCGTCTTTTCAGTCATTATGCTGCTATTCATTTAATCATTCATTCATTTCATGTTCAACAACATCAAGAACAGATCTTTTTCTCATCTTTCTATGATTATTTTCTATGTTGCACACATTCGAAGTCTGTTATCACGTCGTCACTGATTGTCGAACACGTTCAGATCATCTACGACATCTATTATCAATTTGAGCAATGAGACTTCTCGTCTAAGATTTCATATGTATCAAAGAAGCATGAAGATTGTATCTCTCTCTCTAACTGACATGAAACAGAAAAGTCATATGTCGCTCTTCGAAATTGTCTTGTGAGCAGATCATAGAAGTGAGACTTGATGAGTCAAGACATTCAACATTATCAAATCATCAGCGAAAGTCATCATCGTTCGCTTCTAATCTCGTATCTATCACGACGCAAGATCATGTCGAAGCAAGATCGATTGATTATTGACTCTTGATCTATATCTAAGAAACAAGAACACTAGACGCGAGCATGATAGAAAGCAATCAGAAGCAATAGCTGTAGATTCACTATCTTCTCTTGATGATAATGCTGAATTTAACACGCTATTTCAGACGAGACTTATTTGTGTCAAACTTCAGAATGACAAAGAGAGATCATTCGATGATGTTAGCAACGATCGATGAATACGCTATATGCTTAGATCATCTCACGAGTTCACGTCAAATGAAATAGATGAAATATGAGAAGTAGCAGAATAGTCTGAAAATGAATTGTCATCGAAGCTTTTTCTTTCTTTCGCATGAGTGATCTTGTCGAGTACTGTGACTTTTTCCTTCAGCTACTTGTTCATATTCATTATGACTTTGATCTTAGATATTCTCGTCTTAGTCATCTGTATCTCTTTTATAGACAATTCAACTGACTTTTCTCAACTATCACGTAGTCATCATCGATCATCATCTTTGATATACGATGAATGAGCAGCGTGCACAGATGTTCTGTCGAAGTCGAAGGCTAGAATCTTCGCGCACGCTATTTCTTATTTGTTACTGTCACGTAGTAGCAAATAGAGAATAGCGTGCACGAATCAAATCTCATACAGACGAAGTTAAGACTGCAGAAATAGCGTCTCTAATGCTTTTCTTTTCGAGCTGCAAGCTCATCACCAGCACAATGATATGAAATCATACGTTGAGCTGACATCTCTGTCAGGTTCCCTCTTGACAGTTAGTGTAAGAAACATTTGCAAGCAGTTCGCTTTTTCGTTCTCGATGTTGAATGTCTCTCGAATCGAGATGCAGGCTTACGTTGAACGAAAAGACGTAAAGAGAAAGCAGAGACTGTGCGAAGTGAGCGAAAATGCCTAGTACTCTGAAGACATGAATCGTCTTGATTCGCTTATAACGTATGAAGCTCATCTACAGACATTGATGCATTAGCGCAGAAAAAAGTTTCTTTCGTGCTTACTCGACAGTCTAACGCACTAACGATGTCATCGATTCATTGACTCGACAGTATTAGCGCAGAGACATGTATCTTTCGCATTTCATAATCGATGTCAGCTCATAATCGTGAAAACGTCTCTCAAGATGATCGACATTAAGAAGTGAGTCTATTTGAATGATTCAAAGAGTCACGTCAGACAGAAGCTAGATCTGCAGAATAGGGAGAAGAATGAGAGTTTTTGTACGTTTGAGATGAGATTGTCTCTTATTTCTATTCTATTTCTCAGAATGAACTAAGAAAACAGATAGGGAATTTGTGAGAATGTCTATCAATTCAAGCTTTTCTTCGATTCTCAGATCAAGTGAAATGATCTAGAATTGATCGTGATCGCTGCTCAAACTATGATTAACGAGAGATGTCGAAAAGAGAGTTTGAAGTTGACAGATACGAATATCATTCTGAACGATTTGTCGAAATGAAAATTGTATCAACTGCATAAAGCGATCAAGAAGAAGAGCAATAGATTCAAAAAGCAGATTAGAAATGATATTTGTGACGAGTCAATGAATGATTGCAAGGCTAATCTCTGTGCCTGTAGCTGTTGAGTTCTTCATTCATGTCAACAATCTCTCGATCTCAACGAAATTTGACTCAGTGAAAGTTGCAGCAGAGAAAGCAGCAAGAGATGAAAAGTAATAACGATGAACATAAACTGTGACTTGCTTTGAGTTGCGATTGACAGCAATGCGCTTTCATCTTTCAATTATTTATCTGATTGTCTAGTTATCGCGCACTGTTCTTAAATTGTCATTGATCAAAAATCGAATCTTGTTTTACATGACTTACACACTTCGCTTCACATTTCTTTGCACATGAACTAAGTGAATGCTTATCTCACTTCAGCATCTCTCTTTAAAGAATATTTGCAGAACTATCAAAGATTGTCACTTTATTCACAATCATTCTTTGTAGCAATTCTCATACTTTTCTTGCAATGAATGTCACAACAAAGATCTTAGAGCGCGACGATGACATTAACAAGTCAACGAAGAAGAATGTAGTTATCGTTGAATACACTGACAATCTCTACGATGAGACAATGAAAGAAGAGATCAACTATCGAAGTCGAAAGTGAGTACAAATCTATGATTCACGACGATAGATTATTTCAACAGACAAGATTTCACTTCTTCGAAGATCTCAAATTCAAAAATTTCAAGGCAGAAATTGACGTCGACAAAGTTATTCGAGGTTCAGGAAATTCTTCAAGCGAAAAAGCGCTCATACTGATGAGTTGTGAAGACTGAAATGAAGCTGTCATGAACATGAGCTTGAGCGAGAAGAGCATCTTGACAATCTCGAGATACATGCATCTTTAATTTCAAGACACATCTGCTAACTTCTGTGAGGCAGTGATTATGTCTACAATGATATGTAAGTCACATTGTCGTGAATCTCTATCTATACAAATCACAACATCTGCTTTACACATCATAGACGAATGATCAAGTGAGCATCGCTGATAGAAATCTTTCTTCTGCAACAGCGACTTTTCAGATCTTATTTTCTCGAGATTCAAATTGATTTTGTAAGTCGAATGATTCACGCTCAAGCTCTTCTCACATGACTGCAAAGAACTGATTTATGCACGTTTTTTTAGTGAGCTTCGACTTATAGACATCACGCGCGTCATACACGAGCATCAGCATGATGCAACACTATTCTCGAGAATACTTCAAGTAGATCAAGAGAAGTAGAAAAAGTTGTCTTGAAAGATAGTTAGACTGAGAAATTATTGAATTGAAAGACTTTGACTGTTACGATCCTAGCTACGCACCTATGTTGGTAGCTATGTTGGTGGCTATGTTGATGACTATCGCCGGCCGCTCGCCGCTAGGCTATAGGGTTGTTCCGAGGCCAACCCTATTCAGGGTTAGC
>JAABUI010000425.1_pt1 | contig 33442 bp, 31 predicted proteins | sample 5559111 | NCBI WGS metagenome assembly JAABUI01 (sample SAMN10711870, study PRJNA513365) | rock metagenome | isolation source: Antarctica rocks | place: Antarctica: Victoria Land, Buttleship Promontory | reverse complement strand
ATACTGCACGGCACGTCTCCTCTGGGCGTCGATGCGTAAGCGCGTCACGAATTGGCTAGAACGCGGAGGGCCGCGGCTTCCATTCCTGCTGCTGCCGGACGCGCGGGCGGCAGGCTGTCGCCGACCCTCGCCACACGCAGCCCGCGTCGTTAACCCCGTCGAAGTACCGTAGGGCGATCCTTGGGAATGAGGTCGTTAGCGTCGCCCTCGGTCGGAGGCTCAGCGCCTGCATCGTGTCCTCCGCCGGTCTACGAACACTGCAGAGTGGGTCCCGCAGTCCACGTCGCGTTCGTCGATGCCGCCAACTTCAATTTGGACGTGACACGACGATCGTGTGCCGATCCGCATCGATGCGGCCGATGATGCTTGGTCGCGGCAGTTTGAGCGTGAACGAGACACGCTTGAGCCTGTTCTGGCTGCGTGGCTGGTCGTGCCGATTGAGCACATTGGGTCCACATCGGTGCCCGGATTACCCGCGAAGGCGATCATCGACATGATGGCCGGTGTCGGCAGTCTCGACGAGGCACGCCCGGCGGAAGAGCCGCTCACGGGCTTGGATTACATCTACGCCGAGCATCGACCAGACGCGTTGACTTCTACCGTTCCAGCCCAGTTTCGCTCGATGTCCATACGCGTCACCTGCATCTCACCGAGGTGGGTAGCCCGCTGTGGTCAGAGCGGTTGACGTTCCGCGATGCTCTGCGAGCTGACCCGGGCCTGGCGGTGCGGTACCGAGACCTGAAGATGAAGCTCGCTTCGCAGCAGGATGACGTCGACGTTTATACCAACGGCAAACGTGCGTTCGTCGCAGATGTGCTCGCTGCTGCCGGTATCACCCTGCAACCGCGTCAGTAGCGCGTCGGAGGGCGATCCCCCCTGCGACGACACGAGGCGGCCTGACGGACTGTCACTCTTCCCAAACTCGCCTCAAAGCCGACCGCGTCCCCGTATGCCGATGGCCTATCGGGAACCGTTGTCCCTGCGCTGAGTTGATGTGCCGGTCGGTTAGCTCGCTGCGGTGTGCTCGGGGTGGGTGGGGAAGTCGCGGTGGTGTTTGAGCGGGCCGATGAGCAGGGAGAGTGCGGCGAGTCCAACGCCGGCGGTCATGAGCCACAGGGTGGGGCGCAGTCCGAGGGTGGTGGCGAGGGCGCCGGCGGTCAGGGCGCCGAGGGGGATGGTTCCGTAGTTGAGGAACTGCATCCCGACGATGACTCGGCCGAGGATCTGGCGGGGGACATAGGCCTGGCGGAAGCTGGTCTTGCGGACGTTGGCGGCGACGATGGTCACGCCGACTAAGACCGGCCTCCTTCGGGGGCGGCATCGAAGGCGTGACCTCGCCAAGCAGAGACAGGAAGGGACGCACCACGGCGTAGCGCTGCTCGCCGGACGGGAGAACCTGACGTTGATGGCGGACCGGGCCCATCCCGGCCGAGCCGCCAGCGGGCCGCCGAACTGCTGGAGCGGTTGGAATCTGGTCGAGGCAGCCGACAAGACCACGGCGACCTACTCGGATTGGGGTGCGCCGCCGAACCGGGCGGCCGACTGGCTCGTAGTTCTCGCCGCCGGACAATCTCCTCGCTGCCGGTACAGTCATCGGGGGGCCGCCGAACGCACACTTGCCCTATCGGTGCTGAGGGGCGCACTACTTGACGTGCCTCGCCACCGGCGACATCAAACGAACCACCGGCGCCGTCAACCAATACCTTCGATACCTCCACACTGTCGAAGCGCCCCAACCAGCGTCGGAGGATCCGCCCGGATGACGATCCATCCGGGCGCGGGGAGGTGGCGCCGGTTGTCAGGCCGGGGCAGAGCCCACTGTCGCGTGCGGGGGGCGGCGGGGTCACGCTCGGATGGCGGTAACGTCCGCGAGACAGCTGCGGGCGCCGATTCGAAGGTCGACAGACATGGAACTTCGCCATCTTCGCTACTTCCTTGCGGTGGCGCAGGCAGGCAATGTCACCAAGGCGGCAGAGCAATGCTTCGTGGCGCAGTCGGCGCTCAGTTCGCAGATCGGGCGCCTCGAGGCCGAGCTCGGAAGCGAGTTGTTCCTCCGCAGCACGCGCGGCATGCGGCTCACCTCCGCGGGCGAAACGCTGCGCCCGCTGGCGTCCCGGCTGCTCAACGAGGCCGCCCGCGTCGAAGAGGAGATGGCAGCATTGCGCGGCGTGGTCGCCGGGCGGCTGCGGCTTGGAATGATCCAGGGCCCGCCCGCGCATCTCGATATCGTCGAGCTGGTCGCGGCGTTTCACCGACTGCATCCTGGTGTCGAGCTGCAGGTCCACACGGGGGCATCCGAGGACCTCGCCCGCGACGTCCTCGACGGGCTGCTCGATCTCGCGGTGGTGGCGCTTCGGGAACCGAGCCTCGCCGCAACGCTGTCGGTGACCGCACTCATCGACGATCCACTGGTTGCGGTGCTCTCACGAGAGGCCGGGCTGACGCCCGAGAAGGCCGTATCGGTGGCGCGGCTGCTCGAGCACGGCCCATTCATCCACTATCGACAGGGCAGCGGACTGCGCCGGAGCGTGACTGCTGCATTCGAGCGCGCGGGCGTCGAGGTCGAGGCCCCGTTCGAGCTCGACCAAGTGAGCGACATGGTCCGGCTCGCGATGCGTGGTGTCGGGGTGACCATCGTGCCGTCCAGCGTGCTGCGGTTACCCCAGTTTTCCGACGAGACGTCGTTCACCGCGGTTCCGCTAGCTGACGCCGCGGCTCTGCACACAATCAGCGCGGTCACGCCGGATCCGGCGGCGCCGGCGGCGCAGGCCTTCCTGCACCTCCTCGTGGCCTGACCCGGCAACCCGTGCGATCTGTTAAACCGATCGCAACCAACGAAATTTGGTATTTTGCAGATCGTGTCGCTCGGCCGACCCTGGAAGCATGACCCGGGCGCGCACCACCTCGGCGGCCGAGACCAGCTACGCCGGCAGCGAGGCGCACACGCACGGCGCCGCAGGTTCGCGACGCGCCGGGACGTGGCTTATCGTCGCCATCGTCCTCGCCGCGCTGAACCTCCGGCCGGCGATCGTCGCGGTCGGCCCACTCACTGCGTCGATCCAGGCAACCACCGGGCTGACCTCGACAGCGACGAGCCTGCTCACGACACTCCCACTCATCTGCCTCGGCCTTTTTGCCGCGGTAGCTCCGTCGCTGGCAGGCAGGACAGGGCTCGACCGCGCCGTACTCGCCGCGCTCGTTCTCGTGGTCGCCGGAGTCGCACTTCGACTGCTGTCTCCGCTGACCGCGCTGTTCGCAGGGTCGATGATCGCTGCCAGCGGCATCGCCCTCGGCAATGTCCTGGTCCCCGCGGTGATCAAACAGCACTACCCGAATCGGGTCGGCGCTCTGATGTCGCTCTACTCGGTCGCGCTGCAGACCGGCGCGACGGTCGCGTCCGGATTCGCCGCGCCCCTGACCAGCGCGCTTGGGCTCGGATGGCGCCCCACGCTGGCCCTGTGGGCAGTGCCCGCGGCGGTCGCCGCGCTCGCGTGGCTACGCCGTGCCGCACGGACGCGACCGGCGACCGGGCCGCAGGAACCCCGGTTCGCCGTATGGCGATCGTCGTTGGGATGGGGCTGCGCCGTCTTCATCGGACTGCAATCAGGCGTCTACTTCGCCCTCGCGGCATGGCTTCCCAGCCTGCTGCACGACCATGGCCTGAGCAGTGACACAGCCGGCTACATGCTCTCCGTCGTCGGCCTGGCCGGCATCGCGGGAGGCCTGCCGATGCCTATCCTCGCAGCCCGGATGCGCCGCCAGCGATCGCTGGTGGGGGCCACCGTGGCCTTTTTCACCGCCGGCCTGCTTGGCCTACTGGCCGATCCGGCGCACCTCGCCCTGCTGTGGTCGATCCTGCTCGGGCTCGGCCAGGGCTGCGGTCTCAGCCTCGCACTGACCCTGTTCACCCTTCGCAGCCGCACCCCGGCCGGAGCGGCCCAGCTCTCGGGCATGGCACAGACCATCGGCTACCTGATCGCCGCCCTCGGCCCGTTCGTCGCTGGCTACACCCACTCGCTCACCAGCGGCTGGACGGTGCCGATCGTCGTCCTACTCGTCGCACTCGTGCCCCTCACCGTCGCCGGGCTGCTGATCACACGCCCACGGACGCTCGAGGACGAACTCACCCGTGACCAACAACAGTCCGACCGTCTCGACGCAGCACGAGCAGGAGCCGGAGCCAAGAGTACGACTGCTTCTCAGCCGCCGACCGGCGGCTGAGTGACATCACGTTCTGACCGCAAGAACCCTTACCGACAGGAGCAGAATCATGACCACCGTTTCTATCTTCGGAACCGGCAACATGGGCACCGCCATCGGGGACCTACTGGCCGCCGGTGGCGCGTCCGTCCAGCACGTCACCCGAGACGGGAACGAACCGATCACCGGCGACATCGTCGTGCTGGCCGTGCCGTTCGAAGCGCTCGACGACATCGTTGCGCGGTATCGAGACCAGCTCGCAGGCCGCACCGTCATCGACATCACCAATCCCCTGAACTTCGACACCTTCGCCGAGTTGAAGGTGCCGGCCGGGAGTTCCGCGGCAGCCGGGTTACAGGCCGCGCTGCCCGACACCAGGGTGCTCAAAGCCTTCAACACCAATTTCGCGGCGACCCTCGCCACCAAGCAGGTGGGTCCGAACACCACAACGGTGCTCGTGGCCGGCGACGACGCGGACGCCAAACAAACCCTCATCGACGCGGTCACGGCCGGCGGCCTCTCCGCGATCGACGCTGGCGGCCTGTCGCGGGCACACGAGCTCGAGGCGATCGGGTTCCTGCAGCTCACCCTCGCCAACGACGAGAAGATCAGCTGGTCCGCCGGCTTCAGCCTCGTGCCCTGATGCCGTTGCCGAGTACCGATCCAGCCAGCCTGTCCGGCGAGCCTGCGCCGTCGCCGATCGAGGAAGGTCCGACCGTGACCGAAGAACAAACAACGCCGAGCTGGGCTCACCCTGACACCCGTCCCAACGGCACCTACGAGCGCAACAGCGACTACATCTCGTCCCGCATCACCGCCGACGGGCGCGACGGATACCCCGTCGAGCCCGGTCGCTACCGACTCATCGCGGCCCGCGCATGCCCGTGGGCCAGTCGAGCCATCGTCGTCCACCGCCTGCTCGGGCTCGAACCTGCCCTGTCGATGGGATTGTGCGCGCCGACGCACGACAAGCGCAGCTGGACCTTCGACCTGGATCCCGGCGGTGTCGACCCGGTCCTGGGCATCGAGCGACTGCAGCAGGCGTACCTCGCCCGCACACCGGGCTACCCACGCGGCATCACGGTGCCGGCGATCGTCGACACCACGACAGGTCAGGTCGTCACCAACGACTACCCGCAGATCACGCTCGACCTCTCCACCGAGTGGACGGCGTTCCACCGTCCCGGCGCTCCCGAGCTCTACCCCGAGCACCTTCGCGGCGAGATCGACCACGTCAACGACGTCGTCTTCACCGACGTCAACAACGGTGTATACCGCGCCGGGCGCGCCGCCAGCCAGGCCGCGTACGAGAAGGCCTACCGAACCCTGTTCGACCGCCTGGACTGGCTCACCGAACGGCTCACCGGCCAGCGCTACCTCGTGGGCGACACAATCACCGAGGCGGACGTCCGACTGTTCACGACGCTGGTGCGTTTCGACGCGGTCTACCACAGCCATTTCAAGTGCAACCGCGAGAAGTTGTCCGAGCTGCCGGTGCTGTGGGCCTACGCCCGCGACCTGTACCAGACCCCGGGTTTCGGTGACACCGTCGACTTCGCCCAGATCAAGCAGCACTACTACCGAGTGCAGACCGACGTGAACCCCTCCGGCATCGTGCCCGTCGGCCCTGACACGGCCGGCTGGCTCACCGCCCACCACCGCGACGAACTCGGCGGTCGCCCCTTCGGCCACGGCACGGCGCCCGGACCGATCAACACCGCCGAGACCGCGACCCCCTGAGAACGCAGACGAGCACGCCAACACGAATCCACCATGTCTCCCGAGGCAAATATGGGGCTGCCCAACCAACCTCCGACGAACAGTCGTCTCGGCCTGACACGTCGAACGATAGGTCGGCGAGAAGCGTCGGCGTCTGACAAGGCGACACTCCAAGGACGGAAGAGTTCGGTCGAGGGCGGCGGTGCACGAGAGGGCTCATCACGGTTCGGCGAGGCTCTCCGTGCGGAGGCGCGCTGGGCAACCGGAGGAGCGGATATGAGTACCACCACGGTCGGCACCGACCCGATCGCGTTGATCGACGTCCTCACCGTCGAACCGGAGGACCAGCAGGCCACTCTGGTCATCCTGATCGAGGCCTTCGGTCCAGGCGAGCCGGTCGGACCGGGCCTGCCCCGATGACGTCGGGGGACGGCTACACGCCGATCGGGGAGCACGGGCTGATCGGTGACCTACGCACCGCCGCGCTGGTGGGCACCGACGGTCGGATCGACTGGTTCTGCTGCCCCCGCTTCGACTCGCCCAGCGTCTTCGGGGCGCTACTGGACGCCGACAACGGTGGGTACTGGACGATCTCGCCGGCCGGCGAGGCCGGCAGCCGCCAGTTCTACCTGCCGGACTCCAACGTCCTGATCACCCGATTCCTCGCCGCCTCCGGGGTGGTGGAGGTGCAGGACTGCATGCCGGTGCTGCGGGCGCACGACGCCGACCACCGCCACCGCCAGCGCCTGGTGCGCCGGGTCAGCGCGGTGCGCGGGTCGATGCGGATGCGCATTGACCTCGTCCCCCGCTTCGACTACGGGCGCGGCCGCCACCGCGTCCACGTCGAGCAGGAGGGGCGGCGGCTGCGCTTCACCGGGTCGGACCTGACCCTGGCGCTGAGCGCGTCGGTGCCGCTCGCGCTGGACGGCGCGGGGGGCGCCGGCGCCGACATCGAGCTGGCCGAGGGCCAGGTGGTGACCTTTGTGCTCGACGTCCTGCCCGGCGGGCAGGGCGGGATGGACATGCCACCGGCGGACCCAGCGGTCCTGGTGGCCGAACCGTCGCGTTCTGGCGCGGGTGGCTGTCGACGTCGCGGTACACCGGGCGGTGGCGGGAGATGGTGCACCGCTCGGCGCTGACGCTGAAACTGCTGACCCACGAGCCCAGCGGGGCGGTCGTCGCCGCGCCCACGATGAGCCTGCCCGAAAAGGTCGGCGGCAGCCGCAACTGGGACTACCGGTACGTGTGGATCCGCGACGCCGCCTTCTCCCTGTACGCCCTGCTGCGGCTGGGCTTCACCGACGAGGCAGAGGCCTTCATGCGGTGGCTGACCGAGCGGTTCGCCGAGAGCGACGGCGGTGACGGGCCGTTGCGGGTGATGTACGACATCGACGGTGGCTCGACCAGCGGTGAGCACGTCCTGGAGCACTGGGCGGGGCATCGCGGCTCGGCGCCCGTGCGCGTGCGCAACGACGCGGCGGACCAGTTGCAGCTGGACATCTACGGCGAGCTCATCGACTCGATCTACCTGTTCAACAAGTACGGCCCCGGCATCTCCCTGGACTCCTGGCGCAGCCTGCAAGACGTCGTCGCCTGGCTCCAGGAGAACTGGGACCGCCCCGACGAGGGGATCTGGGAGATCAGATCCGCACGCCGCAACCACACGTTCTCCCGGCTCATGTGCTGGGTGGCCCTAGAGCGGATGACCCGCATGGCCCGCCAGCGCGGCCTACCCGGCGACGTCGCGGCCTGGGCGCGCACCCGGGACGAGATCTTCGCCGACATCGAGGAGCACGGCTGGGACGCCCGGCTCCACGCCTACGTGCAGTCGCCCCGTGAGGGAGTCTTAGACGCATCACTGCTCCTCATGCCCATGGTGAAGTTCCTCGCGCCCACCGACCCGCGATTCACCGCCACACTGGAGGCCGTCGAGAAGGAGCTGGTCACGGATTCTCTGGTCTTCCGCTGCGACCCGCGCTCCAGCCCCGACGGCCTCGATGGGGCGGAGGGAACCTTCTCGATGTGCTCGTTCTGGTACGTCGAAGCGCTGACCCGCACCAGGCGCCTGGAGGAGGCGCGCCTGGCGCTGGAGAAGATGTTCACCTACGCCAACCCCCTCGGCATGTACGCCGAGCAGGTCGGCCTGACCGGTGAGCAGTTGGGCAACTTCCCGCAGGCCTTCACCCACCTCTCGCTGATCAGCGCCGCCAGGTACCGCACCGGGAGGCGCGGGGGAGGCGGGGATCACTGGGCGTGGAGTTCGCGTCCGTGGCGTCCACCGTGCTGGCGGTGCACGCCAACACCAAGTACTCCACCGACCTGCTGCTGGCCCAAGTGCTGCGTCTGTCCCGGACCATTGCTGCCGCGAACGAAGCCGAAGGCCGCGTCCTGGCCGCCCGCCACGCCAGCACGGCGGTGGGTTTGCTGCAGGCCGCTACCGCGCCCACACCAGCGGTGCCCGAACCGGCCACACGGGTGGCGATGCCCAACCAGCAACAACTCGACGCGGAACGGTCAGGCACACGCAGGCGCGGACCCCACCGCGGACCCGGACACGATTACGACCCCGGCCCCCCGAGCCCCGGGTTGCCCACCGAAACCGACCGCGGCCTCGGCCGCTGAGCACACCCCGCCGCAACGAAAGGACCACGACGATGAGCGCACCGCACCAGGAGATGCACGAACTGACCGCGGAAGTGGGGCCGGTGGCCCGCGCCATGCTCTCCGCCGCGCTCGCCGTCGTGCAGGCCCGTCAACAGCGCCGGCTCACGGCGGCGCGCGCAGCGAACGCGGCGCAGCGAGCCTCGGGGGAGCGGGCCGACGGTCCACCGGACCGCGGCACCGGGGCACCACCGCCGCCCAGCGCGGAGCGCGGCACGGTCGGGACACCACCGGGCAGCGACGCGCTGCGGGAACGGCCCTTCAGCCGCCGCGCCACCCAGGAGACGGCGGACACGATGGTGGCCACGCCGGGCGCGGCGGAGGCCGATACCCATCTTCGAGGGGTGGTCCGTGACGCGGTGCCCGCCCTCGCCGACCGGGTGCTCGCCGAGAAGTCGTGGCCCGCGTTGCGGGCAAGCCTGCACCACATCGAGGCTGGCGGCGGAAACCCTCGCGCGGAACTGGTCGCTGCCGCAGGCACCCGAACACTGGACACGTCCAAGGACCTGTGCCGGGTGCGGTCCTGGCGGCTGGCGAAGCAGACCGCCAGGACGACACCACCCCGCGCCGAGGCTGCCGCACAGGCGCAGGCACAGTCGGTGTTGCACGCTTTGGCCACCGACCCGGTGGGCACCGCCCATGCCTACGCCGACGCCCAGCTCCACCGCGACACCCACCCCGAGGTGGCGTCGGCGTGGGATGAGGCGCTGCGCACCGAACACATCGACCCGCACCAGGTGGCCGACGATGCCACCGCGGCGGCGGTGCGCCTGGACAAGGCGGCCCCCACCGCCGAACACGACACGAACTTCGATGAGGAATACCTGGGGGCCTTACACGAGCTGGGGGTCGACATCGACGCGGGCCGCCAGCAGCTCGCCGCCCCCGGCACGCGTACCAGCGGGCAGTCACCCGCCACCAGCCCAGCCGGGCGAAGCCCCGCGGGACAGGCGCCAAGCCGGACCGCATTCAGCGAAGGGTCCCCAGCAGCCCAGCTCGCCGGGAAATCACACCCCCGCAGCATCAGAGACCAACTACAAGCCAAACGCGCCACCCGCACCGCCGCGGCTGACCGTGGTCAAGCCGACACCGCACAGCAGGACCCCGGCACCGAGCAGGGTCGCGGAACGCGCCGCAGCGCCTTCGGTGACGGATCAGCGGCCGCGCAGCTCGCAGGGAAATCGCATCCCCGCACCATCAGGGAACAGTTGGCGACCCGCAAGTCCGCGGCGCACGAACAACGGCCCACCGTCGTGCGACCCGGCCTGGAATCCACCCACGAAGCCGAACGCGACTGGTGAGCCGGGGCAGGCGGGCGCCGGTAACACTCGCGCACGGACTCCCCGTCGTCGACCGCGGGCCTCTCCCACCCGAGGTGCACCAAGCATGGCGCGCCGCCCACCCCAGCTGAGCAGCCTTCTATAGAACACACGGGCTCGACCGGACGGAGGGGGAACTGGTCGTCGCCGTCCGAAGTGAGTCGTAAGGGCGCTGTCTGGGCACTGTGATCTGGCAGGGAATTGGGTTGCGGTGAGCGCTGAGGTCAGGCGGTGGCCAGCTGACGAGTGATCGCGAATGCGCTATCATCCTGGCATGGCGACGATGGGCCCTACCACCACCTGCTACACCGAGCGGTTCGCCGGAAACCTTACGCGTCTCGCCCGAGCCCAGACCGGTATGTCGCAGCGCGATGTCGCGGCCCGCTCCGGCGTCGCGCAGTCCGTGATCGCCGCGATCGAGTCCGGCACCCGTCAACCGTCCTGGCCGCTGCTGTGTCGCATCCTCGCTGGCGCCGACCTGGAGCCCCGCGTCCAGCTCGCGTCCTACGACGATCACGACGACGTCCTCGACCGACGCGCCACCAACTTCCCCGAAGCCCACCGGACGGCTGAACGGGCCCGCGACCATGCCCTCGCCGTCGCCCCTGCCGCCGGCCGATGAGCAACGACCCCCCCCCACCGCGGGAGCCAGGAGCGACCTCGACGCCGCGTCCATCTTCGCAGTCCTCAACAGCCACCGGGTCGACTACGTGGTCGTCGGCGGGTACGCCGCCCAGATGCGGGGGGCGTCTCGCCCTACCACCGACGCCGACGTCACCCCTGAGACCAGCGCCGAGAACCTCGCCCGCCTCGCCACAGCGCTGCGTGCGCTCAAGGCTCGGATCCGTACCGACGCAGTCCCCGAGGGACTGCCGTTTGACACGTCCGCCGACGCGCTGCGGGGCATGAAGACGCTGAACCTGCAGACCGAGCACGGAGACCTCGACTTGGCTTTCGTCCCCGACGGCACCACCGGCTACGGCGACCTGATCCGCTCGGCCACCGCCCAGCCCGTGGGCGGCACGGTCGCCCAGGTAGCCGCCCTGAGTGACATCATCCGCAGCAAGACCGCAGCCGGTCGGCAGAAAGACATCGAGGCGCTCCCCGAGCTCCACGCTCTAGCCCGCCACGGACAGCCGCCGGCCGCTGGCGTCTGACCGCCCGCAAAGATCGTCATCTAACAGGGTCCGCGGCGGCGTGGGCGGCTGGGTGGGCCAGCAGGGCGGTGCGGGTGTAGCTGGTCAGCGCGTGTGTGGCGGTGCTGATGGGTCCTTCGGTTCGCCAGGCGATGGCGAGGCGGCCTCGGATCTCGGGGCGGGTGATGGTGAGGATGTGGTGGTGCTGGTGTGGGGCATCGGCGACGGTTCGGGGCGCGACGGCCACGCCGAGGCCTTTCGCGGCGAGTTGTGCGGCGACGCGGGGGTCGCCGGCCTCGAAGCCGATCCGCGGTCGGAGTCCGGCGTTCGCGCACGCTTCGTCGAGGCAGGCGCGGAGCCCGGCGCCCGGCTGACCAGGGTCCGTTCGGCGGGGGCTTTGAGGGTGATAGTGGTTGTGGGCTATCCATCTCACTGCCACCAGCACAGTTGTGGTCCAGTAGGTCGATTCGTTTGCGGGACTTCGAGTCGGCGGTGTCGATCGTGTCTGTGGGGGTGTCAGTTCCTGGCGCCGACCCACAGTCGGTGCAGCTCGCAGGCCACTCCGGGGGCGACCGCAAGCAGGCCGCCCGTGGGGCCCTCACCCGGGGGGAGGTCGTGCTCGAGGCCGTCGCGTCCGAGGATGAGCGCGCCGGCCTCCCGTGCCACGACGACGGCGGCAAGCGCGTCCCAGGTGTTGTAGCCACCGAGCACGGCCGCGGCCGCACGTCCCGCACCGACCGAGGCGACGGACAGTGCGGAGGAGCCCATGATCCGGGTCGTGCACAGCTTCGCGGACAGCTCGAGGAACATTTGCTCCATGCCGGGCCACGGGCGATGGGCCGCCCATTCGGTCAGGACCACGGCGCCGGCCAATGTGGTGTCGGTTCGAGATCGGATCGGTCGCCCGTTGAGCCGCGCCCCGCGTGTCCGCGCGGCACCGAACACTTCGCGGCGGTAGGGATCGGCGACCACACCGACAGCGCCCCCGGACTCGTCGCGCAGTGCAAGGCTGAACGAGGACCACGGGAGCCCATGAGCGAAGTTGGTGGTGCCGTCCACCGGGTCGACGTACCAGACGAATTCAGCCTCTGCGTCTCCCATCACGCCGAGTTCCTCCCCGACGACGGTGTGGTCAGGAAACCTTTGGTGGATGGTCTCGCGCACGAGGTGCTCCACGGCGCGGTCGGTCACCGTCACGTAGTCAGACGGCCCGTGCTTGGTGGTGATCTCCTCCTCGGGTGGCTGATCGGTGCCGATCCGGTCCATCGCCGTGATCGCCAGCTGCTCGGCGAAGTACAGGTAGCCATCCAGGCCCGGACGTTCCCGCGTCAACACGTCGCGTCCACGCTGCGGCGCTCGGGCAGGCCTGCGGCACAGTCGCGGCCCAGCAGGTCGACCAGGAAGGGGAGGCGGTTGGTGACGACCGCGTCGACACCCGTGCCGAGAAGTCTCGCCATGTTCGTCGGACTGTCGACCGTCCAGGTGGAGACCTGATAACCATCGTCGTGCATGCGCCAGATGATGTCCTCGTGCAGCGCCAGCACTTCCCACGCCGGGTTGAAGAACTCGGCGTTCAGGGCTTTGAGCACCGCGGGGTCGGGTAGTTCGCGTTCGGCCCAGGTGAGACCGATCCGGGCTTTCGGGGCGAGCTCACGGATGCGCAGCAGCGCCTCGACGTCACTCGTCACGAACAGGCATCGGGCCAGCGCCCGGTGTCTGGTGACCAGTTCTGCCGCATGGACAGCCGCCGCGCTCTCGGGCAGGTCGACCATCAACGGTGCACTGACGGCGGACAGAACCTCAGCGAAGGTGGGGACCTGATAGGACCTCACGCGTATCGTTCGAACTTCATCGAGAGTCAGCTCGGACAGGCATACGTCCCGACCCCAGACTTGCCGCAGCGTCGAGTCGTGCAGGAGCACGACTTCGCAGTCCTTCGTCAGCCGGAGGTCGATCTCTACCATGTCCGCACCCTGGCCCGCGGCGGCGAGGACGGCAGGCAGCGTGTTCTCGGGATGGGCGTAGGGGTCCCCCCGGTGTGCGATAGACAGTGTCACGAGGCTCAGTTCACCTCGCTCCCCTGGAGCGCTCTGCTCGCAGGCGTCACGCCCCCCGGGGGAACGAGCGCGCCGTCGTGGTAGACGAGGGCACGGGTGAATGACACTTGCACCCGCGTCGCATGGAACTCGCTTCCCACGAAGGCACGGATCTTCGTTTCGCCCAGGGCCACGGTCACCTCTTTGTAGTGCCCGCGTGGGGTGTCGCGCACGACCGTGCCGGGCACACCCGCCGGCGCGGTGCGGCCGTGTGACGGGCTTGTATCGTTCGCGGCGGGGGAGTTCCCCGCTCGTGGCACCACCCGTACGTCCTCCGGGCGGACCCCGATGTCGGTGACCTGCTCGGTGACCGGCAGGGGGCCGGTGCAGGGAACCCGCACTCCCGAGGGCGTCAGGACGATGCCGTCCGAATCCGCCGTGCCCCGCAGGAAGTTCATTGTTCCGACGAATTCGGCTACGTAGCGGGTGCTCGGCTCCCGGTAGATCTCGCCGGGGTCGGTGTACTGCTCGATCACCCCGGCGCGCATCACCGCGATGCGGTCGGTTGCGCGGCCCGCAGTGGTGAGCCGGCGTCGGCAAGGGTCGGCCTGGGCCACCAGCGTTCGTCCCCACCAGCTGCCGCGGCGAAAATATCCAGCGCCTGGTCGAGAACGACAAGATCAGCTTCGAACGCCGCGTCATCGGAGAACGCCATCTCCACCCACCCACCGCACAGTTCCAGCCCATGCTCCGCCAGGCGACCGGGGATCTCCGACTCCGCACCGAGGTAACCGATCGGCCCGAGGTCGACTCCCTCGTACCCTCCGGCGCCGATGAGGCCCAGGAGCTCGCCGGCCTGCGGCAGATCCGGCTTCCACGCGGTGAGCTCGAAGACACCGAAGCTGACCGGCGCGTTCGCGATCCGGACTATCGCCATCATCTCTTCCTGACCCTGCGGCCGGTTCTTCGGCGGGGTTGGTCCCTCGGCCACTCCTCATCACCGCCCGTCACGGGGGAGGGCGTTCACGCGACCCGGCGTGGCCCGGCCAGTGCTGGGATGGGTGCCGACTGGGCGACATAGCCACTAGGGACGGTGCCCACCACGAGGAACACGGGGTTGCTGATCGCTTCCATGTCGCCCTCACTGGCCGCGGGGTTGCTGGGGTTGGGGCGGCTCTGGCCTCGGACCTCGGCGCGGACGTAGCCGCCGCCAGCAGGGATGGGCACAGCCACCTCGACCGTCTGGTCGTCGCTGTCCAGGACGACCGTCCTGACCGCGACGCCTTGGCTGATGAAAGCCAACCGCATGCCTGCGGCGCGGCGCACCCGCGCCGTCACCGTGACGAGGTCGCCGACGGCGCCGTACACCTCGCCTCCCACGTAGGTCTGCTGCCCGGGTCGGCTGGCACCGAGGTAGAGCTCCACCCCGTCAGGGGCTCGGGTGATGAAACACCGGCCCGCCTTGAGAGCAGCGATGATGGCGGGTTTGCTCAGCGCCAGCGCGTACACCACCGTCGTCGGTTTCCCGACCGCGAAACCACCGGAGTTGATCACCCCGTGCAGGTCGCTGCCGCCGTTGCCCACCGTGCGCCAGCCCCCGATCAGCATCCTGTCCCATGCGGCCAACGACAGCTCGTCGTCGGCCTGCCAGGGCCCGGTCCACACCTCGTGGCCGTGAGTACGCGAGCGCGGATCCACGTCGCCGTCGGCGGCGAACTGCCACGACAGGTGCGCCGCGAACGGGTGCGCCGCCGAGACGTACGCCCCCATCGACTCCGCCAGGGTGATGAACTGGCTGATCCGGGCGCCCCCGGTGGGTAACGGCAACCCGAGCGGCGTCTGCCGGAAATCCAGCCACGAGCCCACGTCCATGCCCGAGACTGTGGCATGTCCGTGGAACCAGTTGGTCATCTCCTCCCCCGGCATCAACAACATGTCCGCACCGGCATCCCGGGCCAAGAAGTAGTTCTGGCTGATGACGTTGTGGTCGGTCATCGCCACGAAGTCCAGGCCGGCCTGCCGGCACGCCCCTGCCCACTGGGCGGGAGTCATCGACGAGCCGGACGACCACGCATCGGAGCTGGCGTCGGTGTGACAGTGCAGGTCACCGCGGTACCAGCCCGGCTCGCCGAGCACCACCCCCGGCTCGGGCCCGGGCCTGAACGGGGCGCCCTGCGGGGCGAACGACATCGTCACCCTCACCGTCACCTCGGTGGGGCTGGGTGCACGGAACACCGGGATGAGCACCGTCCAGATCCCAGCCGACATGGCGCCAGGAATGAACGCCGTCGAGGCCGCCGCGGCCGAAACGAAGAACGACGAGCGCTCCTCACCATAAATGCCGCGGAACCCGCCAGATTGATACCCGGCCCCCATGGCATCGAACAAGCCCACACCCAGTGCGGCAGCCGAATCGCTCTTCGTCATGGCCACATCGATGCGTCGTACCCCTCGAGGCACCGTGAACGGAAGCTCAGCGTAGGAACCGATCCCCACGACCGTCGTCCTCAGCGTCAGCGTCTGCGCTGGTGCGGCTATCGGCTGACCGGACGCGCCACCTGATCCGAACCCGGTGACACCGACACCCAAGGCGCCCGCCGCGACTCCCTTGAGGAGCTTCCGGCGGCTGACCTCATCCATTTCGATGCTCCCTCTCTGCACGTTGAGCGACCCCCGCGACAAGAACCTTGTCCGGCCCACACGACGGCTCCGCGCACAGAAACCAAACGGCCAATGTCGACAAAGTGAACTCCGCCCCCAGCGAGGGGACACCGCACATGGGTCATCGCGCGAACGGTGGCCGAAACAGTCGGCGCGGTCACCGAGCCGTGGCCGCGGCTATGGTGCGGGAATTTCAGTAGGAGGACAGCGGGAAATGGGGGCGTGTCCTGCCCGCACCCGGTGTGGTCCCGCCCTAATCTGGGTTCGCTGCTGGCGCACCCGCCGGCACCCGGTCAGGAGGACGCATGAACCGCAAGGACCTCATCAGCAGGGTCGCCACAAAAGCCGGGGTGCCCCCGGCCGATGCCGACAAGGTGCTGGCCGCCTTCCAAGACGTCGTCTGCGAGGTGGTCGCCGACGGCAAGGACAAGCTGACGCTGCCGGGCTTCCTTACCTTCGAACAAGGTGCGCGCGCTGCCCGTGAGGGCCGCAACCCCGCCACCGGCGAGGCCATACACATCGCCGCAACGAAGACCGCGAAGGTCACGGCGGGAAGCAAGCTGAAAGCCGCCGCCGTGGGCTGAGCACACCTCGACCAGCGGAAGTGGGGTGACCATGACCGCGATCGTCGTCGGACTCCGCCAATGAACTCGTGTGGTTTTTCCGCTGCGCCAGGGACCCTAACTGTCCCGCCGCACCTTCGGCTTATGGACGATCACCGCCGCCGACTGCCGAACCTACTGTTGTCACCAGAACCGACGTCGACGCCACCGCCGAGACTCTCGCATGTTCGTAGCTGAAGGCCGGACTGCTGGCAGCTGTCGCGCAGGCGCGAGCGTGCATTTATCGAGGTATCTGCCGCCAGATCCTTTGCGGGATCATGCGCATGACGAATGCTGGGGGACGTACGAACGCGTGGTATCCAGACCCGCCCGGCTCGGGGTTGCAGACCTTCACCACGAGGGCCGCGCCGCCGGGTACTGGTCGCCCATCGTTCACTCATCCGTCAACGCAGGACCCTGGTCTGTCCATCTACGTCCCTTACCTTCGCACCAGGCAACAGTTGGGTAGCGGCTGATGCGGCAGTGTGCAGGCCAGTGCCGAGGCCAATGCGTCGGCGAGGTGGGTCATTCGCGGCACCTTTGGTGCCCGGGAGGAGAGCCGTCCATGAAGTCGGTTACCCCAGCGTTGACACCCGCGGGCGTGGTGCAATGAGTGTTGCGGTGGCGGGATGTGGCGGGTCGTCGGGAGCGGCGAGCAGCGGCAACGACATGGCCCTGACGCTGTACTCCAGCGGCGACGGCGTCCAGGCGCCGGGCGTGATCCCTCGTGTTGGGGAGCAACGGGGTGCGGCGATGGGCGAGCTCGCCCGAACTTTGCAGCGTGCGCACGCCAGCGAGGCCGACACGCTGACTGCGGTGACCACCGCGGCGCTGACAAAGGTGCCGGGTGCCGAGCATGCGGCTATCAGTTTGGTACTCAACCGCACGGCTGTGCAGGCCCGCGCGGCGACCGGTTCCCTGCCGCAGCGGATGGAGGAGCTGCAGGCCGAACTGGGGGAGGGACCGTGTCTGGCCGCGGTCTTCGAGCAGGAAACCGTACACATCGCGAACATGGCATCAGAGTCCCGGTGGCCGGCCTTCGAGGCGGCGGCAGCCGCCGCTGGGGTGGGGTCGATGCTGTGCTTTCGGCTGTTCGTCGGCAGCGACAACCTGGGTGCACTGAATTTGTACGCGTCGAACCCGGATTCCTTCGACGCGGAATCGACGTCGACAGGTCTGGTCTTCGCTAGCCACGCTGCGGTGGCGATCGCGGGAGCACGTCAGGAGCGGACGTTGACCGCCGCGTTGGCCAACCGGGACATCATCGGCCAAGCCAAAGGCATTCTGATGGAACGGTTTCACCTTGATGCGGTGGCTGCCTTCACGTTGATCGCCAAGCTGTCCCAAGAGCAGAACATCAAGCTGCGTGACATCGCGGCGGCGATCGTCGCCGACGTCACCCACTCCGCCAGCGCTGGCTGACCGGAATCCGCCGTCAGTTCCTCGGGTTTTGTGGGCACCGACAGTGCTCCACAACCGGACTTTCGCGGGATCAGGCGGTGACAGAGTCAAAGGCTGGGGTGGTGAGGGTTGGAAGTGTGCGTGCAGGCCGGTGATCATCGTGTCGACGCCTTGGTGGAGTTGGGTGGCGCTGTCGTAGTCGGCGAGAGCGGCGGCCAGCTGCCGGAACTCGGTAGGAGGCCAAGCGATACAGGCCGAGACGGGGCAGGTCGTCGGTTTCCGCAGGACTTTTCACGTTTTCCTGCCGCTCGCCGAGGATGTGTCCGTGTAGAAACCCGAAGAGCAGCCGGTAGGCATCCAATGCGTCGGTGCGTGCCCGGCGAGGCGAACAGGCCGAACAGAGACCGCTTCGGTTTGGTGTCATAGGTCTGCACGTACCCGAAGCAGGTGGTCGGCCCGTGCGTCGGTGCTGCCCGACCGGCGATCACCTCGAACTACCCGTCGCGTCGTGGGCGTGGCTCGCTCGAGTGGGCGTAGCCGCCGTCGAGGCCGACCGCCAGGGGTAGGAGACCGACCAAAACCGTGGGAGATCAACTGTTCGAGCGCCCGGTGATGCTGCGGCGCCGCCAGGTGCGGATCTCCGCGTCCGCGGTGGCGTTTCGGTTGTAGACCTGCCGTGCTGCTGCCCACGGCGATGAGCAGCAGACGGCGGCTGCCGCCAACCAGCAGGCCGGGTCATTCATCGCCACCCGGTCGGCCGGCACGTGACCCGGTGCCCGGGTGCGCAGTCCGGCGCTCTCGGATGGCCTGACCCATCGCCGCTCCCGCTCCGGTCAGGGCGAGTCCGCTGAGTGCCAGCAGCACCGGGCTATTGGAGTGGGAAGCCCCGCCCGCACCCGTTGCCGGGGAACCGACCGGGATCCCGGTGGGTTCGCCGGTGTGCGGGTCGAGGATCAGTGTGGCGTTGTTCCCTTGGGGTTGGCTGAAGTCGAACATCGGGTTGAGCGGGCCCGCGATAGCGTCGAAGGAGCCGTCGATCCTCGGGAGCTTCCAGTTGTCCTCGACGAACTTCGGGATGGAGCTCAGGTCGGTGCGGGAGTGGTCGACGTAGTTGGTCTTGGCCCAGGGCGAGATCACGAGCAGCGGCAGGCGGGGTCCGTAGCCGCAGCGACCGTTCTGCCCCGCCAGCGGCGCGGTCGCCGTCGTGTTCCCACACATCCCGGTACCGTTCAGAAAGTCCTGGGGTCCCGGGGGAGTAGCGGTCGCCGAGGTGTTCGACGGGTTGCGCACCCCGCTGTAGGCGTGGTCGTAGAAACCGTCGGAGTCGTCGTAGGCGATGACGACGGCGGTGCTCGACCAGTCCGGAGTCTGCTGCAGCGCGTTGATCTCGGTGGTGATGAACTTCTGCTCGTCCAGCGGGTCGGAGTAGTCGGCGTGTCCGTCCTGGTACCCGGGGGCCTTGAGGAAGCTGACCGCCGGAAGCCGGTCGGGGGAGACGTCGCCGCGGGAGATGGCGCCGACCAGCGAGTCGAAGTCGCTCATGTCGTACTGGTGGTTGGCGGTGTCGAACTGCGGCTTGCCTGCCGTGGTGGTCTGGGTGTCGCGACCGATCGCCGACGGCGACGTCGGTGGCAGGTGATGGGGGTTGGCCGTGGACGGGTAGTACTGGAACGGCTCGTGGTGGGCGATGTAGTCGTCCTTGGTGCCGTAGTTGCTGCCGCCCTTCACCGTGCCGCCGGTACCGCCGAGGGCCGCACCGACCGGGTGGTTGGCGTTGCACAGGCCTTGGTCTGCGGCGGGGGCAGCGGCGAACTTGCCTTTGAACTCATCGGGAGTGAAGGTGCTGGTGGGTTGGGGGGTGCTGGCGGTGGCCGTGGCGTAGCTGGTGGTGGGGGTGAATCCGCCCTGGAACCAGCCCCAGCTCAGCCCGGCGGCGTTGAGGGTGTCACCGACGTTGCGCCCGGTCATGGACACCGCGTCCCGGGTCGAGCAGTCGTCGTAGTAGGGCTGGGCGTCGGAGATGAGCGAGGTGCCGCCCTTGCCGTCGGGGACGATGTCGCCCTTCGTTGCAGCGCCGTTGATCATCAGGCCGACACCACCGGTGTTGCCCGAGGCAAGGTTGAGGGCGCCGGGGGAGGACGGGCCGAAGGTGGTGCCGAAGGAGTTGTCGCTCATCGCGAAGTGCTGGGCGTAATTCCACAACCCGGTCACGGTGTTGCCGTCGTAGTAGTTCATGACGTCGCTGCCCGTGCAGGGTTGACCGGGGCCGTTGGTGCCCTTCGCGGTGCCGACGGTGGTGATGAATTTGTCCATCGCCCCGCCGTTGAACGCCTTCTGCTCGGCGCCGTAGTTGTGGTCCTGATCGCAGGTGAGGACGTCGTTGAGGTTTGCAGGGTCGAGCCTGCGCGGGTTGGCCTGGTTGCCCGCGCTGTCCCGGTTGGGGTTGTTGGTCAGCAGGGTCCCGGTGCCCCCCGCACCCGGGGTGTTGCCCAACCCGTTGACCTTGGGTGTGCCGGGCGCAGCGTGCACGGTCTGACCGGAAGTGTTGGCGGCGTTGGGGTAAGTGCCGAAGTAGTGGTCGAAGGACACGTTCTCCTGAAAGATCACCACGAGGTGTTTGATCGGGGTGGTCGTGGAACCGCTGGACAGCGGGTTCGTCACCTCAGCACCAGCCGCCGCTTGGGGCGCTCAGCGCCATGAAGGCACCAACGAGGGCGACTCTGGCGACGCCCTTTCCGAATCTGGGCATGAGCACATTCCCTCGTCTCGTCCGCCTGCTGGGCTTCACGGCGGGTCGGAGTAAAAGCTATCCACGGCAGATGAACAAGGGCCGACTTCAGAACAAATTCTTGCCCCAAAATCGCTCCAGCTCGGCGCGCTCGTCCGCGTCAACCGCGCCCGGCGGCGTATCCATCCGCGACCGTTCGACCGCCACCCCGCGACCCAGCAGCTGGTCGCCCACACCGATCTCACGGGCCACCGTCGCGATCGGCCGCCCGCCGCCACCACGCTGCCCGACATGCTCGGCGGGGGTTTCAGCGCGGGCGCTGCGCAGCTCGGCAGCAACCCCGGCCAGCGCGGGTGTCGGTCACCTGGGTTGGTGCGTGCTCCAGGTGCTGTGCGGTGTCGGTCAGCTGGGCGTGTAGCTGCTCAAGCTGCCCTGGCGCCGACAGTCGGCGGTATGGACGCAGTACGTACGGTACGTACCGCACGTGGGCAAGCCGTAACGGCTTAAAGCAGGGTGTCGTCGGCATCTGCGCGGTCACGGACTCGGGCGCAAGTCTCGGGGTCCTCGCGCAACTCGTCGAGGACGGCGCGAATCAGCCCGGGTTGGGCGACGGTGACGCGTGCCCGGATACGACCATGCCACGAGCGTGATTGCCTCCTTCAGGTGGCCTCGTTGACCGCTTTCACCAACGGCTCAACGCTGCCACCCCCCAACGACCAACCCGTCCGATAATTCGGCACCACCGCTGGCCGTCGATTCCGTCAGATCCCTCCAGTGACGGCGGAGCAGAGGAATCTGAGCCGGGGAAGGGGCACACCCATGGTGGGTTGGATGGCCATGTTCTTCCCCGTCCTCCTCATGCTGTTCGCCCTGGCACTGCAGCGCGTGGAAACCTAGCTGGGTCCACCAGAACTACACGCCGCTGCTGGATCAGCCACCGACCTCGACCCGCCCTCATCAAAGCAATCGGTGCCGAGCCAGGTGAGATTGCTGTGGAAGGGGAACCCACCCCGGGTAGGAACACCGAAGCCCATGACGGTGCGGCGCACACCCCCGCCGGACGCCCCCACCGACACTCTGCTTGCCGCGCAAGCAACGGCATGACCGCAATGAACTGCCCGCTCCAGGGACGTCTCGTCATCGCCCAGGTTCATTCACCGGGGCTTCACCGGACGGTCATCTCGGTGGGGTTCGCTTCTCTTGGGTCACCGACGAGGTGCAGCCACCGTGCTGCGACAAGCGAGGAGCAACCATGCAGAACGTGACCGGGAAACGGCGCAATTGGGTCAGCCGGCGGCGGGTGGTGGTGGGGGTGACGCTGACCGCGGTACTGATAGGTGGTGCAACGGCTGCGGCAGCGCACCGCACCCGGGTGCCGGGCCCGCAGGGCGACGGCACGTCGATCACCCCGTACGGCTGGTCGGTCACCCCAGCCGGACGGCAGACCACCCTCGGTGACAAGCCGTTCGGCACCACCAAGAGCCCGGATGGAAAAACGATCCTGGTCAGCAACGACGGGCAGTACAAGCAGTCTTTGATGGTCGTCGACGCCGCCACCGGGTCTGTTCGTCAGACGATCTCCTACACCTCGCCCGAGGCATTGTTCATCGGGGTGGCGTACAGCCCGGACGGCACCCACGTGTACGCCTCTGCTGGGGGCAACAACAAGCTGCGAGTCTATGACGTGCAGCCCGACGGTCATCTCGCCGAGTCGGCTGCCATCCCGCTGCCAGTCACCAACCCCGCCGGGACGAAGGTCGACCACTTCCCCGCCGGGGTCACCGTGTCTGCGGACGGGCGCACGGTGTGGACCGCGAACAGCCTATCCAACTCCGTATCCATCATCGACGTCGCGACCCGCGCGGTCCGCGTCGTCGGCGTCGGTGCGAATCCCTATGGGGTCAAGCTCAGCCCGAACGGGCGCACCGCTTACGTCTCCAACTGGGGTGCGGCCGACCTCAGCGTCCTGGACGCCGCGACCGGCCAGCTCCGCAAGACCATCACGGTCGGTGAACACCCCAGTGCCCTGCTCGTCAACCCCCAGCGCGGTGAGCTGTACGCCGCAGACACCGACAGCGACCAGGTGTCCGTCATCGACTTGACGAGCGACGCGGTCGCCCGCACGATCGACGTCGCCCCGTACACCCACGCACCAGTCGGGTCCAACCCGAACGCGCTGGCCCTCGCTCCGGACGGAAACACCCTGTACGTCGCGAACGCCGGAGCCGACGCCGTGGACGTCATCCGGTTGGCCACCCCGAACACCGCACCGGACCACGGTCAACCCCGGGACATCATCACCGGCAGGATCCCCACCGGCTGGTACCCCACCGGGGTTGAGGTGGCCGCCGATGGATCCTCGCTGTACGTGGCGAACGCCAAAGGCCTGGGCGCCGGGCCGAACCCGGGCGGCCCGAACCCCTACACCGACGCCCAGCGCCGCCCCAGTGACGCCTTCGCCGCGCAGTACATCGGGTCCATGATCCAGGGCACGCTCTCCGTGGTGCCCACCCCCAACGAGGACACCCTCGCGCGGTACACCGCCCAAGTCGCCAGCAACAACCACTACCCCAAACCCGGTGAGGACCCCAGCGCCGCCGCGAACGGCAACAACCAGCAGGGCGACAACCAACAGAGCAGCAACGGGCAAGCCGAGAACGGGAAGAACGACGACGGGCAGGGAGCGTCGGTGGTGCCCCGCCGCCCGGGTGATCCCAGCCCCATTAAGCACGTCATCTACGTGGTCAAGGAGAACCGAACCTATGACCAGGTGCTCGGCAGCCTCGGCAAGGGCAACGGTGATCCGGCGTTGAACCTCTTCGATGACGCGAGCGCACCCAACATTCGGGGCCTAGCCAAGCAGTTCGTCACCCTGGACAATTTCAACGCCGCCGCCGAGATCTCCGCCGACGGCTGGAACTGGTCCACCGCGGCGACGGCGAACACCTACACTCAGAAGACCTGGGAGGCGAACTACTCCGACAACGGTGGACGCAACCACCCCTATGACTACGAGGGTGGCAACTACGCCACCGCACCGGGCAAGACCCGCAACAGCTCCTACCTGTGGGACGCCCTGGACAACGCCCACGTGCCCTACCGCAACTTCGGGTTCTGGCGCTTCGGTAACGGCCCCGTCGCCCCCACCGCCCCCAACCTCGCGGCGAACACCGACCCGTCCTACCCCGGCTATGACCTGAAGATCAGCGACCAAACCCGCATGGACGCCTACACCAACGCCTTCCACGGCTTCGAAGCCAGCCACACGATGCCCACCATGCAGTTCGTGCGGCTGCCCTCCGACCACACCCGGGGCACCACCCCGGCAGCGCCTACCCCGAAGGCGATGGTCGCCGACAACGACCTCGCCGTCGGCCGGCTCGCTGACCTCGTGTCACACTCCCAGTTCTGGAAGGACACCGCGATCTTCGTGGCCGAAGACGACGCCCAAGCAGGGCCTGACCACGTTGACGCGCACCGCACCGAAGCGCTGGTCATCAGCCCCTACACCCAGCACCAGAAGGTGGACTCCACCTTCTACAGCACCGTCTCCATGCTGCGGACCATGGAGCTGTTCACCGGCGTCAAGCCCCTGACCCAGTTCGACGCGGCGGCGGTCCCGATGCTCAACACCTTCCGCGGCAAACCCGACCCAAAGCCCTACACCGCCAAGATCCCCAATCAGTCACTGACCGAAACCAACGGCGCCACCGCTCCGATGGCGGCACAATCAGCGAAAATGGACTTCAGCGATGCCGACAAAGCGAACGAACAGCAGCTCAACCAAGCCATCTGGCAAAGCGTGAAGGGTCAGGGTTCGCCCATGCCCACCGGGCCGCGCACCAACAAATCCGACTCCGAACCCGACAACTGACTACCGAGACCGCGTCTGCACCAAATGGCACACAGAGCTTGCCCCTGGGATCCGCCCCCAGGGGCAAGCTCTGTTCAGATGTGTTCCGAGTACCACCAACGACTTGAGGGCGGGTTCTGACACGTGCTCTGACCACGGTCACCGGGGTCGGCTGTGAACTGGCGTGAAGTTGTCACCGAGCCCGGCCGTGAAGTTGTCACCGAGCACGAGTGGGACACTTGGGCACTGACTTGCAGCGGTAACTGGCATCGTGCTGGCCTCTGGGGTTCTTCACCTGGGCGCCGGTGGGGCTGCGACCGGAAGCTTCAGGTCGCATGGCGAGGGTTCGGGTGGTGGCTTGCCCAGTCGCGCCGGCCACCACATCCAGCGGCCGATGTCCAGGCTGAGGGCCGGTACCAGGATTGAGCGCACGACCAGCGTGTCGAGCAGGATCCCGAGGGCGACGCTGATGCCCACCTCGATCATGATCACGATCGGGAGCAGCGCCAGGACGCCGAAGGTGGCGGCGAGCACAATCCCGGCGGAGGTGATGACGGTGCCGGTGAGGGCCAGACTGCGACGGGTGCCCTCGGCCAGGCCGTGGCGCTGGGCTTCCTCACGTGCCCGGCTCATCAGGAAGATGTTGTAGTCGACGCCGAGAGCGACGAGGAAGATGAACGCGTACAGCGGCACCCCCTGGTCGGTGCCGGCGAAGCCCAGGACGTAGCGGAAGATCAGGGCACTCAGTCCGAACGACGCCGCGAAGGAGACCACGACGGTCGCGGTCAGCAGGACGGGAGCGAGCAGGGACCGCAGCAGCAGGCCGAGGACGGCAAGCACGACCAGCAGCACGAGCGGGAAGACGATGCTCCGGTCGTGCGCGGCTCCGCGATCGGTGTCGAGCGCGATCGCGGTCGGGCCACCCACGAGAGCGTCGGCCCCGGGCACGGCGGCCACCCGGGCGCGCAGCCGGTCGATGGTCGCCGTCGCCGCGGGACTGTCCGGCGCCGAGGTCAGGACGACCGACAGCTCGCTCCACTGTGCGGACTCGTTGATCGTCGTCACGGCCGCGACCCCGGGGGTCGCGCCGGCGGCCGAGCGGGTGTCGGCGGCGGTGGCGGGATGGACCAGGACGAGGGTCGGCGAGCTCGACCCGGACGGGAAGTGCGCGTCGATCATCTGCTGGCCGCTGATGGAGTCGACGGTGGTGGTGAAGCTCTTGTCGGCGGGCAGACCCAGCTGCAGGGTGGCCAGCCCGACCGCGGCCAGGGCGAGCAGCGCGGCGGTGCCGAGCCAGGCTCGGCGCGGCCGGCGGCTCAGGGCGGCGCCGAGCCGGTGCCATGCCCGGGCCCCCGTCTCGGGCGAGCCGAGGGCGGGGACAGCCGGCCAGAACACGCGACGCCCGGCGACCAGCAGCAACGCAGGCAGCGTCGTCAGGCTGACGAGCAGCGCGGCGGCCACGCCGGCCGCGAGCACCGGACCCAGGCCGCGGTCGGAGTTGACCGAGGCGAACAGCAAGCAGCACAGGCTGAGCACGACGGTCGCGGCGGAGGCGATGATGGGGGGCACGGCGCTGCGCAGTGCCTGCGCCATCGCGTGACGGTGATCGTCGTGGCGGCGCAGTTGTTCGCGGTAGCGCGACACCAGCAGGAGCGCGTAGTCGGTCCCGACGCCGAACACGAGGACGTAGAGGATGCCCGAGGACAGGGCGGTGACCGTGAGGCCGGCCCAGCGGGCGAGCGCGTACGTCGCCGCCATCGCGACGACGACGGCCAACCCGCCGGACACCAGCGGCAGCAACCACAGGATGGGGCTGCGGTAGATGAGCAGCAGCAGCAGGGCCACGACCGCGGCGGCCGCGAGCAACAGGGTCAGGTCCACGCCCGCGAACTGATTGGTCGCATCGACCTTCGCCGCGCCGGGTCCGGTGACGGCCACCTTCAGATCGCCGGTGGAGGCCGTCAGGTCGCGGATGCGGCTGACCTTGTCGGGCAGTACGTCGGCCGCACTGCTCAACGGGACGCGGAACAGTGCCGCGGCGTGGTCGCTCGACCCGACGAGGGGGCCAACCGGGGCGGCGAGGTCGACGCCGTTGGCGACAGCGGTCCGGGCGGCGGCGACCCGGGCGAGGTCCGGCCCCCTCAGGGCGCCCGTCCGGGCGTAGACGACGACGGCGTCGGCGGTGTTGCCCCCGGGCAGCTCGGCCAGGATCTGCTGCACCTGGGTCGACTGCGCCCCGCGGGGTAGGTAGTTGATCGCGTCGTTGTTCTGGACGGACTTGAGCTTGCCGGTCACCGGTGCCAGCAGGACCAGGGCGATCAGCGAGAACCCGAGCACGATCCACGTGGCCCGTCGTCCGGTCAGCACTGTGGCGATCACAGCTGTTTCCCTCCTCACGCGTCGGCGGCGGGGGTCGCGCCGACGGTTCCGATCGTGGGAGCCGGTGTCTCGGTGCCGCGCTCGGACGGGGATGCGGGATGACGGTCGAAACCGTGCGCAAGCCAGACCAGGCCCAACGTCAGGGCCACTATCGCGGCGGCGGCCAGGGTCGCCCCGCCGGTGTCGGTCACCGCGAAGGTGGGAATGCGACGCTGGGGTACCGCGACGGCGCCGATGAAGGCACCGATCAGCCCGAACCAGCTGCCGCGCATGGCCCCGCGATGGCGGGCCACGTTCCCGTGGCGTATCGCGACGACGCCGATGAGCAGGCTGACCAGGGTGACCACCGACAGCACGTGCAGCAGGGACAGCTGTCCGTGCCGTAGCTCACGGATGGCAAACGAGCTGGTCGTCACGAACAGCATGGCCGCGACCCACACCCACCCCAGCAGGACGTGCACCCGGTCGCCCTTGACCCGCCGCCGCAGCTGGTAGCCGCCCAGCAGCAGCCCCAGCGACGCTGCGCTGGCGTGCGCGGCGACCAGCACGCTCCACCCCGCGCTCACCGAGGCACTTCCGGCTCGACGCCGAGCGCGTGCAGCAGTTGCCGGGTGTGCCGGGCGTAGTCGGCATAGGGCACCCCGCTGCGTTTCATCAGCTCGACGAAGCGCCGCTCCAACAGCTCGCGGCACTGTTCAACCAGTTCCTTGCCGACCGGAGTCAGACTGAGCTGCCGACGATTACCACCCCCCGGGTCCGACCCCGCCTCGAGATAGCCGGCCTTGACCAGCACCCCGGTCATTCGGCTCACCGACGGCTCGCTCACGCCCAAGGCCTCGGCGAGTGCCCGCTGGGTGGGCACACCGAACTCACCTACCAGCAACAGGGTGAGAAACCGCCGGTAAGAGATCCCGTACGACTCGCTCAGGAAACGATCGGCCGCCCGATCCATCCGCGCGGTCAGCCGGTGCAGATCCACGCTCAACCCGCTATCCATGGTCGCTATATTAGCAATAGTAACTTAGCAATACAAGTTTATTGCAGCCACCGCACACCGCCGTCCATCCCCCGGCTTGACGGGGTCCCGCTGATGCGCCCCGGCCACGAGGTGAACACTCCCGGCCCGGCGCCGACCGAGGAGAGTGGACCCGTGTTGATGACGGCCGCGGTCACAGACGAGTTGAGCAGACTCCCCTGCACCAAGGCCTGCTGTCGGCGCGCGGAGATGATTACCCTGCTCCGCTTCGCCGGTGCGGTGCACCAGGAGGCCGGCCGGATCCGCATCGAGGTTGCCCTGGACACCCCCCTGGTGTCCCGCCGCCTGGGCGCCGCGATCCGGGCGTTGTACGGCTACCCCACCCAGGTGCAGGTCCTGCACGCGACCGGGCACCCCGCCGCCCGATACCGGCTGCGGATGGCCACCAATGCAGACGCCGCGGCGTTGGCCCGGCGCACCGGGCTCCTCGACCCCCGACACCGCCCCATCCGCGGGCTGCCCGCCCCCGTCGTCGCCGGCGGGATATGCGACGTCGCGGCGATCTGGCGCGGGGCGTTCCTGGTGACCGGCTCGCTGAGCCAACCCCACCGTTTCCCCGCCCTCCAGGTCGTCTGCCCCAGCCTGGAGGCTGCGATGGCCCTGGTCGGTGCCGCCCGCCGCCTGGGCATCACCGCCAAAACCAAACACCTGCCCGACATCGAGCGGGTCATCGTCCGCGAACCCGCCGCCATCACCGCACTGCTCACCACCATGGGCGCCCCCGACACCGCGGCGGCCTGGGCGGACCGGCGCACCTACCGGCCGGAGCACACCCCGACCGACCGCCCGTCCAGCTTCGACGACGCCAACCACACCCGCGCCACCCACGCCGCGGCGGCTGCCGCCGCCCGGGTGCAGCGCGCCCTGCTCATCCTCGGCGACCAGGTGCCCGAAAATTTGACGGCAGCGGCCGCTTTGCGGATCACCCACCGTGAGGTGTCCCTGGAGGCACTCGGCCGAACGATGGACCCACCCATGACCAAAGACGCCATCGCCGGACGCATCCGGCGACTCCTCGCCCTCGCCGACCGCCACGCCCGACACACCGGAATACCCGACACCACCGCCGCCCTCACCATGCGGGAGAACCTATGACCCTCCGGTGCCTACCCCGGTGCTTCGGTGGGTGACAGTGGACCGGACAGTGCCTACACTCAAGGGCAGCCTGTTGCGTTGAGCTTCAGGAAGTGAGCCCGGCTCCTCTCCGGACGGTGAGCGGCCGGGCTTCGCGCCGTCTAGGAACGGGTGACGTCCTGCCCGGTGGTGATCGCGTCGATGCGCCCACGCCATTCCCCACCCGCCGACGAGCACCAAGCAAGGGCGTCGGCGATCCAGAGCAGTGGATCACCGTGCGGGGGCAGGTGGTCGTAGTCGAAGGCTGCGCCCCCGTGATGGTGGCGGCGCAGTTGGTCGATCAGCACTTGCCGGTCGAGGTCGTCGCGGCCTTCGCGGGACTCGATGATCAGCCGGGTGACGCGCCGCTCGAGCAGCGGTGTGACCATGCGGCGGAAGCTTTCGGCACGAATCTCGCTGTCGCGTCCCTTGCCGTGGTAGGCCAACGCCGACACCTGCCCCGTGGCGACCACCGCGTCGACGATCTGTTTCCGGCGGCTGTCCCGTTCGTGGACGAAATGCCAGCGACGCTGACCGGGTAGGCAGAACGAACGCACCAGACGGCGGAGGGCATCGACATCACCGTTGGCGATCACCGCGACGCACACGTGGTAGCTGGACCCGCGGGCGGACTCGTCGACGAATGCCTGCGCGCTCAACTCCCGACCGGCGATCGCGCCGGGCGGGTCGGTGTACCGGCACGTCGGACGGCGCGGTACACCGTGGAGCGGGCGACGGCGAACAGTTCGGCCAACTCGGCGCTGGTGTGCGTGCCTGCCTGCCACAGCCCCACCAGGTGCCTCTCCTGGGCGGGTTTGAGTTTGGGTGGCTTACCGCGCAGATGGCCCTTGGCCTTGGCGACCTTCATCCCCTCCCTGGTTCTCAGTCTGAGGAGGTCGACCTCAAACTCGGCAACCATCGCCAGTGCGTTGAACAACAGCTTCCCCACCGGGTCGGTCGGGTCGTGCACGGAGCCGCCGATGTTGAGTTTCACCTGGCGTGCGGTCAGTTCGTCGGCGATGTCGCGGGCATCAGGCACCGATCGAGCTAGTCGATCGAGCTTGCTCACAACCAGGACGTCGCCACCGCGACACGCCGCGAGGGCTTCCCGCAGACCCGGGCGGGCCCGGTTGGTGCCGGTCAGCCCATGATCAACATAGATACGATCCGGCGTCACACCAAGCGCGGTGAGAGCATCCCGTTGCGCCGTGAGGTCTTGAGAATCGGTGGAACATCGGGCGTATCCGATCAGCAGCTCCGCCACGACCGTGAGCATAACCAGTTAGCCCCCGATCACCGGGCATTTAACCGGGTGGGTCTACTGGGAATGCGCAGGTCCAGGTCACGGCGGGTCGACGGGTGGCGCTCGGTGTGTGTGGTGGGGGTTCGGCTTGCGGGACATGGAGACTAGGGATGCCGCCGTTCGGCACCGCGGGCACGGGCGTCATAGTCTCCGGTCGTGGGAGTGAAGCCGCTGCGGCCCCTGGACGCCGATCGTCTGACGCTTGTGACGCTCGAGGGCGAGGACCCACCTTGGGCTCCGTGCACCTACGACCTGCAGCCCGGGGCAGGCATCTCCTTCGATGCGTCGTTCGGCCTGCTGCCGTGACTGCGGTGGTGACGGGATCGGCTCGGCAGCGGGTGTCGGACTTCTGGGACGCGCACACGGCGGCGTGGCTGGCAGGCGAGGACCCGCTCACCGGCGACCTGAGCCGCTGGTTCCGCTCCTACGAAGGAACGGGTCGGGGTGCCGTTACCCGCGACGGCTTTGTCGAGCCCTACCAAGGCGATCTGCTCGGGCGCGAGGGGCAGCCGCGGGTGGTCATCCTCGGGCTCAACCCCGGGCAGTACCTCCCCGACCTCCAGTCGCGCCAGGGATTGTTCGCAGCGGAGATCAAGCAGGCCGGTTCCTACAGCGCCTGGGTCCGCGACCATCCTTACGACAACAAGACCTGGCTCGCCCGGCACCGGCCCAACCGTTACTACCTCGCCAGGCTCGGGTTCACCCGCCGCTGGCTATGCGACCCGGCGGCGACGTACAACGCGATGCTCATTTTCGAAGTGTACCCGTGGCATTCGACCGGCCTCACGGGCCACATCCATCCACCACCAGACGTCATCGACCAGTTCGTGTGGCAACCCATCCGCGAGACCGGCATCGGGCACGTCTTCGCGTTCGGCGCCCCTTGGGCTCGACTGGCGCGCCTACTCGACCTGCAGGTCCTTGATGTGCTCGGACGCGGTGGTCGCGACTACGGCAGCGACGTGGCCAGCCGTACCGTCACCCTCTTCGCGCTGCCCGGGGGACAGACGCTGGTCGCCGAGTCGCACTCGGGAAGCGCAGGCCCACCACGCAAGGACGAGGTCGAGCGCCTCCGCGCAGCCTTACCGCCCTCGCCACCGATGAACAGATCTACACCGCCTGCTGACGCCCGTGCGTCTGCCCCTTGGTCCGGTTGAACGGCCAAGGATCGTCTGCTGCGACGATCGATGCCGCCCGGGCTCGCGCGAATGCTGGTGACTTCGGGCTGGATTCTCAGGTGCTCGACCCGCTGAGCTCGATCCAGTAGCGCCGTGCTGCGCCGTCTTCGGTGTCTCGCACGTCCGCGAGGAGGCCGCCCAGGCGTTCGGTTGTCTTCGCTGAGGCGACGTTGTCGGCCTCGCAGACGATCAGTACCCGATCCATGCCCAGGACCCGCGCCTGGTCGAGGATCCGCCCCAACGCCCAGGTGGCGAGCCCGCGGCGTCGCGCGGACGGCCGAATGCCGTAGCCGATGTGGCCGGCCCACCGCACGGCGTCGTTGCCCTCGTGCCGCAGCACGATCCCGCCGAGCACCCGGTTGCCCTCGACGATCCAGCGGTATGTGCAACGCACCTGGCCGGTCGCCACTGGGTTCGCCTGATCCAACGCGTCGGTCAGCGTCGCGACCCAGGCCGCGAAGTCCGCGGGCGCGTCGACCTCGTCAGAGGGCAGCAATCCGAAGCCGTCCTCGTGGACGCCGGGACCCCACTCTGCGTGCGCTTCGAGCCAAGCGGTGTGCAGACGTGCAGTGGGCGCGATCAGCTCGGGCATCGCCGCGACCGTATCGACCGGCACGGCCCCGGCGCCGAGCCGCGTCGAGACCGCAGCGCGGTTCACGGGGGGATCCTCATCTGAACCCCGCCCCGTATCTGGTTTGCGCCTCATCGCGACTCCGGCCAGGGATCCACGATGAGCCCCGTCCACTCTTGGCGCCAGCGTGCGGTCTTCTTCTCGTAGACCTCTCGTGGTGCCAGGACTGGGTTGGGTCGGACCCGTTGGTCGAACAGGTCGGTGAAGCCGTGCGGGGCATAGACCTCAAACTGGCCCGCCGCGTTCCGCGACACCGCGTAGCAGCAGGTCGTGGAGGCGAAGTGGTCGATCGCGTCGCGGCTGCTGGCAAACGGTCTGGCCGGGACTCCGAAGTGTTCCTCGTACCAAACGTGGACGCGGGCCTCGTTGCGGATCTCGACGCGCGCGTTGACGTCGCTGAACACCATTGCCGCTCGGCCGATGACAGCGTCCTCGCCCTCCCACGTGCGATCGGCTGCGTCGAAGTAGAACAGGTCGTAGTCGCTGATGCCCGCGCCGGGGTCCCGCCCGTCCAGACAGTTCCACACGGTTTGGAACACCGCGCCTGCGGTTAGCCACCAGTCCGCCACCCCCAGGCAGGAGCCCCGGTCGAGGAGGGCCCGGTTGACCGGGTTGCGGAGAACGAGCTCCAGGAAGCGATCGTGGTCACGGCTCACCACCGCAGCCTCCCGCGCACCACCGACGAAACCCAGGCCGAAGCCAGTCCCGCTGGTAGATCGCTAACGGTGCCGGTCGGCAGCGACTTCATAGATGATCTCGAGCCCGTCCTCGTCGTCCCACTGCTCGCCGACCTCGGTGAATCCGTACTGCAGGATCAGCTTACGGGAAGCAATGTTATTGGGGCTGACGGTTGCTCGCACTGTGCCGACGTCGCGCTCGCGAGCCGCGCGCTCAAGCAACTCGACGAGCCCAGCACGCGCGTACCCCTGCCTGCGGAAGGCCGGCTCGACCGCGTACCCGATCTCGACCATGCCGGCGGCATCGGGTGGACCGTGGTAACCGGCCCGGCCGACGGCCAGCACGCGCTGCGGGTCCCAAATCACACCGGTGATCCACCCTGCGCTGCGCGGGTCGTCCAGAACCTGCGTACTTCGTCGGCGCCATACTCCACGCCACTCGGGACCAGCGAAGTAGCCGGACATCGGTACAGCGGCGGCCGCGTTCGCCGCAGTCAGGTCGCCGCGAGCAAGGGCGTGCAGCGCGGCAGAACTCAGCTGCACGATCCGAACTCGTCGCACCTCGCCCGACGCGGGATTCCCAGCCTGATCGATGTCGGTCACCTGCCAACGATCCCAGACACAGCACGAGATCAGAAAGCCAGTTCCCGCATTGCCGGAACACGATCCCTGACCGATCAGGGATCCCCAACCGACACATGGTCGACTCGACGGCAGATGCACCGCTGGTGGTTCGCTGACCGTTCCGCTTACGAGAAGCCGGTGCGAGGTTCCAGTGGGCAACCGTCGACATCGAGACTCCTGCCCCA
>JAABUI010000424.1_pt1 | contig 33449 bp, 44 predicted proteins | sample 5559111 | NCBI WGS metagenome assembly JAABUI01 (sample SAMN10711870, study PRJNA513365) | rock metagenome | isolation source: Antarctica rocks | place: Antarctica: Victoria Land, Buttleship Promontory | reverse complement strand
GAAACAGGAGGAACAACGGGGCGGGCTAGAACAACCTCAACATCTTTCAATCCCTGGGCAGCCCGGTATAATACTTGGCTTCTCATTAAATTGACGCCGAAAGGTGTAGTCTTTTCTTTTCTTTTCTTGCTTTGGACAGTAATAGATACTCTGTATTGTCGCTTGTGCCCGAGTTGGGCGTCGCGCTTTCTAGGAGTGATATATACGTCGAAATTCCAGGCGTACACGGTTGGCGTATACGGCAGGCGTATTGCAAGCCGCTGTTTTGCAGAGCAGCATAGAGCAGTAGGGAATGCATTTTGCCAAGAACAGGTGCTGCAGTGCATTGGTGTTGTGTCATTGCAGACCTTTGGAACATCAATCTTCATAGGTGTAGTTGCATTGCCACAAGGCTGCTGTCAGCCTGTTTTGCAGAGCAGCATAGAGCAGTGGAAAAAGCATTTTGCCAAGCACAAGGTTTTATTGCATTGGTCTTGCACCATTGCAGACCTGTATGAACAGCAAACCTTCATAGGTGTAATTGCATTGTCAAAAGGCTGCTGTCAGCCTGTTTTGCAGAGCAGCATTGAGCAGTGGGGGTTTTTGTTTTCCAAGAAAAGTGCTGCAGTGCATTGCTTTTGCGTCACTGCGGACCTGTATGAACAGCAAACCTTCATAGGTGAAGTTGCTTTTTTCGTCACTGCAGACCTGTATGAACAAATCTTCATAGGTGACCGGGTTCGGTTGCATTCTCACAAGGCTGCTGTCAGCCTGTTTTGCAGAGCAATAGAGAATGCATTTTTTCAAGAGCAGTGCTGCAGCGCATTAACGTTGGGTCACTGCAGACCTGTATGAACAGCAAACTTCATAGGTGTAATTGCATTTATTACAAGGCTGCTGTCAGCCTCTTTTGCAGAGCAGCAGTGAGCAGTGCGGAATGCATTTTGCCAAGAACAGGTGCTGCAGTGCATTGGTGCTGAGTCACTGCAGACCTGTATGAACGGCAAATCTTCATAGGTGTAATTGCATTGTTGCAAGGCTGCTGTCAGCCTGTGTTGCAGAGCAGCACTGACCAGTGGCAAGTGGCTTTTGCCCTGGGCATCGCTGCTGTGCATTGGTGCGGGGTCACTGCAGACCTGCACGACGAGCAACCACCCATAGGTGTAATTGCGGTGTCACAAGCCTGCTCTCAGCCTGTTTTGCTCAGCAGTACTGACCAGTGGGAAGTAACTGTTGCCCAGAGCATTGCTGCTGTGCATTGGTGTGGGGTCATTGCAGACCTGCATGACCAGCAACCGGCCGTAGCTGTAATTGCAGTGTCACAAACCTGCTCTCAGCCTGTTTTGCACAGCAGCACCGACCAGTGGGAAGTAGTTGTTGCCTTCAGCATTACTGCTGTGCATTTTTGTGGGGTCACTGCAGACCTGCATGATGAGCAACCACAAGAGTATCACAAACCTGCTCTCAGCCTGTTTTGCACAGCAGCACTCACCAGTGGGAAGGTCTGCAGTGATGCAAAACCAATGCCCTGCAGCACTGTTCTTGGCAAAATGCATTCTCCACTGTTCAACGCTGCTCTGTAAAACAGGCTGAGAACAGCCTCGTGACACTGCAATTACACCTATGAAGGTTTGCTGTTCATACAGTCTGCATTTATGCAGAACCAATGCACTGCAGCACTGTTCTTGGCAAAGTGCATTGCCTACTGCTCAATGCTGCTCTGCAAAACGGGCTGACAGGAGCTTGTGACACTGCAATTACACCTATGATGATTTGCTGTTCATACAGGTCTGAAGTTCTGCAAAAGCAAAGCACTGCAGCACTGTTCTTGGCAAAATGCATGTTCTACTGCACAATGCTGCTCTGCAAAACAGGCTCACAGCAGGCTTGTGTCCCTGCAGTTATACCTGTGGAAATTTGCTCTTCATACAGGTGTGCAGTGAGCCAACAGAAATGCACTGCAGTACTGGTTAAGGCAAAAAGCATTCCCCACTGCTCAGTGCTGCTCTGCAAAACAGGGTGACAGCAGGCTTGTGTCACTGCAATTACACCTATGGAGATTTGCTCTTCATACAGGTGTGCAGTCAGCCAACAGAAATACACTGCAGTACTGGTTAAGGCAAAAAGCATTCCCCACTGCTCAGTGCTGCTCTGCAAAACAGGCTCACAGCAGGCTTGTGTCCCTGCAACTATACCTGTGGAGACTTGCTCTTCATACAGGTGTGCAGTCAGCCAGCTCAAATGCACTGCAGCACTGGTCCAGGAAAAATGTAATCCCCACTGTTCAGTGCTGCTCTGCAAAACAGGCTCACAGCAGGCTTGTGTCACTGCAATTACACATGGAAAGGTTTGCTCTTCATAAAGCTGTGCAGTGACCCACGACACCATTGCACTGCAGCACTTTTCGGGGCAACAAACCTTCCCCACGGCTAGGGGTGCTGCCACCATGTTGAGCATGCATGGGGACTGCATGTTGGGGGCAACTCAACGCAACATGAGGCTTTGGGGCAGAAGCTTCAGCACCCAGAACTGCTCATGTTAAGCTGAGCAGCTGACCATATTTGTCCCACCTACCTGACAAGCATTTTTCTTGGATCAACAAAGCTTGCTCTCTCATGCCATCATGATGAGTAAGGGGCCTGCTGCCTCAGTGCCCATGGATCTGTTGTCCTTTGGTGATGTTGATGTCATGTGCAAAGGCACAAGGCCAGCATCAAGGTCTGACATGCAGTATGCATGTAAGGCTAAACTAAAATGTACCTCGTTCAGGAACGGTTTAAGCGTGACAACTAAAAGATTTGCCTCCCCTCTGAACTTCAATCCAAACATGACATGCTACTTTAGCATGTACGCAGAGGATGCATTGTTTGGAGCCAACTTTGATGCATACAGCGTGAAGTGGACCTGTGCATCACAAGTGAACTCTGAATACGAGGCTGTAGCCATGGAAAAGGCCATGAGCTGTACACCTACCTAGGAGAGCCACGTAGGGCTTTGCTTGACCACCACTTGCTGGTTGGCCAAAGCTGTCCATATGTGTTCATGGACATGCATGGTGGGGGGGTTTGCTGGTGCAGTGTTAACCTTGTATTGGCAGAAGTGGTTGGTCTTGCAAGGAGGTGTCAGAATGAATCCAAGCATGTGTAGGCAAGTGTTTGTTGATGAGAGAGCATCCAACACTACTGCAGCTGGTCCATCAAGTCAGTGAGCTGCTATGGTGATGGGTCACAGCGAGCAGCAATGGCGCAAGTGGTATGACATGCAGTTCCACCCCAGGCTTGCTCAGAATGCAGTGAACAGCAGGCAGCTTTGGAGGACAGCAATGCTGCAGATCAGGTCAGATGCACTTGCTGCTGCAGCAGAGCTCAGCTTGAGCACAGCCCCACAGTTTCAGCTTCAGTTGAGCAGTTTAGCATGGTCCATGGGTAGGTCGTATAGTGAACTGAGTGCATGTGACATGACATTTTGGGGCGTCTGTGATTCGAGGCATGAGCCATTTTTTGGTGCAGCACAAGTGTCGAGGCCCATACGCGCCCATTGTGACCATCAGCACCTGATTTGGCCCACGCAATGTGTTGTGACATGTACCCCAAATTGGGGTAGAACCTTTGAGCCACATTTTCGGCTCTAACTTTTGCAGATATGGGTCTTTTGATCATGACCGGCTGCCCTATTTTCGGTTTCCTGTGCTCTTTCCGGTCATGTAGGAACAAAAAATGGTCAAGTTTGGGCCACTCCACGCCACTTTGAAGATGCATATGTGAGTCTTTGACTACTTGGTGGAATGATGCGGGTGAAGTGGCTGGCATGCAGCGCATGATGAGCACGACCCAGAATCGTTTTCAGCGGCTTCATGCGCTGGGTTTTGAGTGTTCTGCAGGCACGCCACGGTGCAGCACACACTGCATGCAAATGCTGCGTTACAGAGTCTGCCCTTAGTGATGTTGGACTTTGCAGTAGTTTAGGCCGCTTCGCCCTCAGCTGCAGCATCGTTCTGTGGCTTTGGGGTGGCAGCTTTGTGCGCAAGGGCATGTCAGGCAGTCACGCAGTGCTTGAGAGGATTGGTATTGGCGAGACTGGCCCTGTTCGAGAGCGATCGGGGTCTGATCTGTGAAGATAAGGCTTGGCTGTGATCGTGTCGGTGCTTCTGCCTGATACCAGCGGCAGCCAGCCCGAAATGTGCTGCAACCCCTGTCTTTTGGAAGTTACTAGGCCTTGAGGAGACGAGGTTTACACATGCACACTTGATTGTCATTGTGCACTTCCCATGCATATGCCTAAGTCTCTGGCAATGCTCACGAGCTCCAAGAGATGATGGGCGCACTTTTCACTTTTCGTTCTGAGTATGTGAATTGGCCAAGCTGACTATCTCTGCTTCTATCCATGTGCACATATTCCACTACTGCCGTGAATGCAAAAAGCGCCTATCATCATACAACACTGGCCTGTTGGCTAGGCCAGAAGCCTAAGGCTTGCAACTCCCCACACCTGATGGTTGCATGTCTTGCATACCAACCAGGTCAGAAAGTTTCATGCTCGAAATCGAACGCATTTGTAATGTTTATCACTTCAAACTCAAATTAGCATGAGCTTGTTGTACATGGTCGGCTTTACGAGCTTAGTATGATGTACTGTACTCACAGATGTCTTCAAGACAAACTTGTAGACGTGTAAGGAATTTCACAGTGAAGTTGCTGACCTAAGTCTGCATGGACTGAATAGATGAAACCAGATCCAACACTAAGGATTGCCATGTCGACTTGCTTTTGTCTTGCTGCGCAAGCCTGGTCACATCACCATTGTTTTCCAGCCAAGACTGTGTGGCCTCTGGAACATACACATGCTGCTCCATGTATGCTGACTGAGCAGAGCCCAGTGTTGCGTTTGATAGGTCCACCAGATCAATATTCAGTAGACGTGGCTCACTGCTGCCCTGAGAACTGTCTTTGGGATACCGCAAGTCCTGCCCAACATGCTTGCTCACCATCATTGTCAAGATCTTTACGCCATGTGGCTGCTCATCAGAGCCCATAGCAAATGCAGCTTCTGAGTCTACATTGTCAATGACAATCACACCAAGAGCCCCTGCTCGCTCAACATTCAAAGCCTTCTCCATGAAGCTACATGAGCCCCTGTCGACAAGCAAGACAGCCCCAGACAGCTCTTGAGCATTAGTCAAAGGGCCACATGCGTCAGCAGGCTCAGCAATGATTACCACCCCTGCAATGCATATGCACACATTTATGCCATTGCAGGCCAAAAGCAAGCCTTACACCAACATGGCAGCTTGCAGCTGAAAGCTATGCAAGTCTTGCTATCACACATGGCCAGGAGCTCAGGCACCTTCACAGGACGAAGCTTACCAAGCAGATTACATATGGAGTTTTTGAGGCCAGCCTGGCCACAATGCCCTGCTTCTTGTAGAGACTGACCAAATGTAGCCCCTACTGCCAAGTGCAGGTTTTCGCTTCCAAGATAGCTCAAAGAATATAGTATTGTTTGTGACACCTGTGTTGGACGCTGTTGAAGTACAAGTGCATTGTTGGGCAATGATGACATCTCTGCTGCGAGCTTGATCTCCTGGTATTGACCGCACTGCAGCTTGTCTTGCTGCACCTGTACTCGCAATGTGCACATGTCATGTAGTTCTTGATAGTACATACTTGTTGATTTTGCATGCACATCACGCATGTGAATTTGCATGTGCGCCTCTGTTGCTCAGGACTGATGAGGTGTATGGCTCCTGTCATGCCTGCAGAAAAGACGTATCAATGACAAGGATGACTGATGCATAGCTCACAGGGCCATTGTCACAAAATGGAATGTTGTGGCTCAACATCTTTTGGCCACTAACACATGCTCCTCTGTTGCCTGTTGCTGCAGCCCTACCTCCAGTAAGCATACAAATCTTCGCTCTATAAGCCCAGCTTGGGTCTGCATGATGTCAGCAGGGCAGATTCCATCAATATAGGCAGAGCACTGCTGAAAATTGTCAACAGTGGCCACAGGAAGGAATAAAGTGGCTGACTGCGCCATGCTGGCACTCACTTGCAAACAGGCTGTGCATCTGCGCTGCCTGCACATGGTGACTATGTGACAAATCAGGTGATAAGTCATCACACAAGCAACATGCAATGACAGCTGCAAGACAGGACAAATACGCCAGTCACTCCAAGTCCAGAGGTGGCATCAGTACTGGATGAGAAGATACCACGATTGCTCACAAAAGGCATCATACATTGCATGCCTTCCTGACTTGAGCACTCCCAAGCAAGCACTAGGAAGTTCAAGGTTGATGGGCTACACTGTTGCTGTGGTCTCAGTCACATAGTGGTGGTAGCTGATTGATGGAACACTGTGTGTGCTGCAACATATAAAACACACCTGAGAAGGGTTGCATCATGCGCAGTCAGTGGCACCAGGGGCAGCACACGCTGCAGCACATGCTGTCTCTCAGAAGCCTCAGCTGCTGACATGCTTCTGCACATTTGTGCACATTTCACTGCTGCAGCGTCAGAAGCTGTCTGTGATATCTCTATTGCTACATCACGCCGGCCCACATCCTCTGCTGGGGCTTTGTGAGGGAGCCAGTTGCCAAAGTTGGGTATCCACCAGTCCCAATATGATGAGCTGGCAGACTGCATATTGCTATCAGCAGCCTGCATTGTAATGTTGGCTGAAGGCAGTTGACCATTGGCCATGTGAAAAGGTGGGAGCAGGTGACCTTCCGTGGTGAAGATGTAGTGATCTGGCAGGTCTGATGCATCAGCTTGCAGCAGGTACAAGTACTTGGTTGTCTCACTCAAGAAGAAGCTCTCCATGCTGTCCTCCAGTTCACCTAGACAAACACTCTTTGATTCATCCTCACGTCATTTTTTTCATAAAGAGGAGTAATGTTAAATTTGAATTGCATACACACTGAATCTAAAAACGACCTTGAAACCTAGGATGAGAGAAAAATATGAAAAACGCCATCTCTATAAAAGCCTGAATGCAGATCGGTGAGGATCATTGCTGCCTTGATGGAGCCAGTCATGATGCCGCAAATTTGAGCAGGGTGTGAGACTCCAAATCACACACATGTGAACTAGCAGGTATGAGACACCAACATATGACATGCGTGTGAACAGTGTTGATCAGTGTCAGGTCTGATCAGTGTCATTTTGCATGTCAGAAGTGATCACAGCAGAGAAGCACCCACAAACAGCTGCCCTTGCAACTCGCCTTCACTTCGCAAAGCACTGACTTCAAGGGCACACAAATAAAGCTGAGGGCAGGCTTACCTGTAGAAACATCAGCAACAGCTGCATATCCGCACTTCTGCTTGTTGCCTTCAGCCAGGGTTGCCTGCAGAGTGCGTCCTACCTGCAACCATACTCACCATTTACATTGAACTACTGGTCACTCAAACAGCTTGCTTTCAATTGCTCTCAGCATGCACCAGACGCCACTACTGGTGCATGAAGAGTGTCACGACATTGTGGCCTGATGCATAAGTGAGCGGCACATGCTGAGTATGAAAAAGGCTTAGACAGAGGACAATGCTGACAGTAGTGCAAAGCAGGGAGGCACCTCCAGTAGTGTAGGGTCCCTGGTGACAGCGTACAGCAGGTAGGTGCTCTCCATCAGCTCTGGCCTCAATGGGTACCCCTGCATCAGCATCACCAGCCTCATCAGTAACTAGTCTTTACAGCAGCTGCTTTAGATGATATTAGATGATATTATCACAGCACAGCTGTGTAACATGGAGGCAGACGCATCTACTGGCATGCTTGCTTATGCACACAGTGAATGCAGATGTCAATCTTTTTGAGGGCGGCAGCCACTCGATGCAGAGGCAACTGATTGCAAAAGACATGTTGTAGGTAATCTACGCAAGTGCGATGATCCGATCTCGCAAGAGCCAACGACTACAGTGAATGATAACATGGGGCAGACCAGACAGCAGCTGAGCTGAGCTGAAGCAACTGATGCCAAAGCCTCGCCATGTTCATACAGCAAGTACCATGTGTTCTGAGCAGCTGAAAATGGCAACCAACAGGCATGCAAGTAAAGATGTGGACGCTGGCTGGCTGTGATGCACCTTTTGCAGGGGGTGCCGCTCACTAGCAGCCATGTCAAACAGGTCAGGCAGACCATCAAACTGCGTCCAAGCATAGACCCATGCAGCTGAAAGCTTTTTGGCATCTTCCACCTGCCCTACATTCAAGCCATTGCTTGCATGCAACTCATGTCTCGCAGCCGGGCAGCCCCGATCCAAGCAGGAAATGAACACAATAGGTTAACTCTGACAAGCTCGGTAGTGCACAATAGCCTGGTGGTGAGCACCAACAACCGAAGGGAGCGGCAAAAAGGAAAACAGACACAAAAAAAGCAGCAGGAGCCAAGGGAATGGGTAGTTGATCATGAATGATGATAAAATCAACGCCACCACACATACCAAGCCTCAAAATGCTGTATACGCAAGCAGGTCAAATGCGGGTAAACATGTGGTGATACAAGCACCGCCTAGTAGATTTGACTAACCAGCCAGGGCTTGCAGGCCAGGCCAGAAGGCAGAGAGGGAGGAGATCCAGGGCTGTGCCAGCTTGCCGGTGTCCATATCAGCATCAGCTAGCCAGGGGGGCGGTGGTGGGGAGTCAGACTGGGCACTGGACAGCAGCTTCAGCCTCAAGCCATGCATTGCAGAAGTGTACACTTTGGTGAACATGTCCAGGTACTCCACCTCCCCAAACACCAGATATGCCTGCATGCAGCCATTTACAGGACAGTTGTGAAGCAACAAGACCGTGAGCTCCAACATGCATGAAATGCCATGGTGACAATGACGGTGACAAGGACTAAGCATGCACTGGCCTGCAAAAGATGTCTCACAAACATGATTGAATTTGCTTGACTACTCCTTTGCTGGCAGGATACAAAGCTTGGACTGCGGGTAAAGATTGGTGTAGAACACAAGGTACAACCTACCTTGAGGAGGTACTCATAAAAGGAATCAATGCCAGGTCCAATGCCAGAGTCCTTGCGCAGCCATTCCTGGTTGTCGGTGTGCAGGGTGTTGCCCACCAATCCTGTCACTGGGCTCCTCATGCCTACAACATATGCACAAGGTCAGCTCAAAGGTGTGCTGGCACCTCCAGCTGTTGAGCGACGGTAAAACAGCAGACACACACATGTGCTGCTGCACCTGAAGGCTGTGGGTTGTTAAGTGATGTTGCTGCTGCAAGCATCATAGCTCAAAGAAGAAAAGAAAAGAAAAAGAAAAGACTACACCTTTCGGCGTCAATTTAATGAGAAGCCAAGTATCATACCGGGCTGCCCAGGATAGCTCAAAGGACAATGAGGCAAAGCAAGATATGTAGTTGCTTTGTGAATTTGCTCTACGTACATGACTGCAGGAAGCACAGATGTCCATTGATGCAGATTGCCGACAAGCAGCACAACAACACAGCACTTTGCCTTACCAAATACACACTTCATAGCATGCTTTGCTTTCTGCTCATACATCTGGTTGCCTGTCAAGCGAGACAAGGTGCCAAACTCCAGAAGCAGTGTGGCAGCACATGCAGTGCAGGTGAAGCGCGTCTCTCCAGGCAACACGCCCTACACTGCCACCCAACCTCACCCCTCAGCAACAGCACTGCTGACAGACACTTGAGGTATGCTGCTGTAGGACGACACCATCAATACAGTGCGCACCAAATGCCAAGGGTTTTGAACAGACCACATTCACAGATTGACACCATGCATAAGCATGACTATCAGGGGCATTAGCAATGCGGCTTGGCTGGCATGGCTGCCATGACACATAGTGCTCTGCCTGGCATGTACAATGTTGTGTACAAAAGCTCAGGAGTAGTGTGAGTGGTCAAAGCAGCAATCTGACTCAGCCCGCACACCTTTGACGCAGTGCTTTTGACATGCTGACACAGTTGCTACACAGCAAACCTTTTGCAGGTGGACCCAACTCAATGGAACTCCAGAAGCAGTGTCAAAGGCTGGCAGCAGCCTGTCTCCTAGATCAACAGCCAGGCGTAGAAGGCAGCCATCGTAACCTGCCACTGCTGATGGCTTACGCTCCAGCATCACATGAGTAGACAGCAGCCCACCTACAGGACAAGGTTATTGGCCACATGAGACTCTTGCCTAGTGTTGCCTCTAGCTGCTGAAGGCAACATAGAAGCACTGCAAAAACATGGACCGGGCTTGGCAGACTTGACGCAGCAATAAGCAAAGCTGCTGCTTCTGGGTGACGCTGAAAGTTTGAATGTGCATATTGGCTGGGGCCACCCATGCACAAAGAGGCTGGCTGCGTGGCAAAATTTGAGAGTCTAGATACGCACTACATATGCTGGCTATGTACGAAGACACTTTGTAGGCACCAATAGCATTAATACTTCATTTTGTTGGACGACGACAAGTGCCAATGAAAGTCTGACAACATCCATAGCTCTCCTGAAGTGAGGTCATACCAAGTGCTCGTATTGTGACCTCAAAGACATGCACCCGGGCATCAACATCAAAATCAAAGCTCTGGCAGAGCCACTGCACAGCCCCTTTGAGCTTTGCAGGACTGTTCATGACCTGCACAACACCAATCTATGGTTTCTGTGCAGCCTTCAAGTCATCATGTGTGCATGCAGTATATGACGCAGCGCAGCATCCTACAAGGCATTCCTGGAGCATGCAAGGCCAACATAGATGTTGCTAACAGCTGGATGCAAGGTTGCAGTACATGACCCACCACAAGGGAATCCAGAGCATCAATCAATGTCAGCGCAACTCCACCTTGACTGTCATGTCCTGTACAGCTGATGGGTCTCAACTCATCCTGCATGAAGACATTACACCTCTGTATTGCGTTTTCAAACGTCGGAGCTCGAGGTTTGCTGCAGTACAATATGATGAAATGCGCAGCTTTTGTGAGCAGACCATGGACTGGTTGCAGCAGCAATACCATCTGCCGACACTGCTCGTACCTTTGGGAAAGCATGCAGCAGGTACTCATCATACCCAAAAGCAAACATCTCGCTTGCTTCATCTCTGCAGCGCAGAAGAAGCAATGTGGTCTCGGCATTCCAGCCTTGCAATGGGTATTATGCCCAGCATCAAGACCCATTTCAAGTGCATATGCGCAACAATATGTTCAGACGTGTTACCTGAGGGCGTTTTGCTCTTGCAACGATACTGTGCCAGTCCTATTGTGCCAGGTACCCTGCACAGTTGGTGCGCTGAAGGTGGTATGTGCAGTGCACAAACATGCAGTGTGCAACAGAGATGCTGCGTGCCTGGAAAAACCGCTTGGAGTCGTTGGTGGCTGCTGTCGCCCGGTGTGTGTGCACAAGTCCGATCAAACAATAGGCCACCTTTATCAGTACTGCTAGCGGGCCTAGAAAGCTGTAGCGGAACATGTTGCAGTCGTTTGCATGCAGACAAGCACGGGCGACGGCGCCGGTTGTAACCTAGCTAGCTCATGAACGCAAAATCGCCTAATAATGCACGTGCACGACATGATAGTCTTAGACAGTCTTAGACAATGCGCTAGCTACGCTTGGCGATTTTGAACTTGTAAAAGATTTCAGCCTGCAGAAAAGCTGGAATGCTGATGCCTCGGTTTTGCAAGCAACAAGCGCACGTAAATGCTGTGACTCCTCGCGTGTGGCAACGACAGAGCCTCAGGGCAAATGGAAATGCCGGGTTGCCTGGCCCGTTGACCTCCATCGAGAGAGGGCGGAAAATCAGTATAAAGCGTACTTCTAAAAGTACGAATATAAGACACTTCTGACCTCTAAAAAGACGTGAATGTCTTTTCAAAGTGTCTGCAGCTAGGAACGTTTGTCCTAAGAGAAACGGTTGCGGGCGACTGTGATACACTGTCAAACTTCGTCGCATAGCAGCAGATAGGTGTAGGCTGTCTCTCAGAGGACCGCCGACGCAAAGATAGGTCCCGCGTCGGTCCACCACCTCTTAAGTTTGCGTGACCATGAGCACGTCCTTTGTTGCGCTTCTCAGCCGTGTCGAGTGACTGACACAGCGAACTATGCCTGAAAGAGAGACAATTAGGCGCTGTAACTGGGCGATTGGCTGTTGGGATGTTAGTGAGCCAGATAAGCAAGCTGATCAGCAGGTCAGTCATATTGCACTGCCTTGAGCTGCTGACACTGCAGGCCACGAACCACCTGTGCATGGCCATCAACGCAATATGTGCATGTATCCAGACCTCCAACTACAGAAGTTTTACCCTATATATGCCGCAAGTCCCCGCCAGAAGGCCATGCTGCTAGTGAAGATGATCTGTCAGACGAGGACCGCCTTGAGCTTGGGCAACCTCGAGCTCTCAGCAAGCAATCTGAAGACAGTGGGTAGTCAGAGGATGGTACAGTTGTTGAAAGTTCAGACTCAGGCACAGATGCGCAGTCTGCTGCAGAGGTTAAGATCAAAGAAACCTTTCTGCGCAGAGGATCAACACTGGATAGAAAGGTTCGCACTTCAGCCAGTACAATGAGCTTGCAGCCAGCATGTCATGTGCATGATTCATAAAGCTGTGTTGACTGCAGTTTTTGGATCTGCACAAGCTCACACTGTCTGTATACAGCTTTATAATCATTGTGGAAGTGCCTGGTCCTGGCAACACCAAAAGCTGCTGCACATGGTAGCTGGTACTCCGGCACTCATAGCACTACTGGTTCACTCTGGTGGCAAGCTCTACATTGGCTGCAATCTGCAGCAACATGGACGGTGACTCAGCTGTTGCCAAGTGAGTGATGCATCTGCAATGTGCAAGTTTCCGTGCTCTGCAGCAATCACTGATGTTGTGCACGTATTGCAGGATCCATGGCTTGATACACAACGCACAGGAAGCAGACAGGGGATAGTTTGCGCAAATAGACTACAGAAGCTGCAGTCATTGAGGTCAATGCACACCATGGCCTATTTGGTAAGTGTGTTTTCCTTGTTCATGTGCTGTTTTGATATGCATGCTTGCATCTCAGGGTGGGATGTTGCAAATAGAGACATGAAGGCTAACATTAACCATGATTTAGATGGACTTGATTGATGGCCTTCTGTTCTGGCAGCTATGGGCCAGCTGAGCTTAATGCTGCAAAGAAGGGAACGTCAAGAACTGTTGGAGTGCTATGACAGGCGCAAACTGCGAATGATACTTGCTCCCTGCTTTGTATGCTACGTACATTCAAAACATGCTATGCACCTTTGCTATGGGCTACAGAACATGTGATGATAAGTCATGTTGGCAAGCTTGATAGATGCAAACTGAGACACGAGCCAAATGTGTGCAGACTTCAGATGGACATGACTGCTGGCCCTTTGTTCATGGCAGCTATGGGCCAGCTGGGCTGAAGTTGACAAGACAGGCAACATTCATGACTGTCTTGTTGAGCCGTATGGCAAGCGCAAATCAGCTTGGTTGATTGGCCTGCATCAAATACAGCAGTCTGCAATTTGATTCTGGTCAATTCACAAAAGCAGCTGATACATGTGCACCTTGCAGTGAGCTAGATTGCCGTCTTACACCTGTATCACTGCTTGCACGCAGTTTGCAGCACTGCATGCATGCTTTGCATCAGTTGCTGCAGCCTCAAGCTCGATTTTGATTGCAGCATGACGGTGGTTTTCACATTTGTAGCTTGTTCTGAGCTGATCAGCTGACACACATGTACATGTACTTCAGCTCTTTTGTGGTGAGAAGCTGCTTTCAGTCGATATGTCAAAGACCCAGGTAGTCATTTTCAATGACTTTCGGCATTCTCATTCAGACTCTTTTCTGTATGGTGGTCAACCTTTGCGCATTGTCGATCGCTACACATATTTGGGGATTGTTTTGCACAAGTCAGGCTGTTTCAAAACGGCAATTGAGAAGCTTGCAGCTGCAGGCAAGCCCGCTCTTTTTGCAATGCAGTACCGCTGCTGAGAGTTGGGTCTTGATGACACACATCTTCGCTGTTCTTTGTTTTCATCTCTGGTACAGCCAGTCCTTTCATATGGTTGTGCGGTATGGTGTCTCGAAAGGCCCTCCCTGTTTTCGCAAATGAACACTGTGCATACCATTTTAGTAACCATTTTATGAAACACACATTACATGTGCGCAAGTCTGTTCCGGATGGCATTTCTTTGCGAACTGGGAAGAGTGCCATTGCAATTACATTGGCTAAAAACGGTACTCAAGTATGTCAGCAGGCTTAGCGAGTTACCCTCTGACAGGCTGGTCAAAAAGGCTTTTACCCATGCCTCATCTGTGAACACTCTTTGGTGGCAAAAACTGTCCCTTTGGCTGAGCCAACATGGATTTGAAGGTGTGCTAGCAGAGGGGACCTTCTCATTAGCCAATGCTGAGCAGCATCTAAGGGACAAATGGTACCACGGCATTTGCCAATCTTCAGCTACAAAGGTCAGCTTTTTCATGGACAACATGTTTTTTGACTCCAATGTCATGGCCTCTTACCTTCGTGACATAAGACCCAGTGCTTCATTGTTTTCACTCATCAAGTTCAGGTTAGGTGGTCACTCATTGAGGGTCGAGACTGACAGATGGTTGAGACCCAAACCACCTAGAGAACAACGTGTTTGTCGTCACTGTTCTATGCAAGCGGTTGAAGACGAGCAACATTTCCTTTTTGACTGCCCTTTTTACAGCATTATTAGAGGTCAGCATTTCTCGTTATTTGGCCCAAACTACCAACAACGGGACCTTAGGCTCTTTTTCGAGCAGAATTCCCACCAGCTTGGTTTTGTTGCACACCACATACACCTGTGCTTTCAAGCCAGGATGTCTGATGAGTCACAACTGGCTCCACACCCCAGACTGTAAGGTGCTAAATGAAATGTATGGTGACTGATGTTCATATGTCAGTTGGGCATGCACAACAATGTTCAAGGCCACAGAAATGCAAATGTGTGTAAACAGACTTATGATGCCAGCTATACGACCCTTTTCCTATATGATCGAGAGGATGTAAGCGGAGGTCATTACGCAAATCACAAGGCTCATGCAAAAATTTGAACCTTCCAAGAGTTTGACCTGGCTGCGCATCGAACTTGACGCAATGTCAGCTTCAGACAGGTGCTACCTAACGCGGGCGATTATGCACTGTCGACCTTGTTGCATCGAACGAGCTGACGCTTGTCACGTCGAAACGAACGTAGCGGCGCAAACAGTGCAGATTCGGCGTGCATGCTTGCTCAGATCCGGTTGCATTTGCAGCTAGGAGACCGTCTCAATCGTAGCAAAAGCATTCCATTGTTTTGGAAAGCAGTGCCGAATGCTTGATGTCGCTTGGTAACATCGCTGCTGTGAACCTTGTGACGGATCCGCTGTAAAGAAGCTCACGCTTGCGGGAAGACTGCTTGCTCCACTCACTGGGCTCTCGAAGTCATGCAAGCCTTGGGTGAGACTATGACTGACTTGCTAACAGTCTAGCTCGCCTGCGTGTATGACAGCTGCTTAATTCTCAACCTGAGTCTGGAACCTAGGTGCACCTAGTCAACCTGTCCTCCCAATTCACCGCAGCCAGTCTGTTCTGCAGGCCTTGCAGCGTGGTGGCTGGCTCTGACTATATGTTGGCCGGCTCATGCAGTTGCAATGCAATTTCCTCTGAGTCACCAGGCTGGTCAACACAGCCATTCAAGGCATCCTCAGGAAGCAGCTGCAGACCAAGACTGCACTTTTGACAGCAAGGTCATCTTCACTGATCTTTTCGGAAGCAGCAACAAGTCGCCGTGGCTCCTGTGCGCCATTGAAAGCTCCATGACCAAGCTTGAGAACAACAGTGTGACAGTACTGACGGACAACTTGGATGACTTTGCTGAAAACTGGCCATTAGAGCTGCCAAACCCTGGTAGGGTTGTGTCAATTTCTAAATGCCTTGAGGGCACTCCGCTCAGAGGCTGGCTGGACTCGCCAGAACTTGCATCGTCACGCTATCGACAGCAAAACATTGCCAATGCTCTGCGACTAGCAGCCCTATACAAGTCTGGGGGAGTTTATCTAGATCTTGATATTATACCTTTACACAAAGAGCTGTTTGACTCTGACCTTGCTTCAATTTCCAAGCAGTGCGAAGAGTCAGAGTGTGGAAATGCCTTCTTTCTCAATAATGCCTACCTGTCGTTTCCGGCCAAGGATCGCTTCCTACACAAGCTGATGGAGACTTTTGTTGTTGAATATCAAGGTAAGCACTTGTGCTGTATGACACTCATGCTGCTGCCATGCTTTTGTCAATGGACAAGCAGCCACTCATTTGTTCTTGCAGGTTCTATCTGGGGTTTCAATGGGCCCCGTTTGGTCTCAAGTCTGTATAAAAGGTTGTTGTGTGATGGGCCAGCAGGATTATTTGACTGTCACAAGCTAAAGATCTTGCCTATCGAAAGGCTTGCTCCATTTGACTGGGATGAGATAGTACCAGTTCTCAGCTCACAACCTGATGAATCTTACCCTCTACTTGTGGATAATTTGAACATCCTGGCCATTCACGCATATCACAATGTCTGGAAGACATCATGTATACCTCCGCATTCTGTGTTTCACCATATCATGTCAGACAACTGTCCGGTAGTCTCCTCGACATTTGAAGATAGAATATATTGTGAACAGCAAGTTTGAATAATGGTCAGACCTGAGCGGGTTAAGGTAGTATTAGGTTTAATTGCTGGCTAATAGTTACAGCTCATATATGACATAACTAGTAGGTATGGCTCAGCAGTCTTTTCAACTATGGAGCAAGTCATTTTGCCCTTTGTGCTTGCTTGTCATGATGTGTTTTGGCCTTTGACGGTGTTTAGACACCTCAGCCCTGACTGCATTCAATTATGGCAGTGCTATCAAGACCCCAATAATTTGCTGCTTTTTTCTGTGAATGGGCCCTTTGGCATGATGAGGCTTTGTCAGACCTAGAGGTCTGCCTGAGTCACTGAGTTGGGACATCCTATTTCAAGAACCCTCATGTTCTGTTTGATGGTATGGTGCAGTCAATGCAAAGAGCATTAATATAGTGTTGGCTAGTGAGTAATCTCACAGTGTAATATAGTCACTTGTAGATCTGAAAGCCTGTCTGGGTCATGAAATTTCAGGATGGCAGCCTATGTATGCGATAGGCAGATGCTGCAAAACTACCTCAGCAGACTTGTCAGATTTCACATGTCAAGGACTTAAGTCCAGAAGTTGCACTACTTTTCTATCTCTCTCTCTCCTTTTCTCTCCTTAAGTGCAGCAACCCTGTATGCCTGTCCGATGCCAGCAAAATGCTGACGATAGTATGCTCACCACACTTGATGTCGATGCCTAGCGTCACGTTCCGCGCATAAAGAACAAGAGAAAGATGTCTGTGTTGTCCTCGCTGGCAGGCGCGCCTTTGCTGAAAGGCAAGCGAAACAAGAGCGTCACTGGTAAAACACCAGGTAGCAGTTACGCTGGGGATGGTACAGCCTGCATGTGTTTATTGTCGGCCTGTTGTTGCCATATGTTGTGTGCAGGCCTGCAAAGTCAAAGGACTGATGCTGTCAAGCCCGGACTTGGTTCCACCAGCAATCTCCAGGTGTGTGCGTTGCTCCGGTACATTTAATTTGTATTGCCTTGCACAACTTCAAAATGGGTTTCGGAGTCTGCTCAGCGGGTCACAGATGCAAGGTTGTGCTTGCAGGAGTTTGGTCTGGCAGAAATACCTGCAGTCAGTAGAAGATCTCCTGCAGGCTTTGGGTTTGATATGGATGCTTTGCTGGACGACAGCGATACCAGCCAAAATAAGCCAGAAAGGCGGAAGCATAGGTGTAACGGCAGTTATTGCCAGCAACTTCTGGATGCTGAGCATGCAAGTTGCTCTGTTACATTGCTGGCTGTGCTCTAATGCTGTGTGTGTTGTAGTCCGCAAGGGCCCAGCAGAAGCAACAGCAAGGAGCAGATCACAACAATGGCCGCTTTGAAGCCTTTGTCACAGAGTGGTCATACTTTCACAACAAGCTTAGACAACAGCGATGAGATACCTCACATCAGTGTTCAGTCACAGGTAAGCCTGACGGCCATAGAGTGTGGATCAGCTGCTCAGCCTGCAGGGCCTTGACAAAGTGCATACCATGCTGCATGTACATATGTGCATGTGCATGTGAGTCAGCTACCTGGATGGGTTTGCCCATGCATTGCCCATGCCATGTCCAAAGTGGATGCGAGGCATTCTTGACAAGGTTTGCAGCAATGTGGCTCACAGATAGGCTATGAGTAAAGAGAAGACATGTTTTTGTGTGTACTGCTTAAGGATGGGGCCTCAGCCAATCCACCGCGTCAAGTTGCTGTTGACATTGCAAGAAGCAGTGCAGTTGATGCTTTTGTGCTAGCCTCTGTGGCAGATGAGGGTGCTGATCTACTGGATATCATAGGGGGTGCAGACACTCAGTAAGTCCCCTTCATGGCAGACTCTGCATCTGTCATGCAGCATGTACATGCTTCTGTGTCTTAAAACCATCAAAACAGATTTGTGTCCCTGCTTAGATGACGAATCCCATGTCACCTGCAAGCAAAATCTGCTTCAGCTGCCAGATGAGGTTGTGGTTGGTCTCGCTCAGCGTACATGCTTACATGGTGTGACCGTAATTATAGGTCTACTGGACTTCGGCGAGCAGCATCAGCTGGACGTAGAGCCGGCATTCAGCAAAAGCCTGCCAGCCGTGTAGGCTTGCCAACTACCGTGGGCCTGTTGTCAAATGCACACAATAGTCCGCAGGTTGAGCAGGCTCTAGAGACCAGAGGCGCTGTACAAGGTCCTAAGCAGCCCCTCCAGTTTTCAGGTCTTGCACGAAAGCCACCTGGGAGCCCGGTACCAAACAGCTCTGGCGCCCATTTGCAGCATGCGCACATTGCATGTGAGCAGCTTCACAGCACTGCTTTGTCTTCACAGATTAAGCATGATGATTACGTGGCTGCCTGGTCCCAATTCAGCAAGAAAGCAGAGCCTTGGATCTTTCTGTTGCCTTTCAAGTGCACCAGCAAATTGAGCATGCACTAATTTGCATCACTCATCTGCTGTTGCATGTGCAGAATGTGCATGAGCATGTGTGACAGGCTTTGGTCATTAACTCTGCAGGTCTGGGAGGGACTGTTTTCAACCAGCAGTTGGAGCAGCAGAATGAGCAGCCAAGTAGGGAGCACAGTTCTTCTGTTGCTGCTGTCCAGCAAGCCACGCCACTTGGCAGCCTGCCAGCACCTCAAGATCGCTCAGGTAAACATCATGACACATGCTGAAATGTGAAGCATGTGCTGTTGCTGTCATGTGTTTGTCCGGTCCAGGCCACCACTATGCTTTGCTGCGAACCTTCCTTTTGGGCTGCTGTACCCTGATGTCTACGGTTGGTGCATCTGTTTTAGGCAGGCATGTGTATGCAGCTCAGTGCATTGCTTGCAGGCAACACGAAGTTTGAGAAGCCAGTTGAACCGCCTCTGCCAGTGTTGCCCAGTTCACATCTGGCAGCTGGCTTGGCGGCAGAAACAGCTGCTGTTTTGGAGCAAAGCAAACAGTTCAGCGAAGCAACAGCTGCATTGTCACAGGCCAATGCTGAGAGAGATCATATCAGGTCGCAGCTTCAGGTGCCATGTGTTCTCATGCATACACCGCTCTACAGCACACTGTGCAGGTTAGACGCAAGTCTGCATAGCTGCCGTGACACATACACTGCACATTTTGCTAACACTCCTGGGCATCATGCCGTCAGGAGGTGAGGTGCTGTAATGCTAAGGTAATGCTAAAGTCTTCTGCAGGCAGCACAGTCTCAGCTGGCACAACAGGCCAGGGCGCACTCTCTTGAGCAAATGCAGCTTGCTGAGAAGGCTAGTGCACAGTCAGCAGAAGTGACTCACACAGCTGCTGAGCTGCAAGAAGCCAAATCAGCTTTGAACGCAGCTCAGGCTCAGACTGCACAACTTCAGGTATTTGATGTTGCTCAAGCTGGGTGCATCATGCTCTGAAGCTGGATGCATCATGATCTGGAGCCATGATGCACAGCCAGGTGCATGTGCATGGCCTTTTTTTTGTGGGATTGTGACAGCATGTGTGCGGTGCAGACAAAGGTGCAGGAGATGCAAAAGCAGATGGCAGCTGTGAGCCTGGACAAGCAGGACTTGCAGCAAGCTGCTCAGCTTCAGCAGCAGCTGCAGAGGGCACTGCAGGAGCAGCAGCACATGGCTGCTCGTCTGCAGCAAGACTGGCAGCAGCATGAAGCCAAGCTCAGTGCCAGGTACATTGCCACTGACAGTTTGTATTTCGCAGCTGGCAAAGTTCAGCTGTCTATCGTCTGAGTCAAGCACAGTGACGCAGTTTGTGGACACCCAGCAAGAGTCAGCTGTCTGTTTTGTGCATCAGCAGGGTTGGAGTCAACTGTGAACTTAGGGTGCCCTTTTGCCTTGCAAGCTCTGTTTGGTGCTGCATGGCACGATGCTGACTTGGTGCTTAGGGGAGAGAAGCTGGAGGAAAGGGAGCGAGCAGTGACAGAGCATCAGGCCGAAGCAGTTGCACTCAAAGCTGAGCTGCAAAGGCTAGCAGACACCGTGCGGACTCAAACAGAAAAGCAAGTGAAAGACAGTACCGAGGACAAGCTGGCCACCTCCCGCCACCAGGCACGCCTGGATACTCTACAGGTGCCATGAAGAGCCATTCAAGCCTGAACAAGTTTGCACATAGTTATACCGCGCGCACAAAACAAATCCAGGCCAATAGTATTGGTATCTGGTGCAAGCTAGACATCAGTCATCTTGCTGGCAGCACTGTCCCCAACAGCATGCTGTCAAGCTGCAAATGATTGCTAGAATTTGATTTAGATGCTGACATTGAGATGTATAAAATGTGCAGGCGGTGATGGCAGATGAGGTAGGACAGGTGCGCATGCAGGTGCAGCTGGAGAAGGAGGCTCTGGAGCGTGCCCGCAGCCAGCGCGCTGCTGACAGGTACCTGCTAACTGCTACTTACTCCACAACTTTGTGACATTTGTCGTCTTGTGTCTTTTGCAGCCTCAACGCCTGGACTTGCATGTGACCCCCTTAACATGCTCACAGTCTCAGCATTTGTTTGGGTTTTTGTAGCGATGCCAAAATAGCACACAATTGAGCCTTCATTGGGAGACAGATCAAACAGAAATTCACAGTTTAGATTCATCTCATTTCCGCTGATCGGAAAAGTCCCGTTACTCATTGTGTGGGCCAGACTTCATCTTCCACTTCTGTCGGTACACATGCTTGCTGCAGGGAGGCCTGGTCCCAGCAGGTGACCAACGAACAAAAGCAGCTTGCACAGCAGACTATGGAGAGCCACAAATCTTTGGAAGCAGCTCGCACTGCTGAGCTGACTGCCAGAAAGGCTGCTTTGGAGTTTGAGGCTCGGGCCAGTCTAGCTCTAAAGGAGGTGTGCTTTCAGGTCTTTAGCTTTTTCAGGGGAATATCAGTTTTTACTGCTGCTACGTAATCTACAATTTGACTGACACTCAAATGTCTGATAGCACTGTGTCAATTGTCTATGCCACGTCTTGAAGGTGACTGGCATAGATCACACAGCTTGTGCAGTTGCTGCACATCACCAGATCATCAACAGTGGAGGTTTATGCTGGTTTCTGTGGACTTGAGACTCCAATCTGGCCGCGGTCATGATCTGCTGTGATCACTCAGGCAGAGGATACTGAAGCAAGGTTAGCAAGTGTTAAGAGAAGGCTACAGGCTGACCAGGATGTGCATGAGACAGTCCAGAAGGCAATTACTGCTGACAAAGATGAAATCGCCAGGCAGGGAGCAGCGCTTGTTGAGATGGGCAAGCAGGTACTCTGAGTGTGGACTGTACCAGCTCCTGATCAGTGCATCATCATGCGTTCCTGCTGCACATGTGACACTAATCATCTAATGATGTACTGGACAGTAAAGCACTCAGGTACATTGTAAAAATGGTTGTTAAAATGGTGCTGTATTAGTGTTGTCTGCTGCTTTAGATGAATGTGCTGATTCAGATTCAAACAAAGTCAGAGACGGTGGCAGCAACTTGGCAGCTGATGGAGGCACAGAAAGCAGGTCTGGCAAGTCAGCAGAACAAAGTTGCGCAGCAGTCAACTCAGCTGGACCAACAGACAAGGCAAGTGTTCAAGCACTCTCAGTTCATAACAATGGCAAATCTTCATGTACATTCTATTGCTAAAAGCAGCCGAGCAGCAGCAGGAGCAGCAGTAGCTCTGCTCCTTGATACAACCTGCATCTGTGTACCATATGTGAATGAGCACCAGCTAGCATGTTCTGGTATGGGTTTTAGTTGCATTTTTCTGTTAATCCAGGCGTTGTTTCAGGCCTGAAGGCTGCTGTCTTCCCAGTACGACATACCAGATAGCTCAGTGTGGCCTGCATTGCTTTGTCATTGCAATACTCCTTTGCAAACAAATCTGGCGCAAGCAACATGAGCCGACGCAGGCAAACGAGGAGCAGAATTTTCAAAGGCTGGTAAAAATTGATGCCTCTACGGCAGTCAACTCCCCAACTGGAGTCACGTTCAGTCTGTACTCTGGTCCAGTTTTTGCTGCACTACCAGAGCTGCAAGAGACTGCAGCCCATCTTCAGTGAATGAAGCGTGCAAAGACAATGTGCACAGAGTCACAAACAAAGACATGTTTGGCACAGGGAGGTGCAGCAGCAGATGAGCGCCCTGCAAGCAGTTCAGGCAGAGGTGTGGGCTGAGCGCTCTCAGCTGGCCCTGGACCAACAGGCTGTTGCTGAGGACAAGGCACGAGCTGTGCAGCATGCCCAAGAGGCTGCCACCGCACACACCAAGCTGCTTGCACAACTCAAGCAAGCACGCATGCAGAGTGTGCTGGTAAGCCACAGCTTTCATGTGACAGTTGCAATGTGAGCCTTGAGCTGTATGTCCTCACTCTGCACGCAAGCCTCATTCAAGCCATGCAATGGTCATGATGCTGACCTCTCATCCAGCAATGCAGTGTCAGTGTGTGCATGGCATACACCAGCAAGCTAATGTAACTTGCCATGCACCACTCCAGGCCACAATGTGAATGCAGGTTCAAAGGAGCATCAGTTCTGATGAGGAAGATGACATTGTACAGGAGTCTCCTCGCAAGATCCTTGCTGCTGTGCAAAACAAGGGCAGCCCTGCTCGCAGCTGGTCCTCCAGGCACCAATCCCGGGCTACCCTTATGTCTCCGAGTGGCCCCAACAGGCAAGCAATCACCAAACCACCAGCGCTTGTCAGATAGAGACTGGGCCGTGCAGCTGACTGTGCTGTTGCCAGCTCCATGTACACTCAATTTGCGCACTCAACCCGGTACTGCAGGTAGTGAGCTGGTATCAGTGTCTGCAGGGGCTCCAGTGCCCGCCAGCATGAGGGGTACCAGCAAGCTGCTTCAAAGAAGCAGCAGTCACCACCATCTCATATTGCTGCAGCTGTTTCCCCACTGAAAATTACACTAGGGTCTCAGCCCGCCCAGCCAGCTGCTGCCTTCAGTAGCAAACATGATATTGAGCATGGTCAAGACTCCGCATTCATCAAGACTGTTCCCATGCAGCATGTGCAGAGCCATTACTCCACCTCAGTTGTGCAGCCAAACACAACCACCAAGGTCTTTGGCAGCAGCTCAAACTGCATGATTCATGAAGGCCTGCGGTCCGTAGTGAAGTGGGCCGCGCAGGTCTCAGCTCAGCCCTTTGCTCCTTTGCTCAGCTTGTCCCCAGAGAGCAGCAGCAATAGCATTGATGCAACCCCTTCTGTTCCAGCATAAGCATGAAGCGGTGCCCTTGCTTTTGACCAGCTTGTGCACTTTGTACATGTCAATGGGCATATCAGACTTGGTTTCGCATGCTCTCATACTCCAGACAAGTAGCTCATGTTGTACTTTACATCACAGCCGCGCATAATCTTTTGGGCTATGAGGGTCAAAAAGTCACAAAGTGCAGTGCTTTGCATCCTGCCGTTATGACTTCAATGCAGCAGTCAGTTGCGTGTAGTAGCTACTATAGGTTCGTCCTGCAAGGAGCCCTCGTTGAATGTGTGCACAGAAGTGCTGCCATCTGACGTGTCCTAAGCGTCGCAGGGTGCCAAAAAAACCTGTGACACTGTCTCGAAAATTACGCAAACAACGTTTACTGTCCAATCAGCTGATCCGATGTTGTAATTATAGTAGTGGATAGAAGAGTACCAGCAGATCGTGCCGCCCCTCGCCATTTGACCCAGCGCCCTGGCGCAAAAAAAACAAGTCTGGCGCTGTTTGCCAAACCCGCCTCCCTGCGGAGACTTCGCTGAACCAGAAGCCTCAAACTTCTCGTGCCGTGCGCAACAGAACACTTGTCGTCAAGCTGGCGTCGAGGGCACATTGTGGCTGCTGTGCAGGGTGTGGCCTGCAGTAGATGCAGCCCATCAGCGGTAAGCAATGGTCTGCGTTGCTGGAACCTACAACAAGTCAGCCTTGTTAGCCGCCGTGCGCAACGCACCCGCTTTTGATTGTTGTGGGTTGCGCTTGGATCACAGAAATCAGTCGCTATTGTTTGCAGGCGGGTACAAAGAGCGTTTTGCCGTAACGTGGTTTGGCTGCGTCCTGCTGTGCGCGCAAGTAGTGTGTGCCCAGGCAGTCTCTCAAACCCACCACCGACATCACTTGGAAGTTTTGCAAGGACAGTCAGCAGCACCCGACACAGGCTGCGGCTACACTGGCAGCAAAGTCATATTCACAGCGCTTTACGGCACAACAGTGAGGACTCCATGGCTGAACTGTGCTGTAGAGAGTGCTATGCTCAAGCGAGGCAACGACAGCGTCATTGTTTTGACCGATAACATCGAGCAGTTCAAACAGTCCTGGCCTGGCTCACTGCCTAGCCCAGCACGACTTGTGGATGTCCCAAGTTGTCTTACCAATACGCCTTTGCAACACTGGCTGGAGTCGCCAGAGCTGGCCGCTGCAGTATTTCGGCAACAGAACATTGCAAATGCCTTGCGCCTGGCAGCAATATACAAAAATGGAGGAGCTTACTTAGATCTGGTATGATGTCGTCATTTTGACCAAATTCAAAGAACACCTTATTTCAGATTATGCTTGTACCTTTAACATATATACCTGCAGGACATTATACCGTTGCAGGACAAGTTGTTCTCGGCGGACGGTGCTCTGTCCATGCAGTGCACAATTGCAGAGTGTGGAGAAGACTTCTGGCTCAACAATGCTTATCTAAACTTCCCTCCCAAGCATCCTTTCATGTGGCAGCTCATGAACGCCTTTGCTCTAGAATTCAACGGTAAAGACCTCTGGGTTACTCCCTGAGTTGAACAGTTTTTCCATATCACATGATATAAGACGGCGTCTTACATACGCAAGTATACATATTGTGTATATTATTTCATGCGTCCTAGTCATCAAGTCTGCATCACTTCATGATGTCACGACTATACACTCTGCCATCCGAGCAAAACATGCTGTTGTGAAGTGTCATGGCACGATACTTTTTTTGTTTCTACACAACAAAAATCATCTGGTTTCAGTGGTGGCATATACTTCCACTTGGACAAGGGAGCATTTTGCAAGAAACAGTGCTGACTTGCAGGCGCACTGTGGGGTTTCAACGGGCCCCGCCTGGTGTCCAGTCTGTACAATAGACTGCTATGTGCAGACCCTGTAGCGCCCCGCTCTGAGTGCGCAGGGGTGGGTCTGTTGCCAGTAGAGCGCTTGGCTCCCTTGTCTTGGGCCAACACCATACAGGCTCTCAGCAGCTCTCCTGCTCAGCCAGAATTTGACTTTCACAACGAGGACTTCTGGGCAGTGCATATCTACCATAACATGTGGAAGGAAGCATGCATACCACAGCCCTCTGTCTTTAACGACATCATACTAGAGCATTGCCCTCAAGTTTCCATTTACAGCAGCAATAACATCTACTGCCAGGTTTTGATGTAAGGTAGGAGATGATAGGCTGGCTGGGCGCCTCTCTGCAAGCTAGCTACCCGCCAGGCTCAATGTGTGTCTTGATTTGCAGTGCTTTGACTTACAACAAACGATGCTTTTGTGTTTCTGCTTCACTGCTGCGGAATACCGATACAGCAGTTTTTGATGATTGGACTAGCCGGCTTTGCAATGTTGGTTCCTGTAGTTAGTAATAGGGTTTTCAAGTATGGCCAGGTTGGTAATGAGGGGCATGATTGAGTGAAGGACTCATGAAACAACCCCTCAGAGTGTCCAGACAAGCCAGTAGTTACAGGCTGCTGTTGCACTCAGCATCGCAGACCGGTGCGCACTGACTAGAGTTTGTCCTGAGGCTTCAAGTGGCTTGATGCTTGTCAGTGAGCATTCAGGCATGTTTTACTCACAATCTGATGGACGGGTTGTGTGTTCATTGTATCCATTGAAACATGATAATGGTTTGAGCTTAGAGCACATTGAAATTCTGTCCCTGTTTTCACAGGATGTTTTTCGAATTCACACAACAAAGAACTATATGTCAGCTTAAATGAATAAAGACTCGAACTGTTGGAAAATGCCATGTATGATTATCATGAACCAAATTCGATGATTATTGATGGTGTTGCTGTCATGTCGCGGTGACTCAGTTCAACACTGTGTAACAATCTTACCTTGTCATGCACCAAGGCCGGTCACACTCGAATGCAACAAGTGACACGAGGACCTGGAGCCAAGCATGTAACAAGACCCTGTGATCGTAATTTTGATTCACAGATGTTGCATGATGGGAAACATGACTGCGAAAGACAAGTGGGCTGCTTTTATGTGCAGCTTGCAAGAACCTAATCTGAACAGGCTAATGTGCTGATTTGATGCCTCAAGCCTATTGGTCTCATATCTGCTGCAAAACGTTTTTATTTTGCTTCAATTGGGAGACATTGATGTCAGGGGAGCCTGACAACCCATCTGATGGAGCTTTGCCCAGGCCAGATTCCTCAACAGCCTGAGCTGCTTCATCAATACCAGTCACATTTTGCAACACTTCTCCAAGAGCTGGGCCATTGCTTGACCCTAGGCTCAGGGCATTTGCTTTGCCACCAATGGAGGCCAGGGCCAGCTCAAAGTCCTCTATCAAATCTGCTGTAGCCTCAATGCCACAAGCCACCCGCACCAGCCCGTCACTGATGCCGCATCTCTGCAATCAAAGCCTGGGAGTGTGATACTTGCAGCAGCTCAGGAGTGCTTCAGCTGACTTGCACCGTGTGTCATCTTTGTGCAGTAATTGGGAATTGTGCACATCAATGCACAACAGGTCCAAACCTGCAAATTGCAGGTATAACATGTACACATACCAGCATTATGCTTTTCCAAGATTGGAACTGGCAGCTGAAAGTCCATTGGAATTCCAGTTTCCAGCACCTGACGCACCTGACCAACAAAAATCCGCACAATGTTGATCAAAAAAGGTTGGAAAGGGGTACCTGTCGCTCTTCCTGAGACATGCCGACATGCGTGGTGGTGGCTGGACGCGTGATGAGGGACTCAACAGCACCTAGGCTGGGCGCCACCAATGGAATGTTCAGAGCCTGCACATTTGAACTGCCACATCAATGCTTGCCATGCTCCTTGCAGTGTGGATGGTTTAAACCCAGTTGTGGGACCGCCCAGCATGTCTGATAGCTCAACTTGAAGTTGCTTCAGATTCTTGTGCACTTCCAGGCACATGCCAGCAATGACATGAAGGACTTTATGCAGACCTGGAACATCATTTCAGCTGCTGGCGCTCCTCCAGTCAGTTCAAAGGTGACTACTCCGCCTGCTTGGCTGCCAAACAGCTTCTGTACCCGGGGGAAGTAGGGGTGGTCTGGCAGGCCAGGATACAGCACTCTTGACACCTACAAGACTCCTGACCCCGTTTACAAACCTGATTACGCAAGCAGCACAACATGCGCAATTGGCCTCATATGCTGGCAAGCCAAGGTAGGCTGCATACTCGATTCATTGGGTTTATTACCACTTATTTCAAGCAGTGCACTCTGCAGCAGCAGTTGCGCTCACCGCACAGCTTACATTCAGCTTGGTGCAAGTGCCTTGCAAAAGGAATTCCGCATATGACAGGCAGTTTGGAGTGTATGGGCCAGGACAGCAAATGTATGCACACAAGTTACAAGTAATAATGCTAAGCAACAGCAGCCTGTAGAACAGCAGCATACATGTGGCTGACAGGCTGCACCAGGCAGAATGCAGCACTGCATCCCCTGCCATTCAATCAAACCTCTATGCAAGCCAGTCGCCGCTTGCGCTGTGGCCTCTAGCTTGCATAGAAGCGAGCCCTTTTTGGCTCTCGTGCATAAAGCACCTTGTGTGGCAGGCAGCAGTACCTGAGGCTGCTTCTGCAGGAAGCGAGCCAGAGCCAGGGCGTTGCTTGACTGCTGGCGCACTCTCAGCGGCAGTGTCTTGAGGCCCCTTTGCAGCAGGAAGCAGGCATGAGGGTCCAAGGTACCGCCCAAATGGTTCAGCCGGGATACTAGCTGCATGAAACAAGACCCAAACAGTGTTACACTCAGACATGCAGTCACATGAATGCAGCTAGATGCATGCTTTATGCACAGGCATGCCAGCTTGTAGGTGCAGAGGATGACGGCAAAGAATGCAGCTTCTGCAGTGCTTGCTGTCTGTTGGGATACAAACATTTGGTGGGTGGTCTGTGATGTTTGTATGTGGTAAAGGTTGCAGCCAGACACACACATGTGTGAAGCAGCTCTGCCGTGCAGCTGGGATCAGCCACATACCCTTTTGATGAACTCAGCACTGCCGGCAACAACCCCAGCTGAGATGTCGGAATGGCCATTCAAATACTTGGTGGCACTTGCACACACCACATCAATGCCTAAATCTGCAGGCCTGCATTTACATGCCACATTCTGCATTTTAGGGTAAACAGTACAAGCATTTCTATGAGAGACACAAACAGAAGCAGACACAAGGAATAGAAAATGACACGCATTCACACAGTCACTGTGCCATGCAACCATCACTATCTGCGCACATCTGTGTGGTCTCATGTTCAGGGTGCAGTGACAAGGTAGCATATGACAAACACACAGCATGCTGCCATACAGACTAAGAAACAAGCAGCAGGCTTTAGCTGAGGTATGTCTGGTATCTCAAGCAGAGGATTGCTGATAGTTTCAATGTAAAACACCTGCCATGCAAGGGTGCAAGTGAAAAGGGAAAGGGCAGAACTTGAGTGGTCCAAGCATAGCTTCATACACAGCACAGCCGCAAGTAAGCATGGCACAAAGAGCAGCATGTCAACAGCACAAGATACAACTTTTCTGCAGTGGAAGCGGTATAGTACCAGAGCTGTTTTGCACTGTGACATAAAGAAGCTGCATGCAGCTTTGCCCATTGAACATCCAGAGTGTTTGGTACTATGTACGTATGGTTTGTTGGTTTTCTCATGCTGTGCATGTGTCTGAGTTCCAGCGCCGCAACTGCATGTGATACTGGTTTGCACCATTACAGTATCCATTGAGTGTACTCACCTTGGTGTTGGACTTGACTGCAGCAGCCCAGGTGTCAGGCTTGTCTGCATCAACTCTGGTGAATGTGATTCCCCAGTCAGGCAAATCATTTGTGAAGAAGATCTCAGATCCTCCATACAAAGACTGTTGGACAAGCATGTGGTCCCCTGACTTGAGCAACGTCAGCAGTGTTGAGCTGATTGCTGCCATGCCGCTGGCGGTGACAACAGCTGCTTTTGTATTTTCCAAAGCAGCCATTTTTGCTGCTAGTACCTGCATAGTATGGATTGCTTGTCTAGCAGCAATTCATGACTTGAACGAAGTGCTGAGCTTCCAGTGGTATGATCCTTTGCATGCAAATGTCTGTACTGATGATGTGTTTGCGTGGACTCACATCACGATTGGGTGTGTTATTGCAGCGCGCATATTTGACTTCGTCATAACCCCTAGACGTATCTCCATCAAAAACATATGTAGCTGACTGAAATATGGGGGTAATGGCAGCGCCGGCATATCGCTCCGCCTCGCCAGCGTGAACTGCTTCGGTCTCGATGTGCCATTTCCCGTGAGGGACAGACATGTCTGGCAAGCAGTCTGGACCTGCGGCAGACGTTGGCAAGCAAAGCGTTACAGCTTGACACCGAAGGCCCCCTCTTTTAGTGCCGGCTACATGCATGTGGCCCCCAAGGTACGTGTGATCACCTTGCAAGCGTCACCTAGCTTCAAATGACCAGCTGCCGATGCGAACGCGGGCTCAAATTTCGCTTTATGTTGTGCCAAAACCGTTTGTCCATGCGTTCATGCGCCTACGGTCAGGCGGCTACAGGAACGATGCTAACTGCTGCGCATTCCTCGCTGTAATTGTCCGTGGGCTGGAGCGACAGGAAGAGCAGATGCGGGCCTTCCGACAGCTGCAAGCTGCAAGACCGACTGCGCTATGTCACGTGCGAAGTTTATACAGTTTGGTCAACGTCCCCGTTAGGTCAAACTTGTGGCCAAAGCGCTTGCACATTCTGTATGACCAAGAACTGAGCGTTCCTCTTTCAGATGAGCTCTGGGTGAGACCAGCAGGTCTGCGACATTGCAGCCAGCGTGTTGTTACCCCTGAAGCTTGGTCACGCTTCATCAGCAGTTTCACCTGAGTTGATCTCTACCTCCGATTCTTAAAGCTGCAACCCACTCCACATGACCCCCAGCTGTTAGCAGCTTTAGTTGCCATCAGATGCGAGTGCAAGACCAGCACGCTTCTCTGCAATCTTCTGGGAGGCCTTCACAGACAAGACATGTCTGTTTGCTAAGACTCTCACCAGGTGAGTGAATGCACGTTTTGTGAAACCCAATGCTGATGCTGACAAAAGCGGCATAAGGCATGCAGTCGTGCAGCCATTTTCGTGCATCCAACGGCTGGTCAGAGGTTGCGCTCTCCTGGCTGGAAGCGTCCCTTAATGCACAGGAAAGTTCAGCACATGGCGGCAGCACGGCAGCAGGTGAGATTCTCATCTTTCATGCTGGCAATGTGTGTCACTATTACTTGTGGCACACACTGAAAAGCCAGCGATATCTCATGGCCGCAGAGCGCTGCTGCGGCTGCAAGGGTTGCCACCTCAAAGAGGACAGCCAAAGATGTGGTCGAAGAGTTTTATACCAGATACAACAAAGGTGATGTGGATGGAATTATGGAGCTGTTTGCTGACGACTGTGAGTACCATGACATGATCTATGCTGATCCTTTCACCGGGAAGGAACAGATCAGGGCATTCTTTGCAAAGTTCTCATCTACTATATCGAAAGACCTGCAATTTGTGGTGGACGGGATCTCTGGTGTAGACCCAAACAACACAGGTGTGAAATGGTGAGCAACAACCTGCTAGTGATGTTGTGACTTCAAACTTGCGGCAATGTGTCTCGCCATGATTTGGCAGCAGAAACAGAGGAATGTATACAAATGAACTTGTTCTGCTTGGAGGCCAAGTATGTATCATGTGCATGGCTGAGAGCAAGCTCAGTTTTGACCCACCAAATTATTTGTCCACTATGTGTCTGGTAAAGATGTGTAAACTCCAGCAAGCCTGTGCAGGCATCTGGAGCTGAATGGTGAGGACTTTCCTTATTCTCGTGGCCTCAGCTTCTATGAAGTCAATGATGATGGCAAGATCACCTCTGCCAGGGACATCCCAGAGCCAACCATCAAGCCTGGCGACTCAGCTATTTATGTAGGGCCTCCTTGCCCTTCTGCATACTTGCTGCCACCTTTTTACAACTCACACACTGCATGCCTGAAATCACCTCTGTCTAGCAGCCAAATTTGCTGCATCATGCTATGATGGGCAATGACTGGAACTGGACAGTGAGTGTGACTGCACGCAGGCAATTAAAGCACTGACCCCACTGGTGCGCAAGCTGGGGCCCAAGGCCAACCCTGCCAATCTGAAGACCCTTCCGCCTGCTGCCATCGCTGCCTGGGCCTTCTACATTGGTAAGCTGCCGTTCAGAGACATTCCTGTTGCCTTTCCAGCTGTCGTTACTCCTCCTGCAGCTGGTAGCACAACAGCATGATTCCAGCGCTGTTCTTTTGAACTGGCGCAATCTGCTGTTGAGGCCCCAGGCTTCACTACTGTGCTTGCATGCATTCCATGCTTGAGTGCAGGCTATATTGGCATTGTGCTGTTTGGCACCTCCTTGCCAGGCAAACCGGCATACGCTGTAGAGTGGCGCACACTGGTGGAGGTTTGGCACTGCAGTGTCAACTTCTTTTACATCAACCAGATCCTCAATTGGCTTGGACTGCACGTGATCCAGAGCGCTGCGGTAAGCCTGTTGTGACTCGGCTCAGGCTTCAACATGCCTTTCATGCTGATTGCACCGCAACTGTGTGTTGTAACAGAACATGTGTTACAGAAGAATGTGAGCACCAGTGCTGTGCAAATGCAAGCTGAAGCAAGCAACAGGCAATGATTCACGACCTGATTGTCAGCATGATGGCTTTATTTGCAAATGGCTGATGCATCTGTTCAGGAACATCCTGTAAATGAGGCTTTGTTCAACCTGGTGAATGTTTGGAGCCTGATGCTGTGGCCCCTCATGCTGGCTGATAAAAAAGGCGCCAAAGTCAAAAACAAGTTTGGCATCTACCTTGGCACACAGGTAACAGGTTTTGTCAATGCTTGAGCTGCCAGCATGTCACTGTTGTGTGTACAATGATTCCACACTTTACCCATGAATGTCATGCATACCAGAGTCTTATCTTGTGGCAGACACCACCTGAAAATCTGTAGAACATGTTGCTCTGGGTCAACAAACTTCTGATAACAGCTTTGTGTCTGTTCATAAGCTTATCAGAGCTGTCTGTTATCGCAGTTTCTCACAAACATCTTCTTTGTACCATACCTGGCTCTGCGTGAGCAGCCTGCTGGTAGCAGAGGCACAACAGCAGATGCAGACCCAAACACAGCCAAGTTGCCTGGATATGCACCCATTATCGGCATCACAGGCGCAGTCATTGGTCTTGGATCAATCGTTTGGGCACTGTGCATTAGACCAGAGTATGGAGGACTGGCAGAGCGGTGGCAATACTTTGTGCAGCAAAGTGTGTCCAACAGAGTGTTCTTTGCATTTGTTCTCGATGCAGTGCTGTACTCTGTGTGGCAGGCATTGCTAATGGGTGAAGATGCTACCAAACCTCAAAAATACATCCCATTCGCTGGCTTAATTTCGTATCTTCTTCAAGGTGGTATGAAACAAAAGACTATGAAGGGCTTCTAGTCCAATGTCATGTAACAGTTTGCAGTGCAGCGTCTGCAGACATCGTAATGCTTACAAAGCAGCAGCATACGATGAATGGTACGATTTATGTACCATACATGGAACAGGCAATTTACACGGAGAGATGCACAAGCTCATTTAAGGGCTTCATGGGTCTGTGAAAGTATAAAGGTCATATAAGCATTTGACAAGCGCTTAGTCGACTTGACGGAGATTGAAAGTCACCCTAAGTGTCATTCCAAGTAGTTGGCTTGCAGG
>JAABUI010000423.1_pt1 | contig 33487 bp, 31 predicted proteins | sample 5559111 | NCBI WGS metagenome assembly JAABUI01 (sample SAMN10711870, study PRJNA513365) | rock metagenome | isolation source: Antarctica rocks | place: Antarctica: Victoria Land, Buttleship Promontory | reverse complement strand
GGAGGAGGCTGGATATGGGGGTGGGGGAGGTGGGGGGGAGGTGTTTGCCGATGTGGGAGAGGCGGATTGAGGAGGGGGGGGCGGAGGTGCGGAGGGAGAGGAGGTGGTGGAGGGTGGGGAGGGTGGTGTCGGAGGGGATGGTGAGGGGGATTGCTGGGGGTTGTTAGTAGGGGTTTTTTTGGGTGAGACAGGGGAGGGGGGATATACTGTCGCCTGAGAGGAGCTTGACGAATATTTGGAAGTTTTCTGGGGGGGTGGATGGTGATGTTGAGGAGGAGGAGGATGAGGTGGATGAGGAGCGTGAGAGAACCATGGTGATGGTGATGGAGCTTGTTGCTTGCGATTACTCAGACGATGGTTTTCTTGCGTATGAGAGTCGGCTGGCTTTTGGTGGAGTTGAGTCGATCAATGGATGTCAGCGGCTGGAGCGTTGGGGAAGGTTGATATGATGTCGTTGGAAGGTTGATAAGATGGGGTATGGGTGTGTTGATCTGTAGATGGCGACGACAGTGACGATGTTGGTGTTGTAGGTTCGAGTGCTGTTGGTGAAGTGAAGGAAGTCAGGAGTGTCACAAGTAGGAGGCGAAAGGTGTGTCGTTGTTTAGTCAGAAGAGGTCACGATCCCTCAGTCAGTCCCGATTCGGATGGTACCTGGAAGCAGGACGACGTGTCATCGTCCGGGGATGCCATGCGCCTAGAACGCCTCCAGAGCGCCACGGATGTAAGGGCAAGGTACGCTAGAACATGCTCGAAGGGGTCGCTTGGGAGCGCCGGAGATACCGGGCCGCTCGTAGATTTATATGCCGGGTCTTGTCTTGGGACCTCTGGATATCCAATAGCCTCCATGATTGATTTCTTTTCAAAATAGGAATTGGCGGCCGAATGAATCGATAACAAAGAGCAGAGGACATTGCTGAGAAGAAACGAACCATCCTTCAGCCAATACGTCTCCAACATGCCAGATATCAATGTTCGATATAGCTCGTCCTACTCTAGCAAGATACAGCTTGATTATCTTACTCGGTGACTTATCGCATTCTGCTTTGCAAGTAATTCCACCGAACTTCGACGAAATACCGTCACAAGGATAGATCTTGGAGGGAACACCATGAAGAATCCCACATTTAGCATCACATCATGAAAGTCCGATCGTTGTTCTTGCGAGAGACTTTAGAGACTTGCTCCCCCCGATGGTAGAGACTATCACCGGATCCTTGATCGGAATAGGACAAGCCGTTGAATGTTAGAGTCGTTGAGGCCGTGGCAGAAACTTGATAACCGTTTTGACGCATATTCTTACGAGTCTATCTCAATATTAAAGAGCAAATTATTTTCGTCAACCTCGTTCGCCTCTCTGGATCTTTCTCTATCTGCGTCTGCGTCGATAAACCAAAGTCTCCCATGTCTATACACAATCCTTCTCCAGCCGGTATATCTCGTAAAGCTCTATACTTGATGCACTGAGCAGTCGTGTCTCGGATCCAGCCTACATTTTGATCCTGAGTTGAATGATTGAACAGAGATCCGAGGCCTAGTGCCACAGCTTGTGTTTGGTATTGGCCAATTGCTGCGCGCTAGACAGACTCGTATTACCGTTTTGTGGCAAAGTAGGTTCCATACTACGTATAATATTTCAGTAGCGTTTTCTCAATGGTGTCAAGATTTTGACTGGGCAAGACCAAGACCGGACACGTTTCGATCAAAGTGCGTGCAGGAATGCTTTCCGCAGCGAATACCGCCCGGCCTGTTTGCTATGTCAAATTTACACGAATAATATTGTGGCATATCAGCAACCTTTCCGGGTGTCTAGAATCATCACCAGTCCATTGGCCCTAGCGAGAGGAATACCAGTACTCTGGAGACGCTCTTCGGAAATCATGACTGCGACCACTCCAACAAATTCCAGCGAGAAGCCAAGGGGTCATCCGAGAATCCGAGAACTCGCGAGATTTGACGAGTATTCCGAAGAAACCAAGAATCCTGCGCCTCTCTTTTCAAAGTAGAAATCCTTGCCATGCAAAATCTGAGCGCTCGAAACCTGACTGGACATTTGTCAAGAAAGAATTTCAAGAAAACCACGTGATCTGATATGAGGATAAGGAAAGCCTCACTAAAGTCGAGAGAGTTGGAGGACTAAGTTTGTGCCGTGGGAAACTCTGACATCAACCTTCGGAATCCGAGAAATTCTAGCCTCCGATTTAGCCTAGAACTCCGAGTGAGGACTTCGAGGTCGTAAGATGGTGTATGATAAACAGCATCTCCGCTCGCTCAGGCTGCATGAGTCTAATTTAACCTGTATCGCTCGATAGAATCTCAAATACAGCCTTGGTTTTTATGTCTCTTAGGATCGAATACGTCTTAAATCGCCGTATTGGCGGCTTACCCACCAAGCACGGCTCATACATAGACCGTGTGCCCATGTGATAGCCACTTCGATCTTGAAAGCTCCATATCCAAGCCGGAAGACTCGATGTAGTTTTCATACCCAACTCATGACCCTGTCATCATGAACCTCTTGACCGTCAAGGTTGGTGCGCAGGACAGCCAGTCCATTGAGCTAAGCCACCACATCATAGAATTCTTCTGGAGCAGTTACAGATACAAATGGACACTTCCCCAAATACGAGATGTCTTGATTCAGCGTGCAAGTCTTTTCAGATGACGACTTAGTCCTTAAGACTTCGGGTATATTCTTAGTATCGCACGACTCAAGAACGGCAGTCAACTTGATACGAGTAGTGATGTCGTCATCGCATAGGCAGTGGAATTTACTCTTGTTTGAGAGTACGAAGCATGACAGGGGCTTGGACTGTGGTGCTAGCGGCAAGTTTGAAGCTTGGCAACCTATTACGGTTAGTCTATATTTTGTCACGGGACTGGCCATTTGCGACTCTTTTCCAGTAGGACTGTTGATTACTCCATGTTGACGATGTTTCCACAATTATGACCACAGCAAAGAGCGAGGCTGCGCCTCGCAAACTCGTTCCTGTCTCTCAAACAATCTCCGTTCTTCCCACCAATACGGCTCGCCTATACACTCACATCCACCCGATCCTAATCCTATCGCTCTATTACCTCTGCTTCTCCTCGCTGGTTGCGGATCCCGTCTCTACACTCAAGAAAGCCGTCGCGCCATTAGCACATCTACAAATAACATACTGTGTAGTATGTCTGCCACCATTTGCAGGCAGCACGACTCAGCGAACGGAAGCTCCCAAGACACCGAAAAAGAAAAAGGTGCAATTTGCTCATTCAACCAAAGGCCCCGCAACAAAACCTGCTACACTTGCTTCTAGGATCACTGTGAGTAGTCATCGTGCTTCGACAGGCACTCCATAGGATGATGCTGACTCAATGGTCGCGCTCTTCTAGCCAGCGATATACTCCCTCGTCCTCTCCCTTCTACTCTCTACACCCCTACTGACCGTTATGCTTATACTTTTCGGGGCCTCTATAAATTCATATCTTTGGCACACCCTCCTTTGCGCTACGCACATGTCTCTCCTCGGCGTTCTACCCCTGTTCTACACGCGCGGTGTAGATTCCCGAATGTGGAGGGAAATCGCGGGAGCCTGTCTACCTTTCGACGAGGTCTGGGGAGCGTTGATTGGGACAGTGGTTGGGGCTTGGCTTGGAGCTGTACGTTCCGGACAAAGACATTTCATTGCACTATTTGGGAGACACTAATTCATTGGTAGGTACCAATACCTTTGGATTGGGATCGCGACTGGCAGAGGTGGCCAGTCACCATTGTCACCGGAGCCTACGCAGGGTGGTTTCTGTTCAGATTCGCTGGGGAATATTTACTACGGGGCAAACGAATTGAATTTGATTGACCTCATTGAGAGTTTATAGGTCAATTCGTTTTATCTAAGTATTGATACCCATCGCAAGTCCCCCTGTCCTGAAACGTGTTAAGTGTGAGAGTTTACCCGCAGTCTGATTGCTGTATCAAGGAAAATTAGGCACCTCCTTGCAAAAAATGTGGGATAGCGATGCGATTCGTGTCCTTTTTCAGTGTATAAGCGCGAACTTGGAATGTGTCGGCTACAGAGCCATTTCTGTTCGCGAAGACCGAGCTTGACTTAGATTATGTGCCACGTCGCTCTATTGAAAGGTTTTTCCTTCTGGCCCGATTTTTTAGCTATGTGGTTGTCGATTGCTTTTCACGTGGTTTGCGTCCTAATCGTCCCTGGTGGTGCTTCTGGAATACTTCAATCTGCAAAGAGCACCACACCTGAGGCTTTAGACGTCAACGATGGATTGCTGTTGGCGCAGCCTTCTAACAAGACGCAGCTGAAGTTGCCTCAAGTCCAATGCTCGACTTCCACAAGCACTGCCTCCCCTCTCTCTAGCTGTGCACAGTCACACGCTTTACTACTGAGTCTACTCGCCGGTGCAAATAGGCGACTGACGATCGGACAAAGAGGTAAGTCGATCCCCTGATCATGTGGTCCGTTGAACAATTAGGAGAGCCTCAGGTCTTCATATCCACCGCAAAGATGACGCCTGTCTGTTGTTTTTTTTGGGTGCGAAGGCTGAATACTCAGTATACAGGGTTTGGAATTTGGGACATGTGTAGTCCGATGATGTTTGCGAGTGGTACGTCTATAATCTTTACATACTTGTCCCGATTTCTACAAGTTCAAATGCGAGGATGCTCTTTTCTGCAAAGCCCTGGCACACAACCCACGCTACTACATTTGTCTACACGAAATCTACGGGGCCTGATCAGACTCATGAGTTTCCAGGGTCCACTCTAACCCAATTCCTCAATCTGCTTGCGCATATTTCCCTAACAAAGTTTGGCGTTTTTCCTCTCCTAGTCTTGGCCGTATTGTGCGAGCTAGACGATAGATACTGTGTACTGACAAAATGTAGATGACGCCAAATGCGCGCTAGATGTCTTTGTCATAGACAGAGAATTCGACGCGATATCGGCCACAGATTTGACCCAAGCTGCGAGAGCCGTAATGGCCACTTGCGTAAGAGGAGATGTCTTTCTCGGAGGGCATGTCGAAGGTCTTGGTCAGCAAACTCTTCGTTTCCCCCTTCGTTTTGGTTCTTGATACTCTGAACGATCCTGACGTTGTGGCCATTTTGAAGGGGAGCATCAAGAGGTGACATTGACCATTGAGGCCACCAACCAATTTCGCGTTTCCTGCAAAGATGCGGTGCCTGCACGTCCGCCAATTCAATCATGTCGGAATCTCTTGAGTATCATACCTGTAGGACAGCAGTCAGGTGTGACTTTTGGACGCCAAAGGCCCGATATGGACGTCGCACTGCCCCTGAATATCTATAGCAGTCAGTCCTTCAAATGAAGCCCGAGATGCACGGAAACTAATTGTATTGAATAGCCGATAATCGGTGTGCCTTTACTATATACAACATAGGCCCTCGCGATACAGAGATATGGTACAACATCTACCAGGCTGCCGTTGCTGTGGACGCAATGTGCGTAAGGGCTGGTAAGTGGGGGGTTGCTACTGGTTTAGGTAAGATCTTTCTTCAAGACTTGATGTACCTTCGAGACCTCAAGGCTGATTCTTTGATGCAAGGTGAAAATAAGCATCTCGCAATATCTTTGAAGCCGAACGTGGCGCTCACTTCTAATTCGTCTATGCTCGAGGTCAGAATCCTCGCGCGTACTAGATCCACAACAAGCAATTGTCTAATCGATCCTAGGATTCCATGGTTTCGTCACTCTAGCTTCAAGAGACAAGGCGAGACCCCAGAGCTAATAGGACACGGGTCCTTCGAAGGAAATGTGCGGCACAAGCGGTCTACTTGTTCGGGAAGGTCAGTCAGCAGCACACTGAGCTCTCGTGAATCGTTCGCGGGGTTACAGGTCGACGATGGCTCTGAAGACCTGGTTTCTTACTGCGTGATGGCTATGCTGGAGCACATTTCTTTGGACCGAGTAGTTTGCTGAGATCTTGTCGGCTAGCCGCGCCTAGACAACGACGGTGCAAGACGATGCGAAATCACATACTGCTATATTTATTCAGAATGGGTGACGATCATTTACAAGCGGCCTTTTCAGTGCGATCGATGGAGAAACAGTTCTAGGGATCGTGTAGAAATGAAGGGATGAGAATGTCCATTATGATTGGGCGAACTCAAGTGGGTGATGATTGATAGCCTGGAGCAGTATATATCATCCAGGAAATTGAAAATCGCATCAGCTTTAAGCAATTCTTCATCCGTGAAGGCTTACTTTCATTACTCAAGCGTTATCAATCTATCTGAACCGTTATTGCTAAGAACTACGTACCTAATAGCAAACACCAATCACGTCCGAGTAGCTCTGCTCATAGTAATCTAATATTATTATTATTAATATATTAATATTTCGGTACTGATAATCATCCAGCCAAGGATAATTTGTCGGAGATATCGGGAATAGGATATGAAACTGCGCTTCGACTTGAATTTCACTTCACCTTTCTTTACCTTCCATAGTGACAAAGATGCCGCCGAAAAAGAAAAAGGCCAATCAGGCAAAAATGGCTAGAGAGGTGAAGGATAGGCGCACAGATACACAGGCAGTGCTCTCAGCAGCCCGTCAGCCACACTCAGAGTCCAGGCAGCTGCCAAAAGACCTACTCCAGCCAGTGCTGAATGTCTTTAGTAACACCTTTTCTACTATGTTCAATTCTGATCTCCCCAGTCTCATACAGCAGATGAAAAAACATCTATACAATCGTGACTTTGACAGCGCCTTCAGACAGCAGAGATTTTTAGAAGCCTACACCGTAAGGTGGAGTCCAAGTCGAGCGCTGGCCTACTCTCAAATTCTTTGCAATCTTCCAACAGTTTCTGCCGGCATCCTGTCAGGGTTGACTGGTCGATTCGAAAATGGCGAAAGTCAAGTTTTGACCGAAACGACTAGGTCAAATGCTCCGGATGTACCCCACCCATCCTCAAATATTCCACAGGATTTCGACGGCCTGGAAGGGGGCTCCAGTCGTATCGTTTGTATCGGTGCAGGCGCTGGTGCAGAGGTGGTCGCTTTAGGGGCTTCCTTGAATTATCTCGAAAAATTCGTCTCCGATAAACAGAACAACTCTGAGAGCGTGAAATCGTTAGGAAATACCGCTAGGCGCATTAAACTTGATGTTACGGCTATCGATATTGCTGATTGGGAGCCCGTCATCTTGAGGCTGTATTCTGGCATTACTACTGCTCCCCCACTGTCTTCTTATGCACCTGCCGAGGTAAAGGCAATCAATGAGGCTTTGGCGGAGCCATTCGTCTATAATTTGCGGTTCCTCCAGCAGGATATATTGAAAATGGAGGACGCAGACTTAGCAGCAACTTTCACAGACGCAAAGCTAGTCACACTGATGTTCACACTTAATGAGCTCTATAGCTGTTCCATTGCCGCTACTACCAATCTGCTGCTTTCAATGACCACGCTGTTGTCTCCCGGTGCGCTGCTGCTGGTCATAGATAGCCCTGGAAGTTACTCGACGGTAAAACTTGGAACGGCCTCTGATGAGAGTAAGAGATATCCGATGCAATGGCTCTTAGACCACACTTTATTGGATTCGGCTGCAATCGGCAGCAGTAAGGATCATTCTACTAGAATGGATCAGTGGAATAAATTGGAGACCCGTGGATCAGAATGGTTCAGATTACCCAAGGGACTCATCTATCCAATTACCTTGGAGGATATGAGATACCAACTGCACCTGTACCGTCGAATATGAGTCCTATTGCAGGCGTTATTCTGGAAATCTTTCGCAACTCCAGAGCACTGCCTTGTAGGTAATCTGTACTTTTTCCACCAAGCGCCTACTCGCACTTGAAGTAAGACAGATACCGAAAATGAAAATGGATGTTTAAAGGGGCCCAATGCTCCAATTCCCAGCCTTCACCCATCTTCTAGAGTCGAATCGCAGAAAAGACGAGTATTCGAGGAAATCACGATACTGGGATGATTACGATCTTCCCAGCAAAGCAATCGTTAGTCCATTTGCACGGTTACATTGCCAAGTTCGAATATAGAAGGAACATTGGACGACCGATTGTCGGTGCGCTACGTCGGGCCGACCTCGAGTTGATTTATGCTCTTGTCTGTATCATAACCAGCGACTACGATCATTATGAGTATATTTACAATTTACACTCGTTAACGGTAAAGCGCATCAAACCTGCAATGGATCTTTGAGCTACAAGCTAATATTGAGATGCAGTCTACATTTTAGACGAGCCAGACAAGTTATTAACTTGCGTCTACATCGTCTACATGTGGGACCTCTAGTGCTTTCAGACGCTCATGAAATCTAACTTCTCCATAGTATTTTGACGGCATCGATCTTTGACAATAGGCGAAATCAGTCTTTGTACGGTGTACAAGCTTCTTCAGTTTTTGAGAAAGCGGTCAGGATTACAGCACAACGTTCGCATTCAAAAATGATAATGTATTCTGGTGAGAAGCTAGCAAAATGCTGACAGCTTGAAGTGGTTCCGGTCTCCACATCGCTAAAATAATTGCGATTATTCTGGTAGAGAGGGAGTCAGAAGGTGACTGATTAGTGGGCCTGGGTCCCACATTTCTAAATAATAGCAATTATTTTGGCCAGAGGTGTACTTAAAATGGCCTTCGCCCTCGGTCTCATCCCTTGTCTGCATGATCCGAACACATTGCAGTATTATCCAAACTTCTCAAAACCCTTCAAGATGGCTTCTGACGGGAGCGACTGGCTGATATCAGAATTTCCCCACCCCACAAAATGGACATTCGAGATTTTGGACAAGACTGTGCAGCAGGCCAAGAATTGCCTGCAGTGGGAATTGGACGGAGAAATCACTCGTATCTGGCTTGGGGTTGAGCTAGATGAGGTCGAGTTCAGTGCCTGGGCTATGCGCCAGCATTCGTTATACTTCCGTGTCTTTTCTCTACCGACCATTGCATACGTGGAGTATTTTATCAAGAATACTGAGGATCTTTTACTCTTGACGACGGAAGAAGTGGATGTCTTCGAATGGATTGTTGGTTGGTGCCATGATGGAGGGAGGCCTGCCGGTCAACCGCTGTTCGATTTGAACGATGGCGTGCCATTGAATGTATGGGTCATGATCTGGAGAGTCGCCGACGTCCTCGGCATGGCCCCACTCCAGCTCTATGTGACCAACGCGTTCTTACAAAGGGCGACAACCGAATTTACACTACCGTCACCTGCCATCGTCGAATACCTGTGGGACCATCGCCCGTACAATATTCAGGACCATGCTATTGTTATCTGGGACGCAATTATCAGCAAACATGCCCACGCACCAGGCAGTCTGATCGACAACTCACCAGAGCTCTTCCTGCCATGCTTCGTCAACGACGTCCATGAATATCGCCGACGCAATGATCTACCAAGGCCTGGCGAGATCACTGCCTATACTCAGCCCCCGAACCAAGAGATAGCAAACGCAGATGGAGATAATGTAGGAGACGAGACTTCATAGTGATCAGAAAGTGAGGATCGTACTTTGGCCGCGCAAGGGGGCAGATCCGGCTGAGGAAGCAGACTCATCAACAAAACGTGCTTTGACTATCTGATGGATCTCGTTCCTTTGTATATCTCCATGGGAAACAGTTCCCAATACTCCTCCATCCCGGGTCTTCAATACCTTGTCGGTCCTTTGGAAGGTGGCAACGTGTGGGTTTCCCAAAGTCGATCCTAAGTCGATGGTCTGCTCAAGATCAAGGACATGGGCATTCTTGGAGCGCTGGAAAACATTTCAGTCATTCTCTGTACAGGTAGTGCAGTACTGTACCATCCAGTTAGTAACGTTCGTCAATATCGAAATTGGAAATCATACTATTGCTACCCCAAATGAATTCGCACATTCAAGTCCATCTTAGTCCATACACTGTCCTCTTTCCCTCTGTCAGTAACCTATCAACGACTGCCTTAGTTCAGCACTCCTCTCTTTCCCGGTCCTCTCAGCTGTGACAGAGACTTACACTTTCCCAGTGCATGAACGAACCATTTCGTTTGAATCTTCAGCACGCAATCGCAAAGATATGTATGGTTTGAGAGGATTGATGCTATGGTACAATGCTACCGAAGTGTATTGCAGCGCAACTTTCGCTAATGAAGACTTGAATATGCCCCCGAACACCAAATCTCTGCAAATGAGCCATAGGCTTCCTACTGCCTATCTTAGCACATGCTTCACAGCATACTTCTTACGACCTCAGCCCCAACAACATGCTTGTCCCCTTGCCACCCTTGTCTCCACCCTCGCCTCCACCCGGCAGGTATGTCACATTCGGATTATTTGCCAGCGTCTGCGCAATCTCCCTGCTCGCCTCAATCCGTCTAATCATAATCAACCCATCACCCGCTCTCGCCACCGCCTTCGAAATCGTCTCCGCACTCTCGGCCTCTCCCTCAGCCCTGATAACATTCGCCTGTCTCTCCTGCTCAGCCTTCTCCACAATGAATCTTGACCTCTCGGCATCCTGTTGCGCTATTTGCTTCTGCTCAACCGCACGCGTGAACTCTTTGCCGAAGGTCATGTGTGTGATGCTGACGTCTTCGAGGGCGATGTTGAATTCGGAGGCGCGTTTGAGGAGGTCGGTGCGTATGCGGGCGGAGACAGCTTCTCGTTGGGTGATTAGTTCGGCGGCGTCGAATTGGGCGACTATGGCTTTGAGGACTTCGTTTCCGATGGAGGGGAGGACACGCTCGTCGTAGTCGAGACCGAGGGACTAGAGAAGTTATGTTAGATGTCAATGCCTAGAGTAGGGGACGAGGATGCAAGTGGGAGTGGTGAGTAGAGGATGTGTGTATACACACCTGATAGATCTTTGGCAGCATCTTGACCTCGGGTCTATGCAGAACTCTCAAAGTCAAGCTGACCATCTGCAAATCCTTACTCCCGGTCGTCGTAGAGATATTTCTTGGCTTGGTGCGAACATCATAAATAATGCTTTTCTGTAGCCATGGGATCAGGAAATGTGTGCCCTCGTTTACAACATCGTCTTTGACACCAGAGAGACGGTCGAAGATGACAGCACGACTACCGCCTTTGACGTCGTAAAGAGAGGCTTGAGCGAAGGAGACACCAATGGCGAGGGGGATTGCGTATCTGTAAACGGTATTGAGAGCGGCAGCCATGGCGAGAAATCAGAGCTGCAGGGCTTTTTTGGGCTATGGGCGTAGAAAGCGAGGTCCTCGAGGAGTTTCGTGGTCTTCACAAAGTATTGTATGGGAAAGACAGAAGTGATGTTGCTTGACTTCATACTCGAAAATATGCAGCTCCAATGCAGTTTAGCGCCTTGGCTTAGCATCAAGAGTTCCGCGACAAGATCATTCATTGCCATCCATTAACTCTTCTTTTGAGACGACAATCCTCTATTTCCTTTGTCGCTCGCAAGTACCATTCAGTCAAGATGACAGGAGGAAGTGCTCCATTGGACACCAAGCATGGCCAGTATGTCTCTATGCGCATACGTACACCCTTGACATATTCTAGACATCTCAGTCTTCTCTAAAAGCATCCTGAAATCTATGCTGACCATGTGCATTTCAGATACATCGGCGGATGGGGCAACCTAGGTATGGACGATCCGTATTCACTGTCATATTTTGCGACTCCTGGACCCGCAATGATGACCAGTCGCTTGCTTCTCTCCTCGAGCCACCACCCTCAGACAATGAACCCGCTACGTAGAAGCATACTGAACATATTCTCAATAGGATCTCAAACACAAAAGGGCGTCACTACCTACGCTATCTCTGCCAACCGTCAACGACCTCTCGCAGGCACCCTAAACGCAGCGGTCTTCAATACATGGCGGCGATGTCGAGCCCAGGCTCTCTACGTCGTCCCACCTTTTGCCCTCGCATATCTGACTTTGAACTGGGCCGTTGAGAAGTGAGTTTGGAAGCTAATCTTACCTCGATGTGATGGAGACAGACATTGGAGAGTAGTCGATGGGCGAGAAGCTAATACCTTGCTTAACAGGAATGAATATTACAACTCGAAGGAAGGCAGGATGCACGATGCTGAAGCTGCTGAGGAGGCTACACAAGGGGGCACAGTACGCGGTTGATTGAAAGGAGCGGAGAAGGGATTTTCTGGCGGGTCTCGGGGCCATCGGAAGCGTGTATATACTACAATAAGAATTACAAGATTCCAACAACGGTCTCAACGATCTGCATTGCTTCATGATCCCAGAGGCATTCATTGTTAAGGAGAGACTCCGAGGAAGAGAACCCCCGAGATCTAGTGCTATGGCAATGATTTGCTCCATAACAAGTGTGGAAGTGCGGAAAAAGGTTGATGAACTTTGCTAGGAAGATCTCGTAACGAGTGCAGTTCTACTCGTATGATCGAATCTCAATTCTCCCCGGCGTTCGGTGCTGGAATGAGTAGAAATCATGATTTGCGTCCAGATTTGGATTAGCCTGAACAAACTTCGGCTGCGCTAGACCTCGTTTCTCGACATAATTCCGCAGCTCGAAATCTCTAAATTCTAATAATCTACAGCATCTTATTCAAAAATTTTACCATGGCCAAAGAAAAGCCCACTGATCCCGACAAGGAGGCTAGGAAGGCGGCAAAAGCAGCTAAGAAAGAAGCAAAGCACTCCGAAATGAATGGCGTGCACAAATCCAAATCAGATAAAAAAGATAAAAAAGACAAGAAAGAGAAGAAAGAGAAGAAGGTCGCTGCGGCAGCTACAGACACCGAAGTCACTACAAAACTACTCAATGCATTAGAAGAGAAGAAGCCTGGTAGTGTGGCCATCAAAGAGGATACCGGGGATCTGCAGATCAAGGTGAAGAGCGCGCCGCTGCTGGGCGCACTCGTGCCGTTCGCGAATCCGTTGGCGGACGAAAAAGTTGGGAAAAAGGTGCTCAAAAGTGTGAAGAAAGGTATAGATGCTAGTTTGAGCTTAAAACCCAGATCCAATGGCTGATCTTTGCTATGATGAAGCTGCAAAGAACAAATCTCTCAAGCGCGGCGTCAAAGAAGTCGTCAAATCCCTTCGCAAGTCCCAACCTGCTACTGCTTCCGGCGGCGCCACCCCTGGTATCGTCGTCCTCGCCGCCGACATCTCGCCCATGGATGTCATCTCGCATCTTCCCGTTCTCTGCGAAGACCATGGGTTCCCTTACATATTCGTACCTTCGAGAGCGGAGCTGGGCGCAGCCAGCAATACGAAGAGGCCGACTAGTGTTGTCATGGTGAGCAAAGAGGCAGAAGGCAAGAAGAAGGAAAAGGAGGAGGGTGCTGAAGATTTTACGGAGACTTACAATGATTTGGTCAAGGCAGTCGTGAAGGCTGGAAGGGACGTTAGGATATAAAAGTCGGACGGATTGTCTACTGCATGGCGTTGGTTGGAAACTTCAAATGATCTTACGGAGGAGCTTCTGAGTGAGTTCGCTTCGAAGTCATACATTTTATTCGGTTCAAGCGTTAAGATGTGAATAGGTTCTTGATACCCTCAAAATGACAGACCATTCTTAAGATAACGGCTTGACTCTGCTCCCGTTATTAGGAGAATGGCACACCGCTGGATAAATCCTTGGAATTAGTCCTTTCTGAGGATTAAGCTACGACTGTCTTAATCCCATGCGTGGCCGCTGTCATCTTAGCATAGTGCTGATGGCCATCGTTTCATGGGTTCACATTCTCGCAATATTTTGCAGTTTCATTATGTCCAAGTGTATGGGTTGTCAATCTCCACAACATTCATTGCACAGCGATCAGCCGATGCTCTCACCACCAATCGCTAGCTACACTTCCAACTACCTTATCTGCTTTATCGATGTGACTGTCATTAACGTTCCGAAACCCATTCTAGATTTCAGGACACAACTCTCGTCTCCCCAAATGTCGCAGGTAACGTTGTAAAAGGCTTGCTTCCAGGACTCCAAACATCCTATGTTGCTGGTATCGACATGTTTCACGTATTCTTTTCTTATCGGTGCTTCCTCAGTTTAGCAGGCTGTATTTATTGAATTCAGGAATTTCGAATCGCGACTAAGGCGATCCTAACATGTCACCACTAGATCTGGCTGCAATTCGTCAATAACGCCTGTACTTCATCAGATTCTCCTTGCAATTTCATTGGCCGCACACAATGCTTCTTGCATCGAAGGGACAATTTCGGAGTCCCGGTCTTCGCTAAAATGACATGTTTCTCATGGAGGTTAGAGTAGCCCAAGTGAGCAGCCTTCACGCCTTCACGACGGTCCGATGCTATTCTAGTGGGCTCACAACTCACATCAATCTCGGTTTCACTCGATTATAGTTACTACCAGGCTGGAGTGGCTTTCTGCTCATTATCACCAGCAACATTGGGGCATGGAGATACTTTCCCAGAGCGTTCTAGACCCTTGACTCAAGAATAGAAAGGATCCATGAAATGCTTGAAGAACGTCCAACTCATAAGCCCAACAGCATCAATTGTCTTCAATCTCCAAAGTCTGAGAATACAGCCCCTTCTAGCAACGAATACAACAAATATACTCTGAAGACAGCTTTATTATGCATGTCGAGATTGGTAGCACCTTCTTCGTCCCAGCCGACTACATTGGCGGAGGGAATTGCTAGAAGATAAAGGTAACGTGGTCTCAAATGGTGAAGAGCAGATCGGAGGACTACTGGGCTTACCAGCACATAACCGTTGCATGTAAGTCTAGAACGTCCACATTTTGGCAATTCTTCTATCGTATTTCAATAGGCTTTGTCCAAGGCAAAGAAATTGACGAATTCGAGGAAAAGAAAATGAATGGCAACGCGGTCTCATTCCGGAAGAACGGCGGATCTAATCGGTTCCTGGTCTACAACGATAAGAATAACAAGCCATAACAAGTAAATAATTTCCCGCTTCTTGGAAATGGCGTTCTTCTCTGACATGGGGATCTAGTATTGAGCTAACAAGAACGTAATCACGGACCTCGGAGGGAAGATTACTGATCTCGTGTCTCGCATCGGATTGTCTGACATTGACAGCTTTAGGGATGTGACGAGGCACTTCGTTGGTGCCTATTTTAATTTTAAGAACTTCCGAATCAAGAAGCATCACTAGACGCCGGAGAAAAGTTGGAGATGAAGCTGTGCATGGCATGTGTGTCGAAAGGCTTTCGCTCCCAATGCTTGTCCCACTGTGTGACACAGCAATGCCCCCCCCTCCCCTTTGAACATCTATAGCCGTCATCTGAAAGAAACCTACCTTGCTATCGATCATCAGGTCGGATTCAGAATGCTCCCAGAGACAGCTGTGGTTGGCTCTCTCCCAATTCTGATTCTGAACATGATTGACGACCCGCAACTATCTAAACTTCTTCGTAGCCAGTCCCATGACCTTTCTGATACCTCATTGTTTCATAGCGTTCTTTGTGTGGCGATCGTGCCCACTTTTCCTTGTCGCTCCTATCTTACCTTTAAGGTTCGGTATATATGCCTCATTGAACGGTCCTCAAGGTCGTTCTTGATAATTATGCCAATTTTGCATTGTTCCATCGCAAGAGCGTCTAATTCAACCCGCCTGAGTACGCATGTCGCAGAGGTCTGAGAGATTCGAAAGCAAGACTGCCGGCACCAGCTATAGGTTTCGGTATAGCTCGGTTGCCTCCGTCAACCATGCAAGCCTTTCAAACATTGATCATTGATTCTCAGCCAGAACTCCAATTATGCATTTCGAATTGAAAGGCAAAGCTGTTTTCTTGGCTGAGCAATCCTCTGGTACTGCTGCGGTAGGTAGCTGAAAAGGAAACTCACTCCTAAGGACTTAGGTCAAAAGACCATTGACTGAACGACGTAAATGGTAGCTTTATCTAATGAGATGAGACGTTTGACCAAAATGACAGTTCATTGTATGGATGATTTTTAACCTGAAAATATGCGAAAGGCTGCAATAGAAGACTTGAAGGACGTATAGCCAAAATCTGGAAACCATACCGCTCAGATGCCAGCTTCTAGTCTCCGCGCAAGGTACCCCAGGTTCTGGCATGGCTCTCCTATGCCTCGTATCTGAAGCACAATTCTTTAGAGGTTATTGCAACTGAACGATAAGTTGTAACTTCACGTTTGCTGTTGAATTCCTTCCCGGCCAGAAGATGTAAAATAAAAACGACCAGTTTACGATAGGCATTTCCTTGTATTTCAGCAGCGAGTACGTGTAAATCTAGCAATAATGTCTATCGAAACATCCCAAAGCTACCCGTTGCCAGGATGTCTGTCCAATCTTATCGAATCGTTACATGACCAATACCGTTCACCATCGGCTGGGATTCCATCGAGGGCATTGCATAACGATGCTCGGACTTACTGCTGACATAATTTTGGAAAATACTTGGGTTGAAAGGCGCACTTCGCCCATTAATATCGAGACAATCCCGAACGGAGTACACCTCCTTCGAAGCCCTTGTAACAGCTTGAATATTCGTCGCTGCTCCCAAATCCCCATGAAGCAATTCATGAAGTAAATTAGACACTTGGATTTGGGCCACCACTACTATTGAATTGTTGATGAACATTCGCGCAATGCGGTTGACTGGCGGACACGTCTTCCTCGTCGTATGGAGTATCATGTCGAAAAACCGTGGGCAAAGTATGATAACTTGTGATCCGTCGAAACAGAAAGCGTTTGGAAATCCCATTTAAGGACTATAACAGCCCTTGGCCGCCAACTGTTGGAAGTGTTGCCGAAGGCTTATGAGGATTGTGTTGTTGGGGAGATAAGGCGGTTCGTTCAAGCATGCAATGACTGGGCTGGAGACTCCAATATTGCCCGCACCACGTGCCCCGATGACTTGTTTCACCGAAGCGTCCTATGCAACGTCTTGAAGGATACCGCTGATAATGGGAGCGTAGTGCATTATCCTTCAACAAAGTATTATAAGAATCGCTTGCGTAGGTAGCGTTGGAGTCGAAAAGAGAAGGATGGACAACATCTTATAGAAGTTGCAGCGCAGTAGCCACTTGGCCCGCTTTCGATCCGCAGCCTTGAATTGAATAGAGGCCGGTTTCCACGAAGTCAGGGTTTACTAGGCGATTTGATACTCGATGTCCATGGCTTAAAAAACCTGTACTGACCTGGAATTGTGCCAACGTGTACGAATTCGATCAGTAAACTAAACCAGCCTAAGACGTATGTCATTGCTCCGAGATATGAAATAGTACCCTTACTTCTCACACGGTCTCCATTAGCTCACGTCACGAATGTATTGCGGGCACATAAGTACTGGGCAACACATCGAAAACTGAAATGACGTTAGCTGAAGTAGAAAGATGCTTCGGCAAAAAAATACTCCTTTCCTTTTCAAACGCTTCATATCGCGCAATCGTGATGCCCTCCAAGCGTATACAGAGCAGAGAGTTTTCCCCCTACTCAAACGCGGCTTTTCCCCACAACTATGCGAATCTAAAAGAGACAAATAAAAGTTGGAATGCGCTAAGCATATTGAGCTTATATATGTATCGCTCCCTTTCAACATCTAGTGCGTATGTTTTGTGCTCTTCGTAACTGCACTTACCTTATCCCTAAAACTGCTTCCGAACCAAGTTTCACGCTCCGGAAAAATGACAATGATAACGTAAATCGAAAGTTGATGCGCAGGCCAGGTGCTTTCTGCTCACCATGCGATATCGACGACGCCTCAAAGATCCAAACGAAGCATCACTACACCCAAAACCCTCGACCCTCATCTTCAATTGGTCACCGTAACCTTTACAAGCTCGCTCCTCACCGTCCCCGTCTCTTTTGCTTTGAAGGGGAAGTATCCAGTGGTCGGATAACTCACCACAACCTGCCCTTTACTATTGGCCTTGACATCGTGAATCGTGGCTGAAGGCTGAACTTTCCCCGTCAGACCGTCCGTAATCGTAAAAGTCACCGACCCCCCCTTCTTAACCGTCGCTGTACTTGGCGTCACCTTTAAAAACACAGTGTCCTGACTCTCCACATAAGCCCACAACACATCATCCCCCGTCTGCACCTGCTGTCTACAACCCCCAATCGTAAACCCATCACCATAAACCGGGACCTTCCAATTATACAAAAGTCCCCACGCCTCGGCGGAATACCCGGCAAGGGAAAGTACATAAAAATCGGTCATATCGCCGTCGTAGCCGAGAGTATAGGTGAAATCTGGAGAGGTCTTAGAGGCCTGATCCAGGGCGTCAAGGGCAGTATTGAAAGGTTTGGCGCCAATGGCGCCGCCTTCGACCCCGTCGCAGACGTGGGTATAGCCGTCGTTGGATTGGACGGCGGTCAAGTTGCGTGGGCTGGAGGTGATGGGGCCTTCGAAGATTGTAGTGGTGGGACCTTCGATACGGAGATTGGGGGTAGAAGAGCTGAAGGGGAAAAGGGTTGTTAGTGGGAGTAATGAATGGGAATAGAGGAGGGTGTTACCTTATTGCTTGGGGTGCGCTGGCTACGAGGTTGGTTAGTGGGAGGAGGAGAAGAGAGATATGGAGAGGGAGAAGGAAGGAAGCATTGTCATGGAATTTTTTGGGGATATCGAGCAAGCGAGTCTATACATTATTATGGCTTCTTGTATTCGTCCTTTTGGCTAGATCACGAAGGAATGTTCTGAGATGAAAGAAAGAGAAGAAAAGAATAGTACGCTTGCTTTAAACAAGCCTGGGCTATTGTCACATCATATCGCTCGTGATTCATGGTGGACTCGTATACGCAGCTCGCGGTTTTCGCTTAAAGCGGGCGTCCATTGGTAGAGGTTGTGGTTGCTGACCGCTTTGGGAGCATGCAAGGACGGGACGTCTTCGCTAGAGCTGTCTAGACCCTGTGGGCAGCCTGAGCTTGACTATCGTGTATTGAACGTCGCCGTTGGGATTCGCGTTGGGGGTAGCAGGTGGTCATGGTCGCATGCACTTCGCTTAAGGATAATGTAGGCAGTCTTTTGTTAGGTGGAGTGGAGTTGCTGTAAAGAGATGTTCGATTACGTTTGGCAGGGAGACAGCCCTATACGCTAAAGGCCGTCAGGCAACATCTCCGCATTCGACGTGGCCAGAACGCACCGAACACACAGAACACATGGCACGATGGAGGCTCTGCTGGTTCGGTCGAGGTGTGAAAACAGACAATCGGAGTGAGCAACGACACAACTCAATCCGGTGCTTTTAGCATATTCAAGTTTATCGGGATTCCTTGGCACCCTTTTCTGCACTCAGCCTTACCCCGCGCCCGCATTTTAGAAAATTCTAACCTTTTTTTAAAAAAGAAAACCACTAAAATTATATTACTAGTATACTCATCTAAATAGAATCTTTATTAGGCCTTAACTAAAAAGTATAGATTATAGCTTAGGCTCCTCGGAGTATATTTTATATCCCTTTCCTTGTGCACGGGTGGTACACGCTAAGCACTAGCGCATCCGAAGCAATCTGGCTGATCTGATTAGTCCACTCTGCTCTTAGCAAATTTCTGAATTATCAATAGATCATAGGTGCGATAAATTAAGTCTCTAACATCGTTCCGGGTACGCTAGTACTTAGCGTGTACCACCCGTGCACAAGGAAAGGGATAGCATATTACCTTTTATCTTATATTTTAATCGTGCTATCAGGGTTTTTCGTAAAAGTCACTTACTTTTATAATCTTCTTTTCGGATCTTTTTTCTAAAACGCGGTCGCGAGGTAGGGCTAAGTGTAGAAAAGGGTGCTAAGGAATCCCGATAAACTTAAATATGCTAATTAGTGCGGGGTAGACAGTATAAGGGGCATTCCCGCTACGCAGACTAGTTTTTAATATTACACCAAGCTAATCAGATTGGGAAACACTTGATCTTGAGGCATAATGTCTTACCGACCATTGATTTTGAGAGAATATTTTCTGCGCAGAGACCTGCTCTCCACATCGAATAGAGTATTTCGTAAGCGGAAGGTTTTTTGATAGCAATTCGTCCACGAAAGCTAGTGCAGTTTGGAGATTTCCCCAATTTGGTTAGCTTGGCCGAATCTAAAAAAACCGTCTGAGTCAACGTACTAAGCAATCACTTTTGGCTCTGTATTATGCCAAGTCGAGTACACACACTGCAAGGGCTTCCCAAATATCAGTACGCGCTAGCACCTAGAGCGTTGGTGCGAGGGCGGTGCGATGTTGTAGCAGCAACCGCACATCGCACCGTGCAGAGCGATTCAAAGTTGCCACGTACCAAGATCGGAATTTCTAGGCTTCAGTGCATGACTGCTACACCGGCCTATTCTGCGACTATCTTCAAGCATTCATGGATATGTTCAACTATCCTGGAGTGGTGGTAATACTCAACCAAGTCGCTTCAGCTAAGACTAGTCGTCAGTGCGTGGGAATTGAACGAATGTCTATTGTTGGCTCAAAAATGGCATGCAAAGACTAGCTTGACTAGATTGAGATAGACTGAAGAGACAAAATTGCTTTCTTCATTAAATTACACGGGGATCTGGCATACAGCAATGGCAAATAGATGGTACCCATCAGACGAGAACCATCACTGATGTCGTCGGCCTCTGTCAAATTAAAGTGGGGTATCTAGTTGAGACTTCAGACTGCCGAGCTTCAGGAGCAACGATCCTTCTAGTCTCCTTACCTATCTTGTCCTTCGCCATCAGTTTTGGACACGATTATTGCCACCAAACCTGCCTTGGGTAATATCGAAACATGTGCAATCAGCGGGTGTCGACAAATATCTTGTGTCGGGCTGATCAACAATGGTGTACCTTTCCGAGCGGCCCTCGGCGAGATATCGATCCATTGGACGCATTCCCTGATCAAAGCAAGAGCTCGTCAGGCGATCATAGACGATGGGACCATGGTATGGGCATGTATGTGACCTCTCGTTGTATGGTGTGCGAGTATCATATTGATTGCTGCCTTCGTTGAAGCTATGCGAACCCACCCCTAACAGATCGTGACGCTGTCTGCTGGCTGTGGATGTTGAACGCTTGTCTGCTGAAGATTTCCGAGTCGCAGGGCCGAAGGTTTCTGCGGCGTAGTGTGCTTGGGCAGCAGTATCTGCGAGGACAGGGGCTTCTGACCCTCTTTGCTGGTCTGAAGTCTGCTTCTTAGATGCCATTTTGGGGAGGGGTGGCTGATACGTCGGGCGAGTGTCGCCACGACGGTAGGTGTCATGAGAAGAATCAGTGCTGCAAGGGTAAGTCAGCCTGCTTTCATCCAAGCTTCCATATATCAGGTTTCGTGCTCAGCTTTACAGAGATGCCTTACTCTTTTGGCTTGATGGAATTCTTTCTGGGATCCATCGATATCGAATTACTAGGTAATTGAATTTGATGTATCGAAATTCGAAGATGATTGGATAAGAGACCAAAGGGGTCATACAGTTACTCAATGATCCTTTGAGCGCGGAGAGGCTTCCGACTTGGAAAATTCCTGTCTTCCGGTGATCTGACCGACCTTATATGTGATCGTGCAAGGGCAAGTGGGGATTGGAATGCCCATCACATAAAGAAGGCAACCGCAACACATCCTTTCAAAGTGGGCGAACTCTTCTGCATGGATCATAGAATGGCTATCGCGGGATACGAATTTCATGAAGGATGCAGTCATCATCGCTAGTATGGGGCTTTGATGATCCGGATCAATTGGACTTGCGTCGCTAGATCTCAGGAGCACTTGTTGCCTCATAGTGGAGACTTCCTCACAGCTACCATCAATATCTCCACACTGTCATTGGTGAGTATCCTTTTGTCTCCCTTGGCAATCCAAGTGCATCCGATTCAGTGATACCAATCGGGCCTAGCACGCCACAATTTGCTGCCGTCGCCGTTATTTTATTGGGTGGTCTTCTTTTGTTCAAGTAGCGCGGGAGGGATAGGAATGGAATCGGGCTCTCTGGATACTTGGTCATACCGTAGATCTGACGTTTTGGAAAAGCTTGACGGCTCGTTTGAAAGCGATGGTTGGCCGGTCTACTTTTGTTGGCATCGGTGCCCCCACCACCCCCTTGGGTTGTGGTAAGCTCGTCGGCAAGGTACGTTGCACGAAGGGTGTATAGTACAGAGCACATCATCCAAAGAGGGAAAAGTGTAGGCCTCCTAGTGCCCTACTGTACATGAACAAGATTGACAGCTAGGCCTCATGTAGCTTAGGAAGAACGGAGTCTCAGGTGTTTCGCGCAAAGCATGCGGTCGGGGCCGCTGGGACTGCTAAGCGGTGCCAGCCTTGCCTTGCCGTAGACATCTTACTGGTCAGTCTTCTTTTGTTCATCTTGGCACCTCACTCGGTGCATAATATTAATCCTCGAGTTATGATGGAGGACCACCGTGCAGCCCATGCAGTGGGCATGTCGCATCGCAGCCTTGCCAATCGGAGAGCATGCCTTCTTGATTCAGCTCCTGGAGCCTGCCTGGCTCGATGCCTCCTTCTGGAGCCAGTCCTGATACGAAGAGCAGGACCCCTTCTTCTTCCTCTTCCTCCTCTCCTTCCTCTCCTTCCTCTCCTTCCTCTTCCTTCCTCTTCCTTCCTCCCCTCTTGCTTCTCCTTCATTTTTGTTCGCTGGATAAACCGCAGGCTTCATAAAGTGAATTTGACATCCGGTTGTGGTAGCCGCGAATTGCAATGGAGCATTTGAGCGCCCAGGATCCTCCGGTCTCGCTTCTCGGTGTCCCATTCAACCAGAAATGGAACCTGCTCAAACCTACCATTGAACGTCTGTACGTGCATGATGATCTCAAGCTATCTGAAGTCATCAGCACCGTACGGGATCGGCATGGTTTTGACGCTACGTGAGTTTCGGTCCTATACGTCTATCGCTGATCGGCTGTCGTCCGAAGAGATCAAGGCTAATTTCTGATCTTTATCAGCGAGTCTCAATACAAATACCAGATTAAGAAGTGGAAGATGAAGAAGAGTACGTCGACCACAAAGAAAGCGGCTCTTTACCAAGTAATCCAGAAGAGAGCGAACCTGGGTAAATCGTCGGCTGTCACGCGCGGCGGAAAAAACCTTGACACGAAGAACCTACGACGATATCTTAAGACGGAGGCAAGAAGGACGGTAACGCTTCAGCCAAATGCAACTGGCGTAGTTGGAGATACTGGCCTACTCTCCGGGCGGGTTGCTCAATTCGGGAACAGGATGTAAGATCTGCAGATTAAGGTAGCAGCTTCCTGGCTCACTCACTGTTCGCTAGATTTATGAACTGGAATATGCCTTACGGGACTATGATGCCATCGACATCAACCACGTCGTCAGATCATGTCTCACCTCTCAGTGACATGGTGGTCGCCACCCCATCTTCCCAGCAGAGTGTACCGTCTCCTACAGCCATTGCTGTCAAGGCAATGACGGCGGTTGACGGGGCTCGGCTCTTCACTCAAGGAAGACACAACGAACTGTTGAAGTCTATGGAAAAGCAGCAAAGGATGTGGGCAATCTTACCAATCACATTTTGACGCTTCTGACAATGGAGATAGCACCATGTCAACGTGGATGTATCAATTTTGGTATTTCTCCTTCAAGACAGCGAAGCACTGGGGCCGAGGCCCTCAAGACTGGACCGCTGGTATGCTTGGGTTCGATGACTACCATCAACAGAAAACCATCTCTGGCTCTTCACCAAATACTCCGGGTATGAGTGTGGGCACACCGGCAACTCATTTCTCTTCAAGCGGCCGTGAGATGTCTGGCTTTCTCAGTGGGAACGGGACACAGACCCCATCCTCCCTATGTCGATGGAGTATTCATTGCAAAACTCCATCGTACAAAAGAATACCTTCTCCACCAAGTTCTCCGCCACCAAATCTCGACCTTGATAATGAGCAAGCCTGGCCACAGTGGTCGGGTCCCCAAGACTCTGACACATTTACGAAGAAGCTCAGCGATAACTTAGCAAGTAACGACTTCAGTAACGTAAAACTCGATAATTTACCGGTAGCGACGAATCAAATAGCTGTGGCTGCCCAACGCTCTCCCAAAGAGCTCCGCCAAGAAGCTCTTGGCTTCAGCATCATGAGTGGAAATGTTGAATTGATTGTGAACATAATCGAGAACATTGGGAATGATCTCAGTTCTAGCGGGCTCTTTCCATTTCATCTCGCTGTCAGTTATCTCAATGGATCAAGGCAATGTTGTAACGTTTTGAATGAGATTCAGGAAGGCTTTCCACCCGCTCTTCGCAGACTTTATGTCAACGATTTGGGCCACACAATCCTCGATCAGCTCATGATTGCCATTCTAAAATCTCATACGTCTTGCTTGCCAAGTATAGTAGATCCCACCTTCAGGAAAGAGAAACGATTTGAAGGAGAAGACGTTGATATTTGTGGGCGGTGGGACGCTGACTCTGACTGTGTCCGCAGGCTCTTGGCTAATGGTACCTCAAGCATACCGTTTGAGTGGAAGCACATGTTTTGTCATACCTCCGTTCAGGCCATCTGTCACTGCATAGGGACGGTCTTTGGCCCTCAATGGGCACCCAACATTAACAGACCTAGTGGCTTATTCGTGAGACGCTGCTCACATTGTGGAGACAAGTTGGAGCTTCTCGCCTTACACACTTTAGTCTTGGTTGGAGTTCATCTTTCCCAGTCTGGGTGCGAAGACGAAAATTTGTTTGGCATACTTGCCTGTCTACTTTGCCTTTTACATAATGGAGCAAACCCGCTGTTAGTGGCAAATATTTCCATACCGGCTCTTCTGGGTAATGATGAGTCCAATGAATGCGAACACGAAGACTTGGACCCTCTTGAGCTCGCGGAGAAAGTGCCGGCTAATTTGAAATCGAAATGGTCTGGGAATCTCTCGACAGGTTGGCAAATCATTTGCAATGTCCTTGAACACTCGCAAAAACAATGGAAAGAGAGGCCATCTCGAAGAAAGTCCCCCTCGAAGGAACGGGAGCGTGAAGATGAATTCGATACTTTCATCGAATATGGGGATGATGAGATGAGCGAGAATGGAGAAGCAAGCAATGACCCCTACCTTCCAATTAAATGTTCAAGTGATGAAGATCATGAAAATCTCTTTGGTGTTAGCAAAATTCTTCCAAGTCTTTGGGCTGCTGTTCAGACGGAGTTGCTTACCTACAGGCGTTTAGGGGAGGGAGACGGATGGATATCACAAAATTTTGATCTAGAGTCTTTGAACGACAGCTTGCTAAACAAAGAAGCACCCGGAATCTCCCTAGTGCAGAAGCCGATGATGAACACGTTCTGCGCGTGTGGCGAGTTTCGCACAGTCAAAGATGGATTCGGCCATGGCTATCCAGTAACTCCAGCGTGTCCACTCGTTGATGAAGCGGCCGCTTATTATTTCGCGAACCTGGAAGACTGGAATCGAAGCAGTTTCATAACTTGCCCGGAGGATCGATGCGAGTCATGGTTCTATTAAGTGTATGCTGGTTTCTGAACAACACCAAATGACATCCCGCTTTGATTCATAAGAAGCATCGATCTTTCGGAGAAGGCATCTTGGATGTTATATCTTCAATGATTAGATGACAAGTAATCTACTTATGGGAGATCATTGGCTAAGTCTCAAACCTCTACGTGCCTGGGGACGGCGAGAATCTTCTGGAGATTGGCTGTTCACTTGGCAGTAATCATGTTACGATAATTGGAAAGGTCCTTGTCTTGCATTCAAACAATCGCTATCAAGAGTGTCTATGACTTCTATTTATACCTGAATGTTCAGGAGAGTCACGTACAGGATATATATAAAGCAAGCATATATCGTTGTTTCATGATTACTTTACTGCTTGGGAACTACCATGCCAGACCTTTATGTCTATCTTCTTCTACTGCTAAGCTACCTTGAGTTCAAACAGGAAGGTACCAAAGCCCAAGAGCAATATACGTAGATTCCGCGCCAGTAGAGCAAATCTGGCCGGCAACTACCCAAGCAAACCCTAGTATTCATTCAAAATGAACATGACCCAAAACAGCATTTCCTAGACTTGGCATAGCTTTCGCCTACGTTTGTATGAGAAGCTTAGCCATCTAGCTTTATCGACACACGCATCTAGTATCTCTGTGCTGGAGTACCTATGGCTACATGGAATATCGGGTGTCGACAGGGGATGATAATCCTTGTAGCATGTCTCGTGGTGTAGCTTAGTACCTGTTGGATCTAGATCTTCGGCGTCCGCTCAGAGCTGATATAAACATGACGCCTCGACACCAACACCTTTCGGCCATCTTGGTCAATTGCCTGCTCACATAATGTTTGGGGACGGGATACAGCAATTGCTTTCGTGGCTTGTCGATCTCGCTCGAGGGGATTTGGTGGCATGGCAACGAGTGTAAAGATGATATATATTTCAGGGAACCAAGAGAAGCCAGTGCAGATCAGAAAGGTGAGAACGAGTTGAAGTCCCGAGGTCTGTCAATGTGAGTCTAGTGGTAACAGCTTTGTTCTCGAAATCAATTTTGATTTTTTCTTCGGTAATGCTGCGTCCCAGTTCTTTATATGGGACACCGATGATCTTCAACGTTAGTATCTCGAGGAGTCCGCTGCTAAGGCTCATAAATCGAGGTATGTTCCCGGCGATGGAATTTCCATCGATAGTCATGCTTTGAGCATCGGATACCGAAGGAAAGAGGTTGCTCTTCAATCAATGAATTTCGGGAGTCAGGCAAGACTGTACGGACGTTCAGCAGCTCGACAAGCCTGATGGTCTACTACCTAAATCGTACCCCCAGACCTTCATCACCCACTCCTTGTCATTGTCTGCGTCAAGTTTGAGAGATGATGAAACTGGCAAACAATTACCCCTTACTTGACACAATTACATTTGTTGCGCTTACTACCAACACCAGGCCAGTTTTCCTAGCAAGCAATCATTGACCTTCTCATCAAGTCACAATGCCTTCTAAAGTGCCGATCTTAAAAGACTTCATCCTCATAACTAGAGACACGTAAGATATCACGAAATCATAAAAGGGCAGTTTATCGTTTCCGATGCGCCCCATCAAGGAGTATGTCAACGATCGACATCGCGCATACATTTCAAACTCAAGGACTGAGACTGGGCAAAGGCTCGATTCAGGCTCTTGGAAGTCAGAATTGAGAATACTATAGATTCGATTTAACTAGCACATCAAAGGTAGAAACATCATGTTTCAAGGAACTGGGCTCGGACTCTTGTCTTTTAGTATAACATTGCCTGCATTCACGTTTACTCGCATTTAATTGCAACACGTTCATAATCAAAAATGACTGGACAAGCACCTCAAATCAACAAATATGCAGGCGACTAACAGAACGTCGTCTTAAAGTTAAGGTAACTCCCCTTTGGAAAAAGCATATTAATATTGTGATCATCTAGATCAACTAAGTGCCTCTAAAGCCGGAATAGTAGCCGGGGAAGGAATGGAAGCGCATAAGACACGGAATACTTCGTGAGCAAGCACTGTGACCAAGGACAGTGGGCGTTAAAATCTGGCATGATTTCGTTTATTTTTCTAATTTTTCATTAAGCCTATTTCGGGCCCGAAATTTACCCGCTAGCCAGCAGGCGAATCGGGGTTGCGGAGATAGCCATTTGAGCCAGGCCCGAAAAAGGCATACACACGAGACACGGGTTTAAGGGCAAAATCTATCATTTAAAGTGCCTCGGTGCTTATGAAATACGTAACTACAGCCACCAGCCACCATCGCACCAAACCTCTTTGATAAAGTACTGGGTGGTTCGTCATGGTCGAATGCCATATAAAAGCTCCTTGGGGACTGCCCAACTTTCATTTCTGGTCAAACAAGGGTTGGGTCGATATTTTGTAATAATCCATTACGCACCTTCTTCTCCAGTAGCATTGGAAAGCATAGCAGAATTCATCGCTGAACACCTGTCTCTATCTCGAACGCCACAAGACATCCTCCACTATGAGCACAGGTAGAGATGCGCTTACCAGCGTCGGGGGTAGAACGGTGGGTCCTGTTGGGTTCGGCATGATGGGTAAGTAATCAGGAGTATGCCTTCTTCATTCCAGGGTGTGAAAGATGTGGAGGCCAAGACAAGTGTATTAGCAAGCACGTGAGGATACCAATTGACGCTGCGTGCTCCAGGTTTGACGATGCCGTGGGCGCCTGTCGAATATCCCGTCGCGGTAAAAATCATGAAGACAGCGCTAGAACAGGGTGCCAATCTCTGGAACGGTGTAAGTGCGGCGTTCGAGTTAAGAACGGCGCCCCCATGAACCCCCATTAGGTAGAAGCCCCCCAAAAGAGCCAGACTGACTCGCTTGTAGGGCATACACTACGGCACGCCCCAGGCAAACTCACTGCATCTGCTCAAGCACTACTTCGAAAAGTATCCCGAGGACGCCAGTAAGGTCGTGCTTAGCATCAAAGGCGCCTTCGACATGAAGGCCGGACCCGACGGCAGCCCAGAAGGTATCCGCGCGTCTGTCGAGGAGGCCGTCAAGGTGCTGGGTGGCACCAAGACCATCGACGTCTTTGAATGTGCTCGGGTCGACCCCAATGTTCCCATCGAGACCTCGATAAAGGCCTTAGCCGAACTGGTTAAGGAGGGCAAGATCGGCAGCATCGGCCTGAGCGAGGTTGGCGCAAACACGATCCGCAAGGCCAATGCCGTACATCCCATCTCGGCTGTCGAGATCGAGCTGAGTCTGTTCACTCCCGACCCTCTTAACAACGGTATCGCGGACGCCTGCCATGAGCGTACGTAATCCTGGAAAAAGGAGAGTGTCAAAAGCCATCTACTGACAGCGTGATCCACACGCAGTTGGTATTTCCATCGTAGCATACAGCCCCATCGGCCGCGGTATGCTGACTGGCGAGTTACGCAAGTTCGACGACCTCCCGCAGAACGATTTCCGTCGCATGAAGCCGCGCTTCATGCCCGACGTCTTCGACCAGAATTTCAAGCTTGTCGAGGCGGTGGAGCAGATTGCCAAGCGCAAGGGCACAACGACGGCGCAGGTGGCCATCGGCTGGGTGTGTCGCCAGGGCGCCATCCCCATCCCCGGCTCCACCAAGGTCGAGCGCGTCATCGAGAACTGCAAGGCTGCGTCGCTGACCGACGACGACATGGGCGAGATCCAGAAGATCCTCAACACCATGCCTATCTCCGGGGAGCGCTATGGCGGCGAGGCGGAGAAGATGCTTAACGCATAGTTAGTAGGCGTTTCTCTCCTGCTTTGTGCCACATAGACATGGTACTTAGACTTAGGAGTAGATAGGTAATTTAGAGTCGCCGAGATTTCGCAATCATATTTGCAAGGCAGGCGTGCCTCTCGTTATGGCCAAAGAACCAATTCCATTCGCGAAAAAAAAATTCCCTTTGACTGCTTCATTGCTTGAAGTCCCATAAAATAGATATCAAAGGCCACGTGGACTGGCTCAGAAAGCTAGAGCATGGTGGTTTGTAACCCTCTGTTGAACGTGTGAGCCTTTGACAATTAAATTAGCACTGGAGTCTTGAACAAGGATATTGACAATGCGAAAATACTCATTTGCGCAAACGTGGGAATGAAAGACTGTGAGAGCTCCAGCTTAGGCGCTGAGGCTTGCATAGTGTCACGTGACGTCAAAGCCCCTTTTCCTGCCAGTGGCACCGCACTCTTCGCATCTAGCATTGTATAGCTTACATCTATCGAATGTCTACTTATGCAAGTCAGGGAGCGTGGAATGAACCATAGGTGTTAGCAGTGTCATAATCGACATGTAGTAATCACTCCCAAATCTTCTCACCTGGTGACTTGCGCACTAGAAATCCACTCCTTTTAAAAGGACCTATGCCACTTGCATGGCACATCATCCTACAAAGCAGCACAAACTTCTAAGAATGAATCAGAGGCACAGTTTAATCTCATCAGTGCACGTACAAGTAGGGAGCGAGCATAAACAAAATGAAGGAATGACATTTGAAATCATTGTTTATATTCCAAATAGCTTCATTTCCCCTCAAGTCTAGCTGGCGCAGTGGTTTTGGGGACCGATCCGCACCCTAGCCAGCAGGCGAACTACTAGAGTTCGACCCCTGCTGTCGTAGAAATGAAATTAAAATGAAAATTGGCCAAATAATGTCCCCTAATGAGCCAATTTTCCCTTGTCCAAGGACAAGTTTTTTTTGCTGTTTTGACTCTTGAGGTCTTGTTTTGTTCTTTTCATATTTAGTTCTATGTTTTGATATCGCTTGTCGTGTGTGTTGGACAGCGGGCATAGATTTATACCAGACACGCGTACTACTAGCGCCGAAGGTGAGTTTACTACTTACTTCATTATCGGGCGGGACACATACCATGTGGCACATTCTTGCTGATCATTGATTTCTAATTCAAAACTATCAACAAAAGGTTCTAGCTCATTCGTTCTTCAGAGAGACGGGTCGTCACTTTCACAAAGTTGTCACAAATACCAAGGATCACCTCGTGCCTGCTTCTACAGCTCATCAGCCATATGGAGTCACGGGACCCTGATACATGATCGCACAGACATCAAAGCAAAAAAGTAAGCACGACGCAGGCCTTTGTTTGCTCTTGAGGGAACATTGGGTAATTCTTTTGCAAGGACGCTATGAGTGGAGACACCTTCGAAGTCGCAGAGGTACTGTCATACCCCGTTATCCAATGTGGTATACCTCAGAGATCTCCCTTAGAAGTGGGCCTTCTCTCCAGTCAAAGGCATGACTGGAGTGTCTGAATTGTGCTCTACCTATTTCAGGTCTTACTTTGCATACGGTGACAGCCCTTGAAATTTCAAACAGATTGACCCCTGTCTCGCCGGTTCGCTGATGGTTGTTTCCTCGGAATTACCAATCGGGGAGCAAAACTCTCGAATTTCAAGACTCCTTTAGAGGTCCTGAAAACCATGGCGGCACAGTATCAGTACTCTCCCGTATAGTCTACTAGGTTAGTGTTCGGCAGACGTGAATACAGCTCATACCTAAATATTCATGGCAGCCACATGACTTTTCTACTGGTCGCTGTCTCATTCTGTCTTATCGACAAGATCCCTCAACTGGAAAAGATCCTTAGTAGGTATATGTTCCCGACTATACTCTGAGACATAATGTCCAGCGGCCATGATTGCTCCGTCTCGACTTTTCACGATTGGTACACCGCTGTTCTGCAGAATCCTCCACCAGGCGCCCGATCTTCGCATCCAGGACCCGTGGCCCTGGCGCAAGAGCCATACAACCATCGCGCAGCGTTCAGCTATGCTGTATTCGGGCTTCTGCAACCTGTTGAGTGGCTTTTCCCGCTTCCATCGACCCTTTTGCCAATTCTTGTAGCTGCTCGCCGCTCCGCTAACAAGCCATGCGCCACCGGTCACTAATAAGGTTAAAATTGCAGTAAGCACGAAATCTCGCAATGACCTCCCATTTCCGTTTAATTGCTGGAGATTCATTCCAAATACAGACGTGGCGAGGTTGAGAGGCACATAGACAAAATCCAGTATTGTAACTATCATACTTTAGAAATATGGAAGACGTGGGACAATAGCACTCTCACCTATTTTCACTAGAAAGGATTAACATAATCATCCCTTGCCAAACTCCATCAACACGTACTGCGTTCAGCTTCTAAAATCTGTCGGTTCGACAATTCGATAGACCTCCTTGACTCTTCCAAGCCGAGTTGTCCAGCTTCGAGTTGAAGATGGTCACGAAGCTGACTCTCCAAGCGATAAGCTTCGGCCGTCGCGTCCTCAATTTCACTTTCAATATCGTTGTAGAATCTTTCCTCGGACCATTTCCAATGATGATTTGTTTTCAAGTATCTTACGAAGCTGTACCAATCTTTCTCTAGGTCAAAAATTACCTGCCGTATGTGACCACGATCATTGTATAAAGAATCATGGCTTCGTTTTTTAAAACCTGGCCCTAGTCGCTGGAGGTCCAGAAGCCAAACACGAGCCTCGATGCATTCCTGGCGGACATCAAGAATCTCTGCCTGGAGGAGGGGAAGAAAACAAATTATTGACGCTTTGATAGATTCTTTTTCAGTGTTCTGGCAATTTTTGAGTGCTTGGCTGAGCGATAGTAGATAGTATCGTGAGGATCGATCCCCTTGAAGCAGATGGTCTTCGGCTGGTGACCGGCTGAAAGGCGGACAACTGCGAGTAAGCCCGACTGCATCGTCTTCAAGGTATTCTGCAGGTCTGCTGTGAACAGGGCCCCCGATTAAGAACGATAGGGATGTCTTCACCCCCGTGTCTAGATCGACAAACTGTAGCGATTTGATTTTCCTGCTGTCATATGAGTGGGATGGTAACGCTCTAGCAAGTCCCACCCCGGATGATTAGTACGATGGCGTCCTGCAATAGCAAGCATAGACTCAAATATTCGAGGATCTATTTCGGAACGGAGTCCGAGAAAATCAATGAGATCTTCTCGAAATCGCAAGTCCCTAGGATACAAGACATTCCATAAGACAATTTGTAATTGGGTACCTTCAGGTGGATGACAGAAGGTTTCAATGATTTCAGTCCCATAATCGTCTGAACGACTGGGATCATTAGTCAATAAACCCCAATCTTTGGTGACGCTTAAGACAGAGCCAGCCGAGTCGGATCCCTGCCATCGTGATGAGAGCCTCTCTCGGAACGCTTGTTCAGAAATGGCCTGGAAAGCTTCGGAGAGCTCATTCAGACTGGAATGATGTTCCTTGTGGAACTCTAAATAAGCGCGATAGCTGCTGAATCCTGTCTCCGTTCTACAGCGTTGTAAATCTGCTTGGGCCTTCGGGCTTAGTAAGGAAGTTCCACGGGCATGGCTTTGCGATTGGTACCGTTCGCTCTCAATATTGTGAGTTTGTGAGTTTGAATCACAAACAGACGTTGATACACGCTTCGTCCCCTCTTCAAGGTCCATAGTTCGTGATTGCGACGAAGGCAAAGAATCGAAGAGAGATGGGCAAAAGGTTGGAGAGAGCGAACCCATCACAGAAATCTCAGCCGCACTGGGCTGAGTCCAGCTCAGGATCCCCTCTGGTGCAAGGCTTTGCCAATGCAATGCAACATAGAGAACACCATGTCGATTGTTTATAACAGTGTATAATCGCGCACAAAAAACTCCTTCTCCTTCGCATCCGGTTAGTCAGCTCCCGCCGCCCTGCTCTAGCGCTACTCACTCTCGGCTTACCCTTTACTTACGCTCTACCCTCTAGCTCACCCACTACTTAGGCGATGTTTATCCTACTTAGGCACTAGACGACTATGCCCTATCGTATAGCTATTCTTAATGCTACTAAAGGATTATAAATAGCCTTACTATATTAATTTCTTTAACTATACGCGACGATACTAGGGGAAGCTATTTCCGGCTCTAAAGGGATTATAAACTAGAGCTTTACTAAGATCGACCTAGCTGTGCGTTTAGGTATTTACGTACTACTACCTTCTTACTATATATATACCTTACTACTATACTTCTTACCCTTTAGTCTAGATAATTCGGTCTCTCTCTATCCTATTAGTCTATCGACCGTCTTATATCTCTACTCGTTTCTCTATAAGCTTAGCTTCTCTATTCTCCCTTCTTTTAGCTTTCTCCTAACTCTACCTTCGTATCTCTCTACTTATTAAGCTTCTACTATCCCTCGC
>JAABUI010000422.1_pt1 | contig 33601 bp, 33 predicted proteins | sample 5559111 | NCBI WGS metagenome assembly JAABUI01 (sample SAMN10711870, study PRJNA513365) | rock metagenome | isolation source: Antarctica rocks | place: Antarctica: Victoria Land, Buttleship Promontory | reverse complement strand
GCTAACCCTGAATAGGGTTGGCCTCGGAACAACCCTATAGCCTAGCGGCGAGCGGCCGGCGATAGTCATCAACATAGCCACCAACATAGCTACCAACATAGGTGCGTAGCTAGGATCGTAACACATTATGATAAGTAAACTTATTCAATGCGCTCATTAAATGCTTATGTTTGAATTCTTAAATTTTGAACATATGCATTTAAACATTAAATGAGTCTTTTTGACTTAAAATAATATTCAAGACTGCATCAGAAAATGATGATGTAATCTTTATTATGATTTTTACAATTAATTAAATAAAACCGAAAAAGAAGTTTATGATTGCAACATGTATGAAAGATCATTTAAATGACATTTGCAAGTCTGAGTCATTTAATGTACAGAAACTGCAGCTGAAAGAAGTAATAATAGTTAATGACATTACTTGCAATGCACTTGACATGTTTCACTATTCTGTATGTTTTATCATGTTTCAATATCATTTGATCACAGTTTTATAACTAACATGATATATTTATAAATGAATCTGCTCATTCTTGATTCACTCACTTCATGTCTTAATATGAATCTTAAGATGAATGAGAAGAAGAAGATTGTAATTACGTTTTTTGCAAAAGATAATTAATGAAGTTAATGTGATTATGCTGAGATTATGCTTTCATGTTGAGCGCGTTTTGCATCTCTGCGCTTTTTTCTTCTGTCTGTGTTTTTTCTTTTGTTTGAGTGTTAATATTTCTACATAATCATCTCATTAAAGAGCGAAAATCATCATAATACAGTAATTCTCTTTCTTTCTAATCATGAGTTTATGCTTAAAAGTTAAAAGTAAATAATTATACTTTTTATTCATGTTTCAATCTCATTTCAAAAGCTTCTTTAAGCTTCAAGACTTCTTTCATATCTTTACTTAATATTCATTGATTATATTTCATGAAATATTCTTTTCATTGTATCTTATAATATAAGATTTTCTTTCTTTTTCACTTTTGTAAAATCTTTTCTACTTCTTATTCTTGCTCATCATCAATAAGCTTAAGAGTGAAATACTTAAGTATAGAATCATCATTTAATCTACAATTATATGATTTTAAGAGAAATACATGAAAGACAGAATGAATTCTATAAATGATTGAAAGATTCAAACAATACATTTGCTTGTTTATAAATTCTTATATATGAAAGAGCTTTAACATTTTATTTGATAATTTCTTGCTCAACTTCTTCTGCTTCGAATTTTTTGCTGATAGCATAATTAAATCATCAACATTAAAAAACTTAAACTTATGTTTTTAATTATAGTACTTTGTCTGAGCATTAATCGCGTTTTATCATCATTGCATCAATATATTTTGCACATCTTGCAGCATTTTAACATGTTTTTTTGCTGCTGATACTTCTTCTTTCATAACATTATTCTTGATGCATATGTCAAAAATTGACTCATAATCATACATGACTTTAAAGAGATTACAGCTTAATGAAGAGTGCTTCATTTGATGATACACAAACTCAACTACAAGTAAAAGCGTAGCTCAGTCATCTTGCTTTTTTGAACAATATACTTGTAAATAATGTTTCAATGTTTGATTCTATCATTCTGTCTGATCATTTGTTTACAAATGAAAGATGATGCTTAGTCATTATTTCATCTTCACATAAAAACAGATTTCTGATCAGAATGCACTGATAAATAAACTATCTTTATTAATGATTATATTACTTGAGATCTCATATCTTAAAGCAATCTTCTTAAAGAACAACTTTGCTAACTTTACAACAGTCAGAGTTTTCTTCATAAACAGATAATGCATCATCTTCATGTAATGATCAACTATCACAAGAATTGAGTCATATACAACTTTTTTCATTTACTAAGTGACAGATCTGTTATGAAATTCATAGTGATTTCTTTTCAGAAATCTGTGAATCGAAGTAATGATTTCAACTCATCATATAATAGATGACATTTCATCTTTACTTTCTGACAAATGTCACAAGTATTTATATACTCTTTGACATTCTTGATCATACTTTTTCAGTAATATTTATGATCTAATAGCTCGCTGATCTTGTCAGCATCAAAATGTCTCACTAATGAGTTATCATGATGACATTTCAATAACTCTTCTCTGACAGAAAGATTTTCTGAAACATACAATGATTTATTATACTCTATCATTTCTTGACTATTCAATGTTTAAGCTTCAACGTCATTCTTTCATATACTCATCATTTCATCTGCTTTTAATCTCACAGCAAATTCATCTTCTTGCTGTAAAATCTTGATGAGTTCAACTACAAATTTACTACTGAAGTTGTATGTTGTTTTGTGAATTGTCAATACTTTGACAATTGCATGTGAAATGAGTTGTTTGCAATTAACAGTTTCAGCAACAGAATTAAGCTGTTTCTTTGTTACATTGTGATCTTTATAAGTTAATATTTCAACATTTGTGCTTCTTGAAGTTGTTGATTTGAATTGAGAAATTCTATCTTTTAAGAAATGTACTTCATCTAAATGTGTTTCTTGCATTGCTAAAGTCATGACTCTCAGCAACATACTTCTGACATGCACTGCTGAACATGTATTCATGTTTTCACTAACATTATGAATAAACATTTTCTTGACTTTGTTAATCACTCATATACAGTAAATTTCATCTTGTGATCTGCTTTTGACATGTTTTGCTGAATATCTTCATTCACTGACACTGTGAATGAACATCTTCTCGACATCATTAATCACTTGTGTTCATCAATGAGTTTCATCTTGCAATCTGCTTTCAACATGTTCTGCTGAATATCTGTTTATATTTATACTGTGAACGAACATCTTCTTGACATCATTAATCACTTGTATACAGTATAGTTTTCTGATCACTATGAATATAAAGCTATTTAAGCTTTCTATTCTAGTCAGCTTTCGCTGCAGAGTAAACAGCAAATGATTCACAAAGATGTTCTCACTCTTATAATCAGATCATCTTGATAACACATTGATTGAGTTTGTCTTTTCTGATCTATGTGTTATTTCAAAGTTGCAGATTGACAATCTTATAATTCATTTAACTTGTCTTTTGTTTAGCTTTTAAACATTCATAAAACTCTTCAGATTATTATAATCAGTCAGAACTTTGACAGTATGATAATTGTCTTTCACATAGTGTTATCAATGTTTAAACATCGCTATTATGATTAAAAGCGTCTGATCATGTATCTTATAATTTCTTTTAATGTTTATCATTATTCTGAATCAGAATGCAATTGAATGTCACTGATCTTTGTCATCTGACTGAAACAAAATACTTGCGACTGCACAATTGAATGCATTGATCTTAATGTGTATATATCACTCTGAATCAAAGTGTTTTAGTATAAACATCTTCATAAAGACGTCGTGAAGCTGATTAAAAGCTTGTTTCGCTTCGTTCAATCATATGAATGAGCTCATTTTTACATCTTTTACACTATTTCTCAGCAGTTCTGTTAAAGACTCTGCTATCTGAAAGTAGTGATGTATAAAATGTCAATAGAAATTGATGAATCTCAGAAAAACTTGTATTTTTCAATACATCTTTGATCTGAGTCACATTTTAATGATGTTTACTCTACTTGAGTTTATTGAAACACTCTCGATGAATATGACAAATTCAAGAAAGTTCACTTTAATAATGAAGAATTCACACTTCTTCAAGCTAGCATATAGCTTGAACTTTCTTAATCTTTCAAGAATCTACTTCACATAATTTATGTGATCAGTCTTTTCTATGAAGAAGATTAGAATGTCATTCAGATAAACAACATAAAAGTCATTTAAAAGCTTTGTCAAGATTTTATTAATATAAGTTTGAAAGATGATAGATGCATTGATTAAATCAAATGACATGATCATATATTTAAAGTGATCATAATAAATATGAAACATCATCTTTCACTCGTCTTCATGTTGAATTTTGAGATGATAATAAATGTTCTTAAGATTTAACTTAATGAACTGCTTGACTTTATTGAGTCTGTTTAAAGTTTCATTAATTAAAGACAGTGAATGATAATTTTTGACAATGATCTTATTCAGATCTTAATAATTCATGTCTAAATGAAGATTATTATTCTTTTTGAAAATGAATAAAATAAACGCGTCAGTTGAATTAATGAAGTGCTTAATTCATTCTTTCGCTAAAACATCATCTAAATACTATCTCAGAGTCATTAACTCTGTGTTCAACAAATTATACAATAATTCATACAATGATTTTGCAGTGATTTTGATTGCATGATCATGATCTTCATGCAAGAACAATTTGTTGATACTTTTTATCAAGAATACATCTTCATATTCTTTCAATTTAATGAGTAAAGTTTGCGTTTTAAGCGCGTTTGTGATATGATTCATCACATTATTTATTACTTTCACTTGATATTCAATGATTGACTTTTCAACAACGTTAATCATGATAAGAAAATACACAGTAGACTCATCTTGTAGAGCTTTCACAAATGCTTGTGCGAAGAACAACTCAAATGCATGCTCATTCACGTTGAAACATCATGTTTTTATGATCATGTTTATTCAAATACATTTGAATTGCATATTCAACATACTCAAAATCAAAGAAGATTTCTTCTTGTTGATAGCATAAAAGATACTTATATCTTTTTTCTTTATATCTCAGCTGTCTCTCAGTCAATAACACATTTTATAAATGTTAGAACTTTTTCACAAATGATTAGAAAAGACAATGATTAAATAATCATTGAGTAATCAGAGTCTTAAAGTGATCACTCTGATTGCTTGAATCAGAAGTGATCACAGTGAGCATAATGAGCATATTACTCATCTTGCTCATCTTGCTCAAAGATGATCAAAGAGATTATTCAGAGCAGAAATGACTTGACATGATTCTTTTATATTTATATAATGATGATCATTCTCTTAGATAAAAGCTTCATGCTCAACTCATGTAATAATCAATACAGTTTATTGTCTTAGTTATTCTCAGATCTTCAGTCTAGTGATTAGTTTATTACTATACTGATCTTTGTTTATATCTTGTGTTGTTATAGAAACAATCATTACACTTTGAGCATCATTCTTTCACAAGATATCAGAGCATCAACTTATCATGATCATTATGTCATTTTCAGAACGAATCACATCAGCAAATATTACTGCATTCTTAAATAGCAAGTCATTAATTAAGATATTGACATTGAATCTGTACTATAAAGATAAAGACAAGCTTGACGCTTTTCTTATACAAGTGAACGTTTATGTCAGAGCACACAAGAAACTAAGTTCATCTCATGACAAGATATTGTTTGCATTCTCATACTTCAGAAGAAATGTCTTCAAATGATTTAAATCATTGATAAAGAATCACTTGAAGAATAAGTCAGAAGATCGAGAAGACGAGATTAACAGAGTCTTTGAAAACTTCTTTAATTTTAAGTAAGCAATACAAAGAATGTATGAAGACATAAATGCAAAATGAATCATCAAACAACAGCTGTATGATATTAAGCAATCAGAATCAGCATTCAAGTACATCATTGCTTTTCAATCAATTGCAGCAAAGATCAAATGAGATGACTTGACTCTTACAGCACAGTTTTATAAAGAACTGAAGAATGTGATAAAGAATGAGATAGCTTGTATGAATAGACTTGTGACTTTGCATGCTATGATTAGCAAGACAATCATGCTGAATAATTGACAGTACAAGCAAAGACTTGAAAAGAAGAACAAGATTGCTTATGTCTCAATTGCATGAAGCAAGAAAAAGAAGAAGCAATCTTATTATAATTTTCAGTCTATGAGATTAGATGCAATTCAAAAGATATCAATGAACGTTTGTGATAAAACAGTTCAGCAGAACAAAGCATGTTACACATGCAAAAAGCTAGATCATTTCTTCAGAGATTGTACTCAAAACAAGTACAAGAACAAGTTAAAGTTCTATGATAAACAAGACAAATCTTTTGCAGTAACAAAAGAAGATCAAAAAGACAAGCATTAAGTGTTGTTATAAACAGCATGTTATGAAGACAATTGTTGCACTCATTTAAGTGATAAGAAAGATTCTGAATGATATTTGAAACTCTTGCAAAAGAATCGTTTCTATGCAGCAACTCATCATCAGTCAGAAGTGCATGATGAGAAAAGTGATAAAAGTTCGTTCACTATGATCGCGAAATCAGAGATTCTCGACAGCGAAGAATATGACTCGAACAGATTGAACAGCACAGAAGAAGTTATTCATCAAGCAGTCGAGAAAGAAAATCAACTTAGCGAAACTTTACAAGCATTCACTATTGCAGCAGAAGATACTCTCAAACAAGAAGAAGATTATCTTGAAGTAAAGAAAGATCTTAGAAAGCTTACAAATCAGACAAGTTTTATAAGCATGTACAATGAATTGTATCTTCTCTTTAGACAAAAAGAGAAAGATTTTTCACAGCGTATGCAACAGATCAAGAATGAGATACATCAAGTTATTTATGACAAAGTTCAAGATGAGTCAATCGCAGTGCATAAGAGCATTTGATATCGTGACATAATCATGAAGAAATTACTCACAGAAGTCAAGTTCATTAAGCAAGAAGAATATGTACTTTTTGATAAAGATCATATATTCAGAGAACTTAAACAGATAACAGAAGTCATTAGAGAGAGATTTGATCTGTGTAATTCACAGAAATATTCACAGAAGAAGATCAATTCAAATTAATTTCAGTACATAAAACAAGTACTTAAGAAGCAAGCTTCTAGTTCAAAAAACTAGAAAACTCTTCAATCAATAAATTATTGAAGAAGTTTAATCAAAGATCGAAAATCGAAAGCATATTTATCTTTACAAACGACTTGACGCAGTTACAAGTCTGAGTCAAGATCAACGATCATACAGCACGTTTATTCATTGACAGTGACTGTATGAAGAACTATATGTTTTCAAAATTTGCTAGAAAAATGCAAATATCTTTGCAGAAAAAGAAAGAATCTTACAATTTGCAAAACTTTAATGAAACATTCATGAAGTATAATAACAAACTAATAGATCAAGAGACTTGACTCATTCATTTAAGACTCAAACATCATTGAAAGAAGTTACGTTTAGATGTTATGAAGCAGTCAGATAGCAATATAGTTCTAGACATATCATGACTTTGTATGATCAATTCAATGATAAATTGAGTCAATGAAACAATCACTTTTCTTCATATAGAAACGACGCAATTGCACTCAATATTGAAGTCATCAAAGAATGTGAAAATCTTCGTAATGACAGCAAATGATATGCGCAGCGAGCTGAAGAACAGCTCAGATGCACAGATGTTATGAAGCAAAGAGATTAAAAGTAATCTTGCTATCATTGAAATTTCTAAAGAATATCAGAAATATAAGATTCTGTTTGAGAAAGAAAGTGATCAAGAGACACTATTCAAACATCAATCATGAGATCATGAGATTAAGCTCATAGATGACAAGAAACTCACGAAACAGTTCATTTACTCATTGTCAATGAAAAAGCTTAACGCTTTGCAACAATATCTGAAAGAGAACATGTGAAAAGAATTCATTAAAGAATTGCAATCATCAGCAAAATACTCAATTCTGTTTATTTCGAAATTGAATGAAAGTTTAAGACTATATGTTAATTACAGAGCATTAAATAACATCATGATTAAAAACAGCTATTTGTTATTGCTCATATCTGAACTGCAGAACAGACTTCAGAGAGCACAATGATTTACGAAATTCAATATACTTAAAGCATTTAATTGAATATGAATTAAAAAAGAAGACGAGTGAAAGACAGTCTTTTGCACTCGACTAGAACATTATGAGTATTTGATCATGTCTTTCAATTTAATCAATGCTTCAATCATGTTTCAGACATTTGTGAATAACGTACTACAACGTTATTTGAATCAATTCATCATAGTATATCTGAATGATATACTAGTATATTCAAAGACGAAGAAAAAACATGTGCAACATGTTAGAAAGATTCTACAGACTTTGAAAGAAGTCAATCTGCGCATTAAGTCAGAAAAGAGTGAATTTCATGTACAGAATGTACAGTTTTTAAAATTCATAATCACGTCTTAAAGTTTAAGAATAAACTTAAAGAAGATAAAAGCTGTTACGACTTGATCAACGTTAAAGTCAAAGATCAAAGTTCAATTCTTCTTAGAATTTGCGAACTTTTATAGACGCTTTATAGAGAAATACTTCAGAATCATCTCATCACTTACGAATCTTACAAAAAAGAATATATCGTTTGTGTGAACTGAGAAAGCAGAAGAAGCTTTCAAGAAGCTGAAGAAATTATTCATCTTTCAGTCAATACTGATTATGTTTGAATCAGAAAAATCTATTACGCTTAAGATGAATGTGTTGAACAAAGCTATTGAAGCATGTATCAGTCAATCAAATAATAAGAAACGTTTGCACTTTATTGCTTATTACAGTTGTAAGCTTACAGTCGCTGAATTAAACTATGAGATACATGATAAGAAGTTACTAACTATTGTTGATTCTTTCAAATAATGAAGAGTGTATCTGAAAGAATTTAAACATCAGATTCAAGTATATACAGATTATAAGAATCTGTTATACTTTATGATCATGAAAGTTTTAAATCAAAGACAGATCAAATGATTGAAGAAATTGTCATTGTACAACTTTCAAATTCAGTATTGAAAGAAATCTGAAAACTTGAAGATTGATGTCTTGAGCAGAAGAGCAGATCACATGACAGATAAATCACAGATAAATCAGATTATCTTACAACAGAATCAGAATGATTTCATTGTCTACAATAAACAAAATGCAGCTACGCTATGAATCTACAATCAAGATCTTGAAAAATAAATAAAGCTAAAGTTAGTAAAGAACTCAGTTGCACAGAATATTATAAAGAATATCGCTGACAACGTGAACTTTGAGATAATCAACGAAATACTAACGTTTCAAGATCTCATCTATGTTTCAACAAGATGCAGACAAAAGATAATAAGTGATTATTATGAATCAATGATATACAAACATCAGAATTTGAATAAAATCATTGAAAGAATATTTAGAATCTACTACTTTTCTAAGATGAGAAAGCAGATAGAAGATATCATAAGAAAGTGCAACATATGCATTTAAATGAAGCATAGTCAACACAGACTCTATGAACTTTTGAAAAGTCTCAGCACATCAGATCATGCATAAAAAAGCATAGCTTTGAACTTTATAATCAAGCTATCAAAGTCAAAAGAAAGAGTTACAAGAACAATGTATAACTTTATATTGATGATCACAAACAGACTAATCAAGTATGAATACTTCTTGTCATACAAGAAAGCAACATTCGCAGAAGATTTAACATACACGTTTCTGAGAATGATTGTAGCAAATCATGAATTATCAAATGAGATAATTTTAAATAGAAACAAGCTCTTCACATTGAAATTCTGAAAATCATTGATGAATCAATTAAAGATTCATCATAAGCTGTTTACAGCTTATCATTTGCAGACGAATGAATAAACAAAAAGAATGAATCAAACACTGAAACAGTATTTCAGATGCTATATCAACTATAGGCAGAATGATTGAGTACAGCTACTATCAGTAGCACAGTTGACTTTCAATAATGCAACGACGAAAGTAATCAGTATGTCATCATTCTTTGCAAACTATGAGTTTGAGTCAAAGACTCTCAAGAAACCGCGTAAATTTGTATAAATAGCTCAAAAAGCTATGATACAGATTGAATAAATACATTTGTTGCACAAGAAGCTGCAGAGAAACATTCAGTTTCTAAGCAAATGCATGATTCTGTATGCGAATAAGAAAAGAAATAAAGAATTTACTTTTAAAAAGAGAAACAAAGTTTATTTACTAAGATGAAATATCAAAACAAAAAGATCAAGTAACAAGTTGAATCATACAAAAATAAAATCTTTTGAAATTCTAGAAGAAAAGAAATCAATTAACTACAAGTTAAATCTTTCAACATTTATAAAAATATACTTAGTATTTCATATTTCTCTTTTGAAATCTGCAAACTTGAATTCATCAATTTAAACAGAATCTTCAGAAATTGATTCAGAAAGTCAAAATATTGAGTACAAAGTAGAAAATATATTAAATCAACAGAATATTGAAGATCAGTCTCATTGATTAATCAAGTGAAAAGATTATGAACATATTGAAGACACTTAAGAATCAAGAAGAAATCTTAAGAACTGTTAAACACTTTTGTGACAGTTTCAGTTGAGAAACTCAGTTAGTCAAAGTTTGATGAAATCTCAATCTGCTTGAAAGACACATCAAAGAAAAGATTATTTAACGATGATTCACTAATTCTTGTTTCTTCTTTTTCAAGCTTGATGATGTTTCAAAACTTTCATTCAATCATCATTTATTTCTTATTCTTTAAAAACACAAATTGATTTTGCAGATGAGTAGTTCTTGCAGAAATTTCTTGCATCTGCTTGTGAATGTTCAGCAGTTTACAAAGAACGCGATTGCATTTTGTCTTTACTCTTTTTCACTTCATCATCAAAAAAGTAAAATTGCACTTACAATTGAGATGCACACACTCGATGTAATAATTGAATTCATTGTCGATACGACATTTCTTTTGCAAGCGACTGCAGTGTTCACAAGAATACATGACAGCATGCTTAAAGCTCGTACGCTCGAGAAAATCTTTGCAACGTAAAATAGAGTTTTTTGTTGTGCAATGAAAAAACATGAAAGAAAAGTGATTTTCAAGATGAAAATCTTAGAAAAGAATCTAGTGTTAAAACTCTTTTGCAAATGATTAGAAAAGACAATGATTAAATAATCATTGAGTAATCAAAGTTTTGAAGTGATCACTCTGATCACTTGAATCAGAAGTGATCACAGTGAGCATGATGAGCATGTTACTCATCTTGCTCATCTTGCTCGAGAATGATTAAAGAGATTATTCAGAGCAGAAATGACTTGACACAATTCTTTTATATTTATATAATGATGATTGTTCTCTTAGATAGAAGCTTCATGCTCAACTCATGTAATAGTTAATACAGTTTATTGTTTTAACTATTTTCAGATCTTCAGTCTAGTGATTAGTTTATTATTATACTGATCTTTGTTTATATTTTGTGTTGTTATAGAAACAATTGTTACAATAAGCATCATAACAATAAATATTCTGATCATTTATTCAGATAAATCTTAAGAAATTAACATTCAACAAAAGCATACTTTGTTTGATGATGAAACATTGATTAATCACATTCATCTTGACATTAATATTTATATAAATCTTTGTTTCTGTCTTCTGATCTTCTTGAATTACATGCTTTTTATATATAAAAGTCTTTACAAAGAGAATTTCTTGTTTTTTTCTCAATGATTTGAAATGTTCATCAAAAGCTTGTCTTTTCTTGAAATCTTGAAATGACTCATATGTAACATTGAATCAATGAGTACTTGATTTACATCAGATTTTTTTGATCTGTTCTTGATCTTTTCACTTTTACAATCAGTAAAGTAATGATTCTTTTGATTGCACATATAACATGTTATGTTGAACAAATTCTTGCTATAATGTGATGAAGTGTGTGAGCTTGTCTTTGATGAAGAGTTGAGTCTAGTTGATCAATAAGATTTCTTTTGCTTTGAATGAGTCTTTTTGTTAATTTTATCTTGATCATGCAAGTTCTCATCTTGAAATCATTTCAACAACAAGACGTGTTCTTTTTGCAAATTTGTTTTCAATCAAGCAACAAGATTGATTAATGCATCTTGTGTGATAGAAGTTGACTGCACATTAGTAATGATCACATGCAGCTCAGATCTCAACTTGATGAATAGATGAGCTCATTTATGCTCATCATTATACAACGAAAGTTGATGTTTTAGAATGCTCAAATGAGCTGCAAACGTTCATATCATCTAATCTGAACGTTGCAATGCATTTGCATACTGCTAAGTTACATCTATATCTCAATTTATTGAATCTTCAATTAAATTCAGAAGAAAGTCAATAAAATTAAATCACATTTGCTGAGCTGCAAACATAGTTTCTTCGTGATTGAATTAAAGTTTCTTTGATTCATTCTTCAGATAAATCATGCAGTATAAAATCTTTTTCTCATCACTTTCAAAATATCAAGAAGTATTTTAAAATGAGATTTCAATGTCGCGAATTCACTCTCTATATTCTTTTATGATTTTATCATGATACTTTTTCAAAGACATTGAAGATCTTTGCTTTTGCAAAATGATTTCATGATGACTTCATTTCATCATCATCAACATTATGAAGATGATGCGTAAATCATTTGAATTCTTCATGAGAGCTTGAGTAAAAACTCAATGATCTTTCTTCATTATTTCAATGACTTGCAGAATTTCAATCTTTGATTAAATAACTGTTAACTTTTGTTTCTTTTGCAGTTCATCATGTTGAAGCATTACTTATGTTAATTGTTCATCAATATCAACAAAGAATTCATTTTCTGCTTCTTTGCTTTCTGATTTCATTATGTGACGTTCATTTTCTAATATGATGTGATCAGTGATGAAACTCATCTGTACGCGATGCTGACTACAAATTTACTGTTTAACTACAGTAAAGTTTAGAAATTATTAAAAGTTTGAATGACATCAAGATGTTGCATGATAATGAAGCGCTGTGCATTGATCACATGCAGAGTTTTCGCGATTATGTGAACTTTGATAATTTCAATGTGCATGTTACAAAGCAATCTGCATGCAAATGAGAAAGTCAAATAGAACGCAGAACTACAAGGAAAATCGCTTATGAAAATTATTTGATTCAGCATCTTGTCATTGCAATGACAAGAACTAAGACAGAACACTTTCATGTTTGATCTGTTGAAAGTGATTAGCAAAAAGAACTTGAATCATGAACATTCTTTAAATTTACATGCTAACTATGTATAAATCTTGTTAAGACTGCGTGTTTGTTACTACGACATGAGCAACTCACGAGTCTCATTAAGTTTGACATGAGCAAACTCAAGAATCTTGTTAATATCATTTAACAAACATTCAGATACAGACATTCTATATGTAAATGATATGTTAATGAGAAGACTTCATTAAGAGAAGAGAGACACAAGCGAATTAGTAAAGAATGATTGAACTACGCTGTCTGATTAGAAGTGTAACATATGAACATTTCTGCAAAACATGATTGATCTGTATGAGAAAGATCTTTACAGATAATGCAAAATAAATGAGTTGCACATTGTCATGATGTCAGATTATTAACTCAATTTAGAACATAAATCATCAATATCTTAGATAATCTCGATTCATTAAATCTGTTTTGCAGTTCAATGAATCAAGTCATCAATCTAGTCATCATCATTTTAATCTAGTTTCAGCAATTCTGTTTCAATCATTTCAGTCATATGCGTGAACTTTTGCAATCTTAAGTCAATAAAACTACTGTTTAGTCTTGATTCTGCTCAATTCATGTATATAAAAGTCGAGCTTTCATTCTTTTCTTTCATTCTTTGTCTTTCATCTTATACATTATTTGATGTATTGTCTTGTATCTAGATTCTATCAAAGTAATAATAATATTAATCTTTTATATTGATAGTATTTTTAGTTTAGCTCAGTTTCTGACATTACGAAAGATTTACACTTTCTGCAACGTTTTCACATGTTGAAATCTCATCTAGTTATTCTTTCGCTTAAATGAAGTCATCTCACAATCTTTTGATTGATGATGAGCGTGCTGTCAAACAGTTTGCTCAAAGTATGATTGAAAATTCAGTTGAGATCTTTCGCGTAATGCGTGAGCTTCAAAACCAAGTTCAACAACATGATGTCATCACTTCATTCTCATTCATCGTTTTCAGTTCTTCAGTTTATATAGAGTTGAATTCTCAATCTCTTGCAATGATAGCTCAGATCATTGCACAAATCTTAAACAATTAATCTTCTCTTGTCATTCATCTCTCTGTGAACTTTGTTGCTGTCTTCATCGCTTTTAGATTCAAGAAGCTTCTTGACATATCTGAGTATGAAAGAAACAAAGATTAATTAAATGCATGAGAGCAGAGTCTGATACAGCGCATGAACGTGAACGATGATCATTACTTCTCTCATCGAGTCAAGATTGTCTATGTCGAGTCACAACTTATTATAAATAAGAAGATTCACAATTTAATGAATCAATATCGAGTCAATGATTTTTATATTATTTTCATCTTTGTAGATTGACAACATAAGTTGCATCATTGCTGTAACAATTCTTTCAAGACAGAAGATGCTCATTTATATCTTTGTAAAACTTTGAAGCAAAACATGAATAACTTTGCTGACTATTACAATCTCTTCTATCAAAAGAAAGAATGTTCTTTGATGAAATATTTCTCATTGATTGTTAATTATTTCACTTAAGTCATCATCTTCTTCTGACAAAATCTCAATGAAATTCGATCATTCATCTTTCATCAATGAGTTCAAGCATTCTCTGACATTGATGAAGAGTTTCAGCAGCTTAAACATCATCAATCTTGCTTTGTTTTCATCATCATCTCATTCATCAAAGTCAAAAACATCTCTGCATTGACTAGTAATTCTTTGAATTCAAAGATTGTCATCTTTGTGACTGTTATCTTAACAATATCTTCGTCTCTTTCTTTCTCATTTCTCGATGAGTCAATGAATCTAAGCTTTGTCATTATCATCATTCAAGATAAGACTTTGATCATTTTTGAGATCAAGAAAATTTGCAACAAGTGAAAGCTGTGCTACTACTGCAAGTTGCAACATTTGAGCAAAATCATTAAAGAATGCTCAAATAAGAAGTTCTTCACTCTGCGTATCATGAACATTTATGACAATGAAGAAGTCTTACTGCTTGCAAGAAAAGTTTAGTCTTTGAGCTAAGTCACGCTCAGAAATCTGTATATATATCATTTTGTTTACTAGTTTCAATCTTTTCATTCTCACTTCAATCATATAAAAAGTTTTCTGTTAAATCTGTCTTGAAACTCTTTGAATTCAATTCAACATTCAAAGATAGTCACATGATAGTATTCTGTATTTTACGTCAAGCTCAATCTAAAGTTCTCGCTCTCACTCTGATTGATAGTGAAGTCTTTGCTTATGTCTTTATGAATAAATTCTTTGCACAACAACATCATCTCTTTTTGCATCAATTAACTCATTCTTGCAGACTTTGAGAATTTGATGATCAAGTCGCTTTAATCAATGACATTACTCATGTCATTAAAATCACAATGATTCTTGATGAACACATCAAAAGACTATTCTTTTATGTCATTGAATTAAGTCAATACTTCATCATCATGAATTTATCATGACTTCATCATCACGTCATTGATGTCAATTTTGAACACAATATTTTCATCTTGTCTTTCTTCTTCTGTCTTAATTATTGTTACTCATTTCTCGTCAAGATTTATGATCTTAATCAACAAGAAGAAAATTTCTTGTTCAAAGTTAACAAAGTAGCTTTCTCTCAGTCTCGCTCTCAATTTGCTCACAAGAAGTAACTCAGTTCATGAATTACTCACAAGAAGCAATTCAGTCTACAGATTATTCACAAGAAGCAATTCAGTCTACAAATTGCTCACAAGAAACAATTCAACACTCAGTTCGCTTGCAAAAAGCAATCTAGTTTCTCATTTACTTGAAAGAAGCAATTCAGTTTTCAGTTCGCTTGCAAGAAGCAACTCAGTTTTCAGTTCGCTCACAAGAAGCAACTCAGTTTCTCGTTTGTTCATAAGAAGCAATATAACTTCTCATTTGCTTACAAGAAGTTAATTAATACTCAGCTCATTCACAAGAAACAAATCTCATTCAATCTTATTTCTCATCTGAAACAAGAAGCTTTTAGTTATATTCTTCAAGTCATTCAAAAAGAATATTCATCAAAAATCAAGTGTTGAAATTCTTTTCTCTTTAAAACTTCTGTTGTTTCTCAAGCAGATCAATTCAATCAATCTTTTATACAACTTGACATAATTAAGTTGAAAGCTCGAAGCTTTAATCATGCTGCTCATGTCAAAAACATTGAAGTGTTTAGCGTCATTCTAAAGAAAATTGATATCTTCTTGAATCTTGAGTTAATCTCATCTTCTAGTTTAAACTCTGACAAGTCAAAATCGCGTCACGCGACTTTGATTATCTGTTCAAAAAACAGTTCAACTTTTGCTCAGTTCTCATCTCACTCTCAAGACAGTATGTATGATAAGAATCATCATTTGAATCTTCATCAAATGAAAAAGAAATTTTATTTAACTGCATTCATGACACAAGAAGATCAAGAACGTCAATTCAGTCACAATTCTATCGTTTAAATATTTTAAGTTTTTAAATGTCTTCTTCAAGAAGAACGTTGATATCTTGTCTTTGCATCAAGCTCATGATCATGTCATACATTTTAAAGAAGATGCTCAATTCTCAGTCTTTGCTTTGTACAACATGAGTCGTGATGAAATTCTAAAACTTTGTCGTTATTTGAATAAAAATCTGAACATTCAAGTCAGTCACTCTCAGATGATTGTCTCTGTTCTCTTCATCAAGAAACTTGAAGAAGAACTTTACTTCTGTGTGAATTATCAAGATCTAAATGCTATCACAGTCAAGAATCGATATTCTTTGTCTTTGATCTCAGAAATGCTGAATCATTTAAGTTGAGCTAAAATCTTTATCAAGCTGAATATTATTTCTGCATTCAATCGACTTTGAATCAAAGAAGAAGATAAAGTTCTCATCATTTTTTGCACTCGATTTGAATTATTTGAGTATTTAGTCATGCTCTTTAATTTATGTAATGAGTCTGTTTCATTTCAGAAGTACATCAACAATACTTTTTGCAAACATTTAAATAAGTTCTATACAGCTTATTTGAATGACATCTTGATTTATTTCAACAATGAACTCAAGCATGAAATTCATATCAAGCTCATTCTGCGAAAGCTGCAAGAAGCAGATCTTCAGATGAATATAATCAAATGTGAGTTTCACATCACTCAAGTCTCGTATTTAGAATTGATAATCATCATTGAAGAAGTCAAGATGAACTTTTTTAAGATAAACATCATTGTCAACTGACTCATCTTGATCAATGTTAAAGACGTTCAAAGTTTTCTAAATTTCGCGAACTTTTATAGAAGATTCATCTATGACTATAGTAGAATAGTTACTTCGCTCACTCGTCTCATTAAAAAAAATGTACTTTTTGTCTGATTTCAGAAATGTCAGATTGCATTCAACATTCTTAAGAAAGTCTTCACTTTCAAGATTATTCTTTATCATTATAATTCAGATCACAAGATTGTGATAGAAATCAATGCTTCAAACTATGTGTTTGAAGACATTCTCTTTCAGTATGATGAGAACAAGATTCTTCATTCAGTCGCTTACTTTTTGAAGAAGTATAACTCAGTCGAGTGTAACTACAAGATCTACGATAAAGAACTTATGATCATTGTTTGTGCTTTCAAGAAATGATGATCAAAGCTTAAAGACTTTATTTATTCTGTTGAGATGATCACGAATCACAAAAATCTTAAGTATTTCATGTCAACTAAGCAGTTGAGTTATCATCAAGCTCGTTGAAGCAAGTTTCTGTCTAAATTCAACTATCACATTGCTTATCATCTCAACAAGATCAATAATAAGTTGAATGCTTTAACACGTCGCTCAGAAAATCTTTTTAAAGAGAAGAATACATTTGATTCTTGACATCAATATCAACATCAGACAATTCTGAAAACTCATGTTTTAGATTTCAAGATTGTTAAGAATCTCATTCTTGATGTCTTCAACATTAAAGTCATGAAGTTTCAGTCACAAATCATCACTCTAGATTCAGTTCAGTTACATCTGTTTTCAGTTATCTCAGCACTCTTGCAAATTCTAACTTTCATGAATCTAGAAATTGAAGAATTCAACGTTGAAAACGTTAAGTCTCAGCTAAATCAAGACACTCTGAATCTTGATGAAGATTCTGCTGACATTCTCACTCAAACATTATGAAAGCAAGTCAAAATCAATGACAAATTCACAGTTTAAATAATTGAAGTGCTTTGTAATGAAGCACGACATCACAACAAGATCTTTCTAGTCGAGCATGAAAAACATGAGAATCATCTGTACTTTCAAGAAAGAAAGTATGTGTTCAACTCAAATAAATTACGTTTTTGTATCATTCAGCTCGCTCATAATAGTGTTGTTGATGATCACTCAGAAAGAGCAAAAAGCTATGAACTGATCAGTCAAGTTTATTGATGATCAAACATTTATAAATATGTTTAACGCTTTATACAAAACTGTCACATATGCACATGTTTTAAGCTCTTTAGACAATAAACTTAAGAATGATTGTGTTTTCTTTCAATTCTTGAACGTTGTTGATATGATGTTTTCATAAATTATGTAAATTCTTTATCGCTCAATATCTTCATGAGTATCATATATAAATATGTTCTAGTTTTTGTTGATCATTTTATCAAAATGAGACATTTAATCTTCATCACTTCTATGAAAGTTGAAGAAGTTATCAACTGCTTTTATGCTTATGTTTGAAAACATCATGATTTACTTGAGTTCTTTGTATCTGATCAAGACACACAATTCATCTTCGATGTCTGAAAGCATATGTGTAAAATGCTGAAGATAAATGTCAAGTTATCAATGATATATTACTCTGAAATCAATAATTAAATCAAGAAAGTCAATACTGTCATGAAGCATTATCTTCGAGTCTTCATCAACTACATGCAGAATGACTGAGCTAAGTGACTTTCTGAAATTGAATTCATCGTCAATAATGCATCATCATCAATCACTTTAGCATCACTCTTCTTGATCAATTTAAGTCAGAATTCACGTCTAGACTTTAAATCTTCTGAGTCTCTGCTTAAGAATTTTACGTCTCAAGCTTGAAACAAGTTAATTAATGTTAAAAAGTTCATTAAGAAGATGAAGAAACTAACTGAGCATTTATGTGATGAGATGCTTATAATTCAGATCATTTATGAATTCAATGTCAATCTCTTTCATCGTTCTTGTTCTAGATACTTCGTCGAAAATGAAGTCTGACTAAATGCTTGCAATCTCAGCATCGCTCGCTTCGCTGTCAAGTTAGATGATCATAATGTTGATTTCTTCAAGATCAAGCGTGTCTTCAAGAACAATTTTCTGATCATTGAGTTAAATCTTTCAACATTCATGAAGATTCATTCAATCTTTCATGTCACTCTTTTGAATCATATTGCAAGTGATTCTCTTTTAAGTTAACATCAGAAATGTTAAGAACTCATTATCATCAAGAATAATGAAAGATTCTGATATATAAACAGCATACTAAACTTTAAGTGTGATAAATGCTATAATTCATCTCTGCTCAAGTATTACATTGATTGAGAAAATTACTTCTTTACTTGAGAGTCTTTTCATCTTCTGAATAATTGTGAGCAAGCGTTTAATAAATATCATCTCGTTAACTCTGTTGTCAAAGAATCACATGTACTGTCGTGTGTGATGTCTCAATGTCAATGTCAAGAACTTTAAGTTCAATCTTCATCATTTTAATTCAATTTTGATCTGACTCAGATCTTGTTTAAATTTGACTCAGACATCTTGTTTAAATTTGATTTAGATGTGACTCAGATGTATTTTAATTTCATCTGTGCATTATTACATTAAACTGCATTTCGTCTTTTTCTTACTCAGATTTGACTCAGATCTTGTCTAGATTTGACTCAGACATCTTGTTTAAATCTGATTCAGATGTGACTCAAATGTATTTCAATTTCATCATGCATCATCACATTAAAATGCATTTCATCTCGTTTCATTCTTCAGATATCTTGCTCAGATCTGACTCAAATGTAACTCAGATTTATTTTAGTCTTATCTGTGCTTCATCACATTAAAATGCATTCACATCAATTTTCATCTCATTTCAATCTTTATTTTCAATTCTTTCTCATCTCATCTTGTTTCTTCTCATCATTTCACAGAAGCTCAATCTTGAAGAAAGAAGCTACTGTCATGATGTCAGATCATCAACTCAATTTAGAACATAAATCGTTGATATTTTAAATAATCTTGATTCATTGAATCTGTTTTGCAGTTTAATGAATCAAGTCATTAATTTAGTCATCATCATCTTAATCTAGTCTCAGCAATTCTGTTTCAATCATCTCAGTTGTATATGCAAACTTCTGCAATTTTAAGTCAATAAAACTACTGTTTAGTCTTGATTCTGCTCGATTTATGTATATAAAAGTTGAGCTTTTGTTCTTTTCTTTTGCTCTTTGTCTTTCATCTTATACATTATCTGATGTATTGTCTTGTATCTAGATTCTATCAAAGTAATAATAATAATATCAGTCTTTTATATTGATAGTATTTCTAGTTTAGCTCAGTCTTGAACACACATCTTACAAGTGAAGCAAGCATCTGCAAGACGTGATATACAATGACAACAACTGTCAATCTTAAGAAACTTATTTCTTCACTGAGTTTTGACTCTTGAATGTCTTGATGATAGAATCAATCTCTAGTCGAAGACATCATCTGTATAGCTTGAGAGAACAGTAGTGTATGTTGATGTGATTAAAGAAGAAATCGACTGTGATATGCATGCATATCGCTGACGAAACGTCTGCAACTCATGCTTAAGAAGTAAACTGTCAAAATCTGAGCAGTGAGAGATTTTGCTCATCTTGAACTGTGAATCTGCTGCGAGAAACTATCTCTTACTAAGAGAGAAATCAGCATAGAGATCGTGTTTTATGTATGTTGCATGCAACGTATGCAACATATTTTCGATAGACGAAACAGAAATTGAAACGACAGTGATATTTACGTATGAACTCGTTAAATGCAGCAAAGCGACAAGCATTTCAGACAAAATTATCATAACGAAAGCAAAACTGCAAGCTATTAGCGATGCAATCATAATGTGCAGCAAAAAAGCACTCAAAAACAGCGAAATTTGAGTGTACATGAACAGTCAAATGACTTTGCAAAGACTAAACACAAAGAGCAACGTCAATGTGAAGTTATTCAATGACATACGACAAAACTTGATCAATTTACGTCAGAATCAGTGTCAAATTCGCATACAGTGAATATCGAGTTGCAAGAACATTATTGAAAACGAAAAAGCAGATCAATTGATCAAAAGTGCTGCTCAAGAATTATCAGTTATCAACAACATGAAAGCAATCATCATAAGCTTCGTCAAAAAGCAAATTTGCAAAGAGACGAAATTACAATGGTTAAATATCTGAAAAAGCAGCATCAAGAAGGAAAATCAGTATCAAAAGCACATATCGAATGTGAATTTAAGTCATAAATTACTAAAAGAGCTGAGAAAAATCGATAGACTAACGTTTTCAATCTTTATTCAGCTGAAAATGAGACATGACTATTTCAAGAGCTATTTGCATCGATTATCAGAGAATAATTCAAACAAATGCTATGAAATATGCAATGCAAGTCAAACGTTAGAGCATTTACTACTAAATTGCAAGCATTATAGATCAGAGCAGATAAAGCTTAAGAAAAAGACTCAGCTCAAAAACACAGACATCATATTGACGCAGTTCATCATCAAAATCGAAAGAATTGCAACACTAAAGTATTTGAAAAATACTTGAATTACGACGAGAAAATGACTATTAGAAACGAAAGAGTAGAACGCGAAGAATGCGAAGAAATGAAGAAAAACGAAAGTACAATTGCAAGAGTTTGAGCGAGAGCGCTTGTATGTTTAAACTATCGATGTGATTGATCAATGAAAAGATATAAAGCAGCAACTTTGATCAGATTACATGTAACTTAACATACATACAGCGTTTAGACAGTGTCATAGTCATAGACTGCATGCACTTAATGAAGAAATAAAACAAAACGCTCATTTGTTCATCAAATATTAGCAAAGTCTTTCAATCTTTTAAAAAGTTGCATGTTCATTCAATTATGTAGCTTGATGTTCTTTTCATCTTCAACATATGCAGAAGTTTGATGTGTGAGACTTGATTAAATGCTTCAATAATGTTTAAACTTAGCATGAACATTACATATTTAATTTTGCAATCTCATACTGTGTGAACTTGATTTATCAGTAAATTTAACATCAAGATTATGAATCACTTATGTCTTGCTCTCATTTAAGCATTAAATAACATGCAATAAGTTTCAATTATATCACTCAATCTTTTGATCATGATTGACTTCAGAGCTTTGTTCATGATATCAAGCAAAGCAATGAATCAATACATCTTTGAATTAATATAAGCATTTTTCTTTGATTTGCATAGTACTATTGTCTGAGTCTTTTTGAACTGCTTCAAATGATACTTGTATATCATGCATGCGTTGAATAATTTCATCAATATTGAAGTCAGTTCTGCAAAACTCACTTAAAGCACTCTGTTTAAAATATTTGAAATGTTTGATGCTTTGTCTGCTTTTACTTATCTGATTATTTGCTTCACTTCATTTTTTGTGATGTGTGAATTAAATGAGACTGTCAGAAATATGAATGACTTTGTAATATTATTAACATTTGCTTGAAAAGATGAAAGAAAGAACTTTTCTCGCAGTATCTTGATTTTTTTCTTAAACGTTATTATCATATAATTAATGTCACTTCACTTCAGTGATGAAAACTGAGAAAGAATTTTAGATAGCTGACTTTTGATTCTAGCTCATTTTGCAAAGTATCATATTGATTTAAATGCTTCACTCAACTCATGCATTTATAATCTGAAGTGTGCACATTTCGTTTATTATATGATCTTGTTTTTATGATTGTTGTGCTTCAAATATTCATTTTACACTTTTAATATATTTTGCATTTTTCATATAATTTGCAGTCATCTTGATTTCATTACTACTTTGAAGCAACTTTGATTTCAAAAGTCTTTTACTCAATTTGATGACTTTATTAAGAAAGTAGATTTCTCAATGATTTTCTGTAATCATGTCACGCTGTCATCTACTAAAGTAGATGCTGATCACTCAAATGATGCACATCTCTCAAATGACGTTTTTTTCTCTTATGTATTCAATCTTCTTTCATCTTAATCACACAATCACATCATGTTTGAATACTATATCAATTTGAAGTATTGTATAGAAGAGATTACAGATGCATTTCATGACAATGAATACAAGTTTGCAAGCATTGCAGCTCAGACATTTGAAGTTTCTGTTTGAATGCTTCAAAGACGACTAGTCAAAACTCACATCTCATTATTTGAATGAAAATCACATGAATATGTTCTGAATACTGAGCAAAGAAAGACTATATATATATATTTGACACATCTGAACAAGCTGTTGATTTCTGCTTGACTGAGACATCTTCAAGAAGCAGCAAATTTTCTACTGCAGCAAATAAATTTCATGAATTCTTCTTGAGTTAAACAGCACTGATCAGTACGATTTCTACAGCAAAATTCTCAGTTTTTCAAGAGAAAACAAACTTTTTTTGTTGCTGATAAAAAGACTTCTCTGACTGTTGAGATGACAAAGCAACATTTCTACGATTTTCAAAATGTGCTGATCAAATATGCAATTCAATTGAATGACATATGAAACATGAATGAATCAGACTTTCATATCAAAGTTGAAAGAGATCATTTAGTGATTACATTGATCAAAAAGAGATCTCTTCGTGCAATTAATTCAAGAATGAAAAATTTAGTGAGCGATGTAAAAATGATTAATGCTGAGAAAGAAAAGATTTTTCTCATGCTCATCATTTTTGAAATCAACATTTTGAACAAATGAGGGCAGAAAAACGATCTGAATGACGATTTGTTGCTTGCTACTACTGAATTCAAATATTTGAATGATGAAAAGATCTTTGACTGACTGAAGCACTTCGATTTTCATAGTCAAAAGACTCAGATAGAAGCTCATAAACTTCTGATCATGAATAACTACAAGTCTCATCTTATCTACGAGTTTCTACAGTACGTCAATTTTCATAATATCATGATATTCACTCTTTCTTTGCATTCTACATACGTTACGCAGTCATTGAATGTAAGAATATTTCAGCTCATGAAGCATTATCATTCAAAGATGATTGATGAGATAATTCAACTTAAATCAACAAGTTTCAACAAACAGAACTTTCTTGCTTTCTTCATCAATTTACGAGTCAAGATCTTCATTGAATTGAATATATGATCAACTTTCAAACAGACTGAGCTTGTTTCATATTCATCAAAAGTGATGCTGAAAAAGATGAAAGTCTGACAATCTCTTGAGTCAATCTCTTCATGAGACTCTTTTCTATTCTTCTTCTTTATAGAAATCACTTTGCATGAATCTAAAAAGATTCAGAAGTTTGATACAGAGCTTTAAAATGATTTAGATGATTACAATATATCAAAGAAGCTACGCGAAAAATTTGATTAATATATAAAGAAATTATTAGTGAAAGTTAGCTCGCTTGCTTTGATTGAACGTGACATTGAAGCGACTCACAATCACAGTAAAGCAAAGACTAAAAGAAACAAACTTGATGAATCTGTTGTTCAAAAGAGAGAGATAATAATTGTTTGATAGACAAGAAATAAAATCACTGTTGAGATGAAGAAGAAGCGAAAAAAACGAGTTCAAGCATTGAAGCAAAAGAAGAAGCGAAATGCAAATGCTTGAATTAAATGAAACAAAGCTATTGCAAAAGACTTCAAATTAACTGACAAGTCAGCTCAGAAGTGAATTGACAAATGAGTCACTGTTTTAAATGTAAAATATGAGAATGAAACTTCAGTAGAAAAGATTGTAAATCTGTTGAGATAAAAAACATCATTTGAAGAGTGTATATCATTTGAGTGATCAGCATTTACTTTAGTAGATGACAGCGTGACATGATTAGTACTCTGATAATCTTACATACTTTGTCATTCATTATAGTTTTATCGTCTAAAAAGTGATTCAAAGATAAATGTATTTGCAAATAAGCATTCAATGCTTCTGTATTTATTTTCTTTCAAAGTTATCAAGTTAAAAGTTGCACTGAGATTGTTTGTAAACATAACTTTATGATGATTAAAAAATAATTCAATCTTTGATGCAAATTGATTTGTATCTCACATTTATGTATCATAAACTGTATTTTCTCGCTGTTAAAGACTAAATCAATCATCATAAATTGATTGTGAACTTCACAAGTAATAATGTTTAATTTCAGCAATAATTTCAATCTTGCATTTGTAATGATGTTTAGTAGAGTATCAATTATTATATGATGAGTGAAGCATTTTCACTTTTCTTAATGAGAATGATGTAAATTGAAATTTTCTACAATCAGTTGTTTGCAATCATTCTTAAGTAGTTTGTTCAAATGAAAAATGATTAAAGATTTTTCTATAAATATGATAAATAATGAGCATGAATTGAATAGTTTTGATTGAATTTTTTCGACGAAAACGAATTACTTAAACTATTTAAAGACAGAGCACATCATTAACATGATGCTTGCGCTTCATTCTGATTGTCAAGAGCAAATGAGAAGCATCATTGATATGATGTTGACGAGTGAACGAGAAGTGATTATCATTATCTCGCAGAAGAATTCAGTCAAGACAAAAGATATACAGAAGAAATTACATAAGTTGCAAGTATTTTATGAATTCAATGAATGTAAAAACAATGAGTTAATGCTTTGAGAAAAGATGAGAAATTTGACAGAAATAATAGAAAAGCTGATGCATCAACGCATCGTTGCGTTGACTGTCAATCAACACATGAAGAATCAGCTGAAGAGATTGAAAAAGATAATGAGCAGACTTGAAAAAAGATTCATGAAGAAGAGAAAACATGTTGACAGCTGAGCAAAAAAAGCAAGCGTAAAGTCAACAACATCATTTGAAAGTCATCTTGTGTTCAACATTAATATATCATCATCAGTGCAAAATTATTGTAAGAAATTTGAAGTAAAGATCTTCATCAAAGAGAAAGAAGAAATAAAGAGAATCATGATGATAACAACAAAGAACATAGTGAAATGAGCGAAAAAGATTGATGTTGACAAGACATTGTCAATGCGTAAAAACATAAAAACAATGAAAAGATGATTGAGATTATTGATATTTCAAGTCAAGATGAAGAGTAGCAAAAGAACATTGAAGAAAAACAATTTTTGAATCAAAAAGATATCATTGAATGCATGTTTGCATGAGATCAATTTTGAAATAGTGATACATGAGATTAAAGTTGAAGAAATGTCTAAGAACATAAAGAAGAAAGAAATGAGAATGCTTATCAAGATCAACAAAGACATACATTCAAAAATGATGATCAAGAAGATTAAGTGACTCACAAAGAAGAGTGAGCAAAAGAGATACATTTCACTGATGATATGCATAGTTAGCGCTGAGATGATAAACAAGCTGATCAATGAGAAAGTATGTCATGAGATCGACATAAAGATCACACAGTTCTACGACTCAAGCTGCAGAGTGCATCAGTGTTTAAAGTATCAAGAATATGATCACAAGATGTATGAATGCAAAAACAAGCAAAGATGCATTTACTGCATGCTGAATCATCACTTGAAGCATTGTTCTTACAAACAGATTCAAAACATGTGAAAATGTGAAGTATGTTGAGACACACACAGAGTCTTTAACTCTCAATGTCATAAACAACAAGCTGAAAAAGAAAGAATAAAAAGAGTCATAAAATACAAATCTTTATATCATGTTGTATGAGAGCAGAAAGAACTCAAAGCAACAATGTCAAAGATATTCATAAAAACATTTATCAATTTAAAATCATTGATGAACAATGACTTGAAAAGAAAGCAGAGACACTCAATAAATGAAAGTCATCTGCTCAATGCAATTGTCACATCTGAAAACATTATACTGAATCACTTGATCAAGAAGTCAAGATCACATGAATCAATGTCATCTTCTGTTGAGAATCTTACAAGTGAAGTAAATGCTTTGCAGACACTCAAGAAAATACTAAATAGTTTAAAATGTGAATTTTAATGTTTCAGCAAAAGAAGCTTTGAATACTACAGTACAACGTTCACAAGTTCAGAAACAAGATGATGATAACATTACTATATGAGAAAAAGATAAAGAATTATGACATTCTGATTCTTTAAGAATCTTGATGATTTAATGACATTTTCAGAGCATACTGCTCAGCAACTGTCAACTTTACACTGAAGAATAATGAAGATAAAATCTGTTTCTACATAAACAAGAAAATTGACAATTAGACTGATCATTAAGTTGAGTTTTCATATCTACATTCTGACTCGACTCAAGTACTTGAATCAAATCTTCTGACTTGATTCAAATACTTAAGTTGAACATCTCGACTCAACTCAAATACTTGAGTCAAGAATTCTGACTTAAATCGAGTCTTGATGAGTCGAGAACTCGACTCAATCTTGATGACTCAACTTGATGCAATCAGTCTATCAACAACAACATCTGATACTCAACATGATACTTCAAAGATGTAAACACAATTACGCTACAAACATTAATAAATGATGCACAGATGATTCAGAAAGTTATACATATTCATGAAGCATACAATTCATCACTCAGAAATCATAAAATCATTCATGAAAAAGAAAATCTTTCAAACATTGAAAAGATGCTGCACATGTCAAAAGAAGGCATTCTTATAAAAGACTTCAATCTGCATCACTTCATATGAGAAGAATCATTCTATTCAAGACAACATTTATTGTTGAATGAGTTAATTGAAATGATCACAAACATCAATGCATCGCTAATATTATTTCAAGACACAATTATGAGAAATTATTAAGAATCTCAAATGACAATAAATTTAATCTTCACAATAGAGAGCATCATAAACAGATTGATACAATGCAAAATCAATGAAGAAATGAAAAACTTTTCAAATCATCTGTTGATATAAACAGTAATAGATCTTAGAATCTGCAAAGAATCAGCGTAAAGATCACGTTGCAACTGAAAAACAATGAATGAAGAGAAATTCATTAATATTTTGAAAGAACAGATGTCAAAATCATTGTTGAATCAAAAGATAAGATGTCAGCGCATAAATAAATACATAAAGCAATTGTTGAATGCATTAAGAAAGATTATTAAGATTTTCACTCTTTGAGCGAGATCATATGAAATGATCAAAGCAAAATGAATGAAGAAGTGTACAAAGATCATCAAGAGCATGTGATAAATGAGAAAAGATTATTGAATCATTGATGATTGAGTAGAGTACATTCAAGCATGTGATAAAAAAAGCAAGATTATCAGAAAACAGAAGCACAATGAATATTAAAAGATCATGCAGAATGTTGAGCAATTCTCAAGAGAACTGTTTCAAATCATGAAATGAGTAAGAAATGCAATTGCAGACACACTCACTTAAATGACAATTTTCTCATTGACGAAGTCAGAATGCTTTAACATCATCACAACAGCGCAAAATAAAGTGAAGATGATGTTTCAGACTCACTTTTCATCATCTTCAGAGATTCTCATGCTGAACACAATAGACTTCAAGTATTTGCTCTTGATTAAAAATGATGTTTCACTGATACATCATAAAATTAAAAGAGTCATCTACAAAGTGATATTTGACAAGACATTGAAACATACAAGATATACAAATAAAATAATGCGCAGATTCATCAATGATGTATCAGAATAAATATGCTTTCTTTTTAAAAGATGTTTATAGAAAAGAATATAATTAATTTAGTTCAAGAATGCAGTCACAATAGTGATGCAAAAGTCAAACAAGAAAGATTATTTCAATGCAAAGATATATAAATCAATTGTGTTATTTAACACATTGAGTAAAATATTGAAATTCATTGTATTTAAACATTTGTAAAATATCATAAAAGCTTGCAACTTGATATTGAACATTCAAATGAAAGTTTGCAAACACAGATCAACAAATACAACTTTGCAATTAATTACAGAAAAGATACATACTGTGTAAAGTGACATAAGAAGAAAAGTAGTCTTATTGCTGAGTCTGAATAAGAAGAATGCATTTAACAATGTGATGCACAGCAAACTTTTACACAACATGAAGAAGAAAAAAGTTTCTAGATTGCTTCTCAAGTTTGTGAAGAACTTTCTGAAAGATTGATGCATCACGATCACAATTAATGATTACACGACGATGAAATACAATGTGAACATTAATATATCACAAGACTCTTTGCTATCATCAATATTATATTTGTTTTACAATGTGAACTTGTTAAAAGTATGTGATGATATCAAGTTGAAAACTAACTTCACAAACTTCATGAATGATGTTAATATCTTGATATACAAAGAGTTTATAAAACATAATTGCAAAGTTCTTAATGAAATCTATGATAAATGTGAACAATGATCAAAAACGCATGACATCAAATTCTTAATGACAAAGCATAAGTTGATTCACTTTACAAAAACTTTTAAATGATTTAATATGAAAGTTGATGTAAAATTAATGAAACATCAGATTAACTTGAAATCAAATATCAGAGTCTTGAGAGTTCAACTCAACTTCAAGCTGAAATGAGTGATTCACATGCATCATGTCAAAGCAAAACTAGTGATTAAACAAAAAATCATGCAGACAATCATCAAGTCTATTTAAGACTTGTCAATGATGATAAGTAAATAAATATACTTCGTGATAACGCGCTCTTTGCTTAGTCATGAAGTCATCATATGATATACTTCACAAAGAGTGAAAAATCATTGAAAGAGTTTGAATGTCAAGCTGAGATCAGTGCAAGAAAGAGCATTGTGACAGATCATTAATGTTTATCATGCAACATCAATAAAGATTCTACAGATGAAAATAAACATGAATTCTTGAAAATCAGATGAAGTTATCAAGATGATAGTGCATTGAATTTGTAATGACTTGACATCAAAAAAAGATTGAAAATCAAAGTTGCATAAAACATCTTTATAGTTGAAGTGAAAGTGAATGAAAGAAACATTCAAGCAAACGAAGATGAATTGAAGTCATCTTTATACAGTGATTCTCTGATCAGAGTCATTGAAGATAGTTATAGTTGCAAATAAGAAAATTTCAATAAAATAACATAATTTTGATACATTTGCATTGAAGTGAAGAGTTTACTCAAATAATAACGACAGCAAAGATGATGTTACAATGATCATGATGAGAATGAACTGAGAGCTAAATAAAAGACTGAAGAAATTGACTTTAGTCATCACTCATCATAATGAGTTGAAAGAGTTAGTCGTGAAAGCAAAACATCTTGCAGATGTAGTGACAGCAAATCAAGAGTATCATGAAAAGATATACAAAATATACAGTGACAGTCAAATCTCTTTGAAAGCAGTGAAAGTCATGACATCAACAAAAGATCAGACACGTCTGCAATGAGTTCAGACTGCACATGAGAACATTTAATTTTAAAAAGTCACGCTGAAGTTACATTGAATGATAAAATATGCAGAAGTGCTTGAAAATAAAGCAGCAGACAAAATGATTAATGATGTACATAAGTTGTCTCTATCGTTGATCAAACATCAGCACATTGAAATGATAATGCAACTGACACTCATACAAAAATAGATCAGATAGACATGAAGAATAGTTTGAAGAGAGAAATTTAACACAGCTCATTTTCAATATTTGACATCAAAGATGATTCATCAGCATTTGCATCTACATAAAAATCATGCAAAGTCTCACAATGCATTGTTGATGCAGTTATGCATGAGAAAAATTGACTTCAATCAATTTCTACATGAAAAACGAGTATTTGATGTCGCTATTGCAATGTGCAAGTGTGACAGATGTTACGATCCTAGCTACGCACCTATGTTGGTAGCTATGTTGGTGGCTATGTTGATGACTATCGCCGGCCGCTCGCCGCTAGGCTATAGGGTTGTTCCGAGGCCAACCCTATTCAGGGTTAGCTTATGTTCTCCTGAGTCATATAGATAGCCGGCTCTTCCCTTCTAGATACTTTCCTTCCTTAGCATTTATATACTCGTTACATTACACCCATATGACTCGCTCTATGCTGGCCCCTAACAACAGAGATTGAATGTTGATCAAGCATGTTCTATTAACATGTTTTAAATGAAAGATAGAATGAAAGATGATGCAATGTAAAGAAAACATCATGAACTTGAGAAAACTTCTAGAAATCATGAGCATGATGACAGTGATCATTCAAATGATATTCTTGACAAGCATACTAAATCAATTTCAGACTGTGACATCATTGAAGAGTCAGATGAAAGAGAGAAAAAGTAAAAAAGAAATAAGTTCATAAAGTTCTTGCATTGAGAACAGTTACAGTATAGAGTGCAGAAAAAAGCGATAGTAGATACAAAAAGAACATTACGCTAGCACAAAGCTTGCTACATTATATAAAATCTTGCATAGATTCATAATGAGTGTTGAATTGAGTAAGAATTAAAAAAAACATATTTATGATTTTTGAAAAATCTGTTCAAAGAATTTCTTTTGAATTTCTTTTATTTTTTTTCTATTTATTTTTTTAATCAGAATTTTGCATTTCTTGCATAACAATAATAAATCATCTTTGAATCATTATTCTTTCACTGTTACTTCGTCTTTTACTACATTAATTCATGATAACATTTTAAATGTAAAACATGTACTTTTTTGATTAACAACAAGATTTATCTGTACATGATATCAATTATGAATCTTTTGATTCTATTCTGTGTTTAAATAGAAGTCAGAAGAGTCAAGAAATTTCAATTCAACACAGTTTGAACAATGTTAAAATGTTGCATGATCAGAAAAGTCATCATGCAGAGTTTTCACTCATGTGACAGCATCTTTCTCTAACAGTCACAATCAATCTATAAAGAAGATTAATGACATGTCAATGTCAGTAAGAGATGAAAAGATACTATTAGTGAAAAAGATAACTCAGATGAAAAGTCTGCAAATTGTGATTACAAGTGATCAAAGAATTTGTGACTCATCAACTATGTTGATATTGAAACATCTTCATTACATTGACAATGTCATTAAGTAACTGATGAAAAGATATCAGATAAAATAGTCATCTTAAGTATTAAGAATCATGATTACAATGCTTGAAAAAGTAGTGATTCATCAATCACGTTGATATACTGAAAGAACTTGAACTTATCTTTTTTACTTGATGTCAAGTCATTCATTTATTCACATGAAAAATTGAGAGCTCAAGAAAACAATCAGAATGCATTTTCTTTCATTGATTAGAGTCAAACATTGAATGATTGTGATCACACATTTATACTAACAATTCATTCAACATTTATGTAACATAAGTCAAATCAAAAGAAGAAAAGAGTTACTCAATATAATTACACTTTATTTTCTCATCATGTGCATCTCTCTTTCATCACATATTTCTCTGCTCAATGAATGACAATCATTAAGTAAGAAAACACAGCTCTACATACATTACAATCATGAGCATTATGAATGCAAAGAAAACATCTTTCATCTTCAAATCAAGAATTGAATCAAAACATCATTGTATAGAATATCATTAATAAAGAGCAAAGCAAAGATGATGCATCATAATTAAACAATACAGACACTTTCATCAAGAGTTTATTCAAGCATCACATGTTGAATAAAAGCTATAGATTTATTACTTGATAGCACAGTGTCAATCTTATTGTTTCAACTGCGCAAAGTAATCATATAGATGATGAGTAATTTTCTCTTTCAGAGAGTTTTGTTCACTTGATATAAATAGCATAAAGTCTCTCATGAGTTGAGTCTAAATCAATGTCACAAGAATGTATGAATTACAATCACAATCACATGTACTTCTTTATATTTGTAATTAATTATTAAAAAGTTGAATGAACATTTTCAACTTTTATACATTCTTTATAATAAATAATTTTTTTTATTTCTTCAAGTTTTACATGCTTATGCAGTTTAAAACTATGAAAAATGATGCTATCTATTTAAATAGTAGCATTGAAGCGCTGTGTATATGCTAAATTACATGTAATTTAGTCATAATTGTTGCTGTATATTTTCTTATTAAACAGTCAGATCATTAAAGTGCGCATATGAGCATGCAATATGTTTCTGTAATCATGTAATCATATAAATAAATCGAAATTGTGAAAGCTGATCACTTCAATGTAAACTTTCAAATTTGCTGTTTAATCATTTAGCTGAGTGAGCTAAACAAGCAATTGATGTGTTGTGAAAGTTGATCACTTCAACATGAACTTTCATTCACTGTTTGATCATTTAGTTGAACAGATTAAATGAGCTTTGAATTGTTTATGAGCATTGCAATGCAATGCTTGATCTGTGTATTATGAAAGCTGATCACTTCAATGTAAGCTTTTGAATTTGCTGTTTGATCATTTAGCTGAGTGGAATAACAACGCGAAACTCAGCAGAAGCAATAAAATTTTTCGCGCCCACGCAGGCCAAAATCGGCGGCGAAACGAGAGTTCATCAACGCAGAAGAAAGAATCATCAATTCAGACAGTAATTTGATTGATAAATCGAAGAGCAAACTCACACGAAGAGAACAAGTCATCAATCGACTTCAGA
>JAABUI010000418.1_pt1 | contig 33897 bp, 39 predicted proteins | sample 5559111 | NCBI WGS metagenome assembly JAABUI01 (sample SAMN10711870, study PRJNA513365) | rock metagenome | isolation source: Antarctica rocks | place: Antarctica: Victoria Land, Buttleship Promontory | reverse complement strand
CTGCCAGGAGGTGATCATCATCGCGGAGCTCATCGAGACCGAAACCACCGCCACGAATCGAACGCTTGCCCACCACCAGCAGACCCAACCATAATAAAGAAGCCTCCACGATTCGAGGGGAAGCTCATCACCTCCCGCGGCGGCGAAATGGTCTTCGGCGGCCACTCCGCCGCCGACACGCCCCCACCCGCGCCCGGTCCGGCCCTCACCACGCCCACCACCGCACACCATCGAGCAGAACAGCTCCCACACCCGCCATACCGGCACCCCCGCTGAAGGTCCACCACTCATCGACTCACGCGAATCAGAGCACGCCAACACCCTGATCACCAAGCAACCACCCGAGAAGCCCGGCGGGTGGTTGAGGGAACTCCCGGCAGAGCAGAAGACTCCGTATCAGGGTTCCTCGATACACCGTCCGACGTCAGGGCATCCTGATGCGCACGAGCGCCCCACCGACACACCCTCCACAGACATCGCCCGAGTGCTCGACCAGCTCCTCGCCACAGCAGGAAGCACCGACCTCGACACCGCACTGGTCGCGACCGCACACATCGCCCCGGCGGTGGGGAGGCACAGTCCTGCCAGCGTTTCGCCGTGACCCAGCTCCGCCGCAACGGGGCCACCTGGGCGCAGACCGCGCGCTCCCTCAACGTCACACCCCAATCCGCCCACGAACGGTTCAGCAAAGCGACCGGGTAAGCACCCACGACCCGCCTGACGTCCCATCCGAGGACAGTGGACCCCGTGTTGATGACGGCCGCCCTCACCGACGAGTTGAGCAGAACAACCCCCACCACGGCCTGTTGTCGGCGGGCGGAAACCATCACCGTGCTCCGCTTCGCCGGGGCGGTGCACCAGGAACCGGGGCGGTGGAGCATCGAGGTGGACCTGGCCACCCTGCTGCTGGCCCGCCGCCTGGGAATCGCGATCCGCGCCCTGTACGGCTACCCCACCCAGCTGCAAGCCCTGCCCACACACGGCTACCCCGCCGCCACCCGCCACCTGCTGCGGATGACCACCCCCGCCGACGCCGCCGCCCTGGCCCGGCGCACCGGACTGGCAGACCCGCGGGGCCGCCTGATCCGCGGACTGCCCGCACCGGTCGTCGCCGGCGGGGTATGCGACGCCGCCGCGATCTGGCGGGGAGCGTTCCTCGCCGCCGGCTCGTTGACCGAACCCCACCGGTACCCCGCACTCGAGGTCGCCTGCCCCAGCCTGGAGACCGCGGTGGCCCTCACCGGCACCGCCCGCCGCCTGGGCATCACCACCAAAACCAAACACATTCGTGACGTCGACCGGGTCACCGTCCGCGAACCCGACGCCATCACCGCACTGCTCACCCAGATCGGTGCCCCCGACACCGCGAACACCTGGGCGCACCACCGCACCCACCGCCGCGAGCACACCCCCGTGCCCCGGCTGCCCGGCTTCGACGACGCCAACCACACCCGCGCCACCCACGCCGCGGCCACCGCCGCCACCCGGGCAGAACGCGCCTTGGTCATCCTCGGCGACCAGGTGCCCGAAAATTTAACGGCCGTGGCCGCTTTGCGGATCACCCACCGTGAGGCGTCCCTGGAAGCCCTCGGCCAGCTGATGGACCCACCCATGACCAAAGACGCCGTCGCCGGACGGATCCGACGACTCCTCGCCCTCGCCGACAACACAGCCCGGCGGACCGGGATACCCGACACCACCACCGCCCTCACCCCGAACATGCTCGACCACCTTTGATCACTCCGGGGCAAGCGGCGGGCCCAACCCCTAAAGAGATGTTTGACAGCTGTGGCCGTGTGCCTCCACCCTCGTTCCATGGCGGAAACCGATGAGCGACTGAGGGCTTTGCGGGCGTTGGCGCATCCCCTGCGGCTGCGGATCTTGTCCCTGCTCACCGGGCAGGCGATGAGTGCTGCGGAGCTGGCTCGGGCACTGGATGAGACGCAGGCGAACGTGAGTTACCACCTGCGGGTGCTCGCCACCTCGGGCCACGCCCACCCGGTGGAGCACGTCACCATCCGAGGAGGCCGGGCCACGCGCTACCGCTACGTTCAGCCAGAGCCGCTCCCAGCGGCCGACACCACCGGCGGATCGCTGTCGGTGGAGGATCACCTGCTCTACGCCTCGGCGTTGGGCCGCGAGCTTGAGCGCCGAACCGGTCTGCGGGACACCCGCCAGCCGGGACCGAGCACGGATGCGGAGCTGTGGGTGCATCCCGAGCACTGGCAGGAGTTCACCGACGCGGTGGTAGCCGCCTCCACCCGCTTGCATGCCCGTGCCCAAGCCACCGGCAGCCGCGGCACCGTGCGCACGAGCACCACGATCTCGCTGTTTCAGATGCGGCCCCGATGAGAACCCCGGCACCGCTGCACCATCGCGACTTCCGGTTGCTGTTCACCGGCCGGACCGTGGGCTACCTCGGCAACGCCGCAGCCCCGATCGCCTTGGCCTACGCCGTGCTGGACCTCACCGGCTCCTTCGCCGAATTGGGACTTGTCGTCGCGGCCCGCTCCGTAGCCAACGTCGTCCTGCTGCTCGCCGGCGGAGTGCTCGCCGACCGGTGGCCGCGCGCCCTGGTGTTGACCGGGTCGCAGATGATCGCGGCGGGCACCCAGGGCGCCGTCGCGGCGCTGGTGCTGACCGGCACAGCCACGGTGCCGCTCCTCGCGGGCCTCGGCGTGCTCAACGGAGCCGCCGCGGCGATCGCCTTCCCCGCCACCGCATCCCTGGTCCCTCAGACAGTGCCCGCGCACCTGCTGCGGCAGGCCAACGCCCTCAGCCGCCTCGGGTTGAACGCCGCCCTGGTCGGCGGCGGCGCCGTCGGAGGTGCACTGGTTGCGCTCGTGGGCCCGGGGTGGGGACTGGCCTTGGACGCCACTTGCTTCGCCGTCGCCGCACTCTGCTTCTCCCGCATCACCGCGGCCCTGGTGGGGCGGACGATCCGCACCAGCCCGTGGCGTGATCTGCGCGAGGGATGGGGTGAATTCGTGGCCCGGCGATGGGTCTGGGTGGTCGTCGCGCAGTTCTGCGTCGTCAACGCGGCGTGGGTCGGCGGCACCGCGGTCCTCGGGCCGGCCGTCGCCAACACCACCATCGGCCGCCTCGGCTGGGGTTTCTCCTCCGCCGCACTGGGAGCAGGCCTCGCCATCGGTGCGCTGATCGCGATGCGCCGCCAACCCGACCGCGCCCTGGGCTTCGGGGTGCTGGTCTGCCTCACGCTCACCGCGCCGCTGCTCGTGCTCGCTCGCGGCCCCTCGCTGGTGGTGCTGCTGCCCGTGATGTTCGTCGCCGGGGTGGCTCTGGAACAGTTCGGGGTGGCCTGGGACGTCTCGCTGCAGGAAAACGTGCCACCCCAACGGCTGGCCCGGGTCTACTCCTACGACGCCCTGGGCTCCTACCTCGCTATCCCCCTCGGCGAGGTCGCGGTCGGACCGATCGCCGAACGTGTCGGCATCGGCCCCACCCTGGTGGGTTGCGCCGCCCTCATCGCCGCCGCCACCCTCACCGCACTCGCCAGCAACGACGTCCGCCGGCTGCGCCGCCGACCGCCCGTCACCGAACACACGCCAGCCGTCGCATAGCCAAGCCTCTGCGACAACACCACCTGAGACAACCCGTACAGCATCCGACCAGGTCGGGTCGTCGCAGAAGACGGTCCGAAACCCGGCGCGTCGGACCCGGTGAGTACACCGAGTTCTGCAACGCTCACCCACATGGCGGTCATCGGGTACGCGCGGTCTCCACCGACCACCAATCCCTCGAGGCCCAGCACGACGCGCTCACCGCCGCCGGCTGCGAACGAATCTTCACCGACAAGCTCTCCGGGCCGCGACGACCGGGGCCTAGATTCGCCGCACTCCTGTCATCGTCTCCCAGCTCAGTGAATGATGAGGACACGCGTCACCGGATTACCCTCGTCTTGGGACAGGTCTGAAACGAGCCCGGTGGGGTTCTTCAGCAGCCGATCAGGGTCGAATACGAGCGCGAAGATGGCGCGGCAGTCTGGGTGTCGACCGTAACGGCCCCAGTCAACGAGCAACTCCTCGCCGAGACGTTTGTCTTTCAGCGAGCTTCGCGTCATCTTGGTCTCCACCACTACCCCAACCTCCGGCAGGGCGAAGTCGATGCGGGATGCCCCGCCGGCATGCTGGGAGGCCGCGTCCTCTGGCCGGACGTCGCCATACCGTAAACGCAGCAGGCCGTGTACCAGAGTTTGCAGGCCGTACTCGTTCCTCAGCGCGGGCGCCGGAACTTGTGGATCCTCGGCTTGCCGCAGAACCGCCACAAAATCCGGTAGGTGACGGAAAAGGTCGGTCAGCTTGTCTAGCTCAGAGACCACGTCAGCGGGGGCCTGATGTAGCGCCGAGAGAAGAATCCGCCGCTGCTCGACCAACGACTCTCGAGACTTCGGCTCGAACGGAATCTGGTACTGGCTGATGAGGGGATTGGGGTCCTCGGGGTTGTAGAACTGGTTCACGGTGAGTGGCTGAGCAAGGAAAGCGCGTATGCGCTGGACGAAGCTGCCGCCTTCGTACATGTCCCGGAAGTCGACGACTTCCGGTTCGGGGACCATCTTCAGGGCGCGGCTATACCAGTCGAGGTAATCACGCTCGCCGCGTTGTATCTCGGCCGCGTCCGGCGTGGGATCGTTTCCCTGCCAGCGAGAGAAGCGGGTCTGCAGAACTTCACTCTCGGCGATCAAATCCTGGATCTGCTGCCTGATCGTCATCGATGTGCCCACTCACTTAACCTCCATCCCTATGGCAGCCGTTCGAGCGCAGCGAACGGTAGTCCCTCCCGTGTAGCAGGGGTTCGACAGACGCCAACCCACCGGACGGCCTGACATACGTTGGTTTCGCATGCGCGACACAAAGCCCACACTCGGTTCACTTCTCCTCCTGCCCGGTGTCCAGGAGGGCGGCGAGGGTGTAGGTGGGATCGCGGTCGAGGCGGCCGCGGGCGCGGTCGTAGCGGCGGGTGGTGCGCGGGTCGGAGTGTCCGGCCATGTCCTGTACGTCGACGAGGTTCGCGCCGGCGTCCAGGGCGAGGGTGACGGCGGTGTGCCGCAGGGCGTGTGGGTGGACTCGCTCGGGGTTCGGCAGTCCGGCGTCGCGGGCCAGGCGGCGGACGACCCGGTAGGCCCCGGAGGGTTGCCAGCGGGTCCCGGTGCGGGTGGCAAAGATCGGCCCGGTGGTGCGGTCGGCGATCAGGGTGTCGACGGCGCGGGTGACCGCCGGGGGCAGCGCGGCCAGGCGGGTCCGGTCGCCTTTGCCGGTGATGGTGGCGACCCGGTGCCCGCGCAGGGTGTCGGTGACGTTGGGGACGTCCAGGGCGAGTGCCTCGGCCAGGCGCAGCGCGCGCAGCAGCAACAAGGCGACCAGCGCGTGGGAGCGGGGCCCGTCGCGCTCGGCGGTGCGCAGCAGCGCGGCGGCGGCGTGCTGATCGAGGCCGAGGACGGCGGAGTCGTCGACGTTCACCGTGGGGCGGTCGAGGTCGACGGTGGGCACGACGGTGATGAGGTCCTCTCCCGCGAGGACCCGGTACCAGGAGGACACCGCCGCCAGGCGGCGGGTGACGCTGGCCGGGGCCCGCCCGGAGGTGCGCAGCTCGGCGCCCCAGACCTGCACGTGCCGGCGCCGCGCCGCAAGGGGGTCGATACCGACGTCGGCGCACCACCGGGTCCAGGCGCCCAGGTCGCCGCGGTAGGCGCGGCGGGTGTGCGCCGAGCGCCGCGCCGCCAACCAGGCGGCCGTCACCTGCACCACGTCCGGGGCCAGGACGGCGTCGGCACCGGTAAACCAGAGGGGCGGGGGTAGGACGACGAGCTCGGTGCTCACTGCGCGGTCGGCGCCGACGTGGTCGGTGACCCCGCAGCCGCCGTGGCGCGCAGCTCGGCGAGCGTCACTTACCCAGCGGGGCGGTCGTAGGAGAAGTGGACCAGCGCGCTGACGGAAAACCGTGGCCCTTCCATCGATCCGCTCACCGCCACGGCGTGCGAGACGTGCTCGAACCGGACGGTGTCGCCGCGGTCGGACACCAGCGTGTCCCGGAGCGTGTTCACCGCATCCGCCAAGCGCTGGAGGGCCAAGTCGTGCTCGGACTGCCCGGCGATCGCGATGGACGCGGTCTCGTACTTCCTGGTCACGGGGACCCCCTTCGGTGGTGCCCGGGACGCTACTACCAGGCACCGACAGAAGTGCACGATAATAACCGTTATCGTGCACCTTCGGGTAGCAAAATTCGACGTCCGCGTAATCGCGCCGGTGGCAGCGGAGCACCCCGACGCAGCCTCCCTGCCTCCCTCCTCCCTCATCCCGCACGGCGGCGGAGCGGTGGTCATTCTCATCGTCAGCATCTTCATCGCCGTGGCCGCCGGACTGGTCGCCATCGAGCTAGTTTCCGACAATGGTTGTGAAACACCCTCCGCCAGCCCAGCCGATCGAGGCCCCACACGCCCCGGGATACGACCGTCTGTGCCACTGCTAGCAAGACTGGCCCACAATCAGCAGTCGCAGGGTGTTTGTCGACTTCGCTCCACCGCTGTGTCGGACTGTCTATCGTGAGGCGGTGATTATCGGCCTCGTCGTCGTGCTCGTTCTGGTCCTCGGGCTGCCCGCCACAGCGCTCGTTATCGCTCCCCGACTCCGCCCCGCCAAACCCCACCCCAGGTTGGGCACCGCCGACCGTGCGTTCCATCTCGCCCGAGGCCGCGACGGACACATCGCTTCGACACCCCCACCGGGGATCCCGCCAGGTGAGCTCGGCGCTCTCGTGCTGCCCGAAGCCCACTATCAGCAGGCCACCGCCACCCTCCTCGACCTCGCCAAGCGCGGCCACCTGCAGATCGCACTGCACACCGCACCGACAAGCGAAGACGCCACCGCGTGGTGGACGCTGGCGCCAGCAGCCGGCCGAGACCAACTCCGCGACTACGAACGGGTGCTCCTCGAGGAGGTCGGCGTGACAACGGGACCCGTACAGTTCCCCAACCTGACCATCCAGTCCGTCGACCGGGTCGCACGGACCCTGCGCAAAGCCGCCCATCACCGCAGCAACCACACCGAAAACGCGCTCGCGCTACAACGCGGCATCGCCCGCACCCCCAACGACATCGACGCCCGATGGTTCGCCCACGCCATCGCCCTCGACGTCAGCCCCACCCTCACCCACTCACTCAACGCCCGCCACGCCCCCACCCCACAGTGGATCACCACCCATTGCTCGCACCCGATCACCTGGTCACTCCTCAACGACCTCGCCCTCCAAGGCTCTCCCCTCCTCCCTCAAACCCCCTACGCAGCCGGGTACCAAGGAGGCACCATCTTCGGGTAAGCCAGCGCAGCCCCGCATAGGTGTCAATACCGATCTTGATCTCAACCGGTCAGTGCATCAGTGCAGGTCGACGACGATGTGCTGGTGGAGGTTGGGATGGGTGTCGGTCCGGTGGGGTTCAGCGCCGAGATCCCCGCAGCGACGAGGACCAACACGATCGCTTCCGGGCCGTACGCCACCGAGCTCAACGCGTCCAAGGACAGGGCGGCCAACCCACCGAGGCTGCTCAGGGCTCCCTGTCGCCTTCCCCATGCCGCCGCGGGACGCGGGGGAACAGTGTGCGTGGGGCCAGACCGAACATCATCCGCGACATTCCTCACGAACCGTTGGGTACCGAACGGGGCCGTCGAGCCGGCGCACCGGCAGGCATGATTCGCGCGGCGTGGGGCTGCTGTGTCACCGGGTGCGCCACCTGAGACCGGATCGCCCGATCATGGCCGGTGCCGTGATGCGTGAAGGGAGAGTTGGACGGACCGGACCACGGCAGTGAGCACCGCCACTCCGACGAGAACAGCGAGGTTGATCACGTCGCTGTTCCCGTGCCAGGCGAGCGCGCCGTATTGATTGACCACGAACCCATTGAGCATCAACCACCCAAGTCCAGCGGACAGCACAGCGCCGCCCACTGTCGACCACCAGGCAAGGACCAGGACTGTCACCGTCATGACGCCCAGCGCAAAGCCCGGCGCCACATGGGTGCGGACGGCGGTCAGCACGGCAGCCGCGGCCATGGTGATCGCGAATCCGAGGGCTAGGGTGAGCGCCAAAGGTAGCCGCGGATCGAGGCTGGGGCCATACCCTGCTCCCGACGCTTCAGTACTTTGCCGGCGCATCAACATCGCGGTACCCCTGTGCGGAGACGACCATGTGCGAGTTGAACTCGTTCAGAGCCCGTACTGCCAGCAGGCAGCTGAGGAACGCGACCAGGATCAACAGCACGAAGCCCACATTTGCCATCACAGACCCTTCCTAACGATCGTCGAGGCGCGTATCCCACAGCAGCGTTTGCGCGGAAACGAGCCCAAAGACAGGATCCCGCAGCAGTAGTGGGTGATCAGCGAATTTTGACGAGACTCTGACGCAAACATCCGGTATCTCTACGGTCTCGCGGTGGCGTCCGCCATTTCCACTGCCAGTCGACCGGACAGTCGAGGGAAAGCCCCGTCCCCACATCGATGGGACCGCCCGTCAGGTGAGAGTCACCGCCCCGATTTCGGCAGTTGGCGTGGAAAGGTAGTGCGCGGGGTTGCCGGCAGCTGGTGCAGCGCCATGGTCCTCAGCAGCCTCGGGTCGAGGCGCGAGGTGCACATCAGCGCAGAGGAATCGACCCCGGCGGAACGATCGGGCATCCGGCTCATGGTTCGAAGCGGTAGCCCATGCCTGATTCGGTGATGAGGTGTCGGGGGCGGGAGGGATCGGGTTCGAGCTTGCGGCGCAGCGTGGACAGGTAGATCCGCAGATAGTGGGTCTCCCCGACGTGGGTGGGCCCCCACACTCTGGCGAGGATGTGGCGCTGACTGATGAGCTTGCGTGGGTTGCGGACGAGGAGTTCGAGAATGCCCCACTCGGTGGGGGTGAGGTGGACGGGGGATTCGTTGGGGGTGGTGATGGATTTGCGTGCCAAGTCGACCTTGAGTGCACCGATGTGGACGATCGGGGGTTCGTCGGCGATCTCCCGTCGGCTGACCGCGCGGATTCGGGCGAGCAGCTCGTCTACGCCGAAGGGTTTGATGACGTAGTCGTCGGCGCCGGCGTCGAGGGCGAGCACTTTGTCTTCGCTGTCGGTGCGCCCGGATAGCACAATGATCGGCACCTGGCTCCAGTGGCGCAGTCTCTCGATGACTTCGACGCCGTCGAGGTCGGGCAGACCGAGGTCGAGGATGACCAGGTCGGGATGCCAGGCGGCGGCTTGGATCAGCGCGTGGGCCCCGTCGGTGGCCGTCTGTACCTCGTAGTGTCGGACTCGGAGATTGAGGCTCAGGGTCCGCAGAATCTGCGGTTCGTCGTCGACCACCAAGATCCGTGTGGTGCTCATCGTGGCCCGTTCGGGACGCGTGCCCGGTCGGTGGTCTCTGGGTGGGGGCTTTCGTTGAGGACGTGGGCACCATGGGGGTCGTGCACGGCGACAGGCAGGCTGAGGATCATCGTCACCCCACCGCCGGGGGTTTCCTCGGGCAGGAGTGAGCCGCCCATCGCCTCGGCCAGGCCTCTGGCCAAAGCGAGTCCTAGACCGACGCCGGTGTGGTTGTCCCGGTCGCCGAGTCGCTGGAAGGGGGCGAAGACGTGCTCGCGTTGGGATTCGGGGATGCCGGGTCCGCGGTCGATGACCCGTAGCTCGAGCACGTCGCGGAGCGTACTGGCCGTCACCAGGATGTTTTTGTCGGGCGGGTTGTAGCGGAGAGCATTGGATATGACGTTGTCCAGCACCCGTTCCAGCAACCCGGAATCGGCGAGTACTTCGGGAAGATCGTCGGGAACCTGAAGTTGCACGTCGGTCGCTTTAACGCCCATGTCGCTCAACACACCCGGTAGGACGTCGTCGATGGCGAGTGGATGGACGACGACACCAAGCATCCCCGCCTGCAACCGGCTCATGTCCAGCAGATTCGCGACAAGCTTGTCCAGTTTGTCGAGGGATTCCGCGGCGATGTCCAGGAGCTCGTCGAGATCGTTTTTGCTCCACTGCACGTCGGGGCTGCGGATGCTGTCGACCGCCGCCTTCGCCGCGGCGAGTGGGGTTCGCAGGTCGTGGCTGACCGCGCTGAGCAGCGCGGTCCGCATTCGGTCAGCTTCCGCGAGGGGGCGAACCTTCCCAGCGGTTTCTTCCAGGCGTTGCTGGCGTAGGGCGACGGCGGCCTGGGCGGCGAAGGCGTCCAGTATCTGTCGATCGGCGGCCGGCAGCGTCCGGCCGCCGATCATGAGGACGAGGTCGTCATCGACCACGATCTCCTGGTCCTCGTCCTGGCTGCCGTCATCGTCGTGACTCATGTTGCTGGGCTCACCAGCCGTAGCCGCCACGTGCCAATCCGTCAGATCACGGTGCCGCCCGGGCGGGGAGGCGAGATCCGGTGGGCGTTCCAACATGCTCACCACGCTCAGCCCGTAGGTCTGGCGGAGCCGCTCGAGGATGGCGTGCACGGAGTGCTCGCCGCGCAGCACGCTGCCCGAGAGCGTGGCCAACACGGCGGCATCAGCGCTTGCATGCGCGGCCTGCTGGGTCCGCCTGGCGGCCAGGTCGACGACGGTGCTGACCGCGATGGCGACACCGAAATAGGTGACGAGGGCGAGGACGTTGTCGGGCTCGGCGATCGTGAACGTGTACAGGGGTGGGGTGAAGTAGTAGTTGAGCAGCAACGAGCCCACGGTGGCCGCAGTCAGCGCGGGGTAGAGGCCGCCGGCCAGTGCCACCCCGACCACACCGACCAGGAACAGCAGGATGTCGCTGGGCAGCGATAGTTGGTGGCGCAAATGGGCCAGCCCGAGGGTGAGCAGTGGCATTCCGGCGGCGGTGAGCCCGAAGCCTGCGGCGCGCCGGCGGCTGGTCAGCGCCGAGAGGCGCGGCGACCGTCGACCCCGTTGGGTTCCTTCATGGGTGACCATGTGCACGTCGATCGCCCCCGACAGGGCGGTGGTCTCCACCCCCACACCACGGGAGAGGATCTGGGCGAACCGGCCCCGCCGCGACGCCCCCAACACCAGCTGTGTGGCGTTGACCCCGCGGGCGAATTCCAGGAGCGCCTGCGGGATGTTCTCGCCGACCACGTGGTGGTAGGTGCCTCCTAAACTTTCCACGAGCGTGCGCTGGTGGGTCAGCGTGGCCGGGTCGGCACCGGTGAGGCCGTCGCGGTGGGTGATGTGCACAGCCAACAGGTCGGCGCCCCTGGTCCGGGCGGCGATTCGGCTGGCCCGGCGGATGAGGGTGTCACCTTCCGGGCCACCGGTCAACGCAACGACGACCCGTTCCCTGGCCTCCCAGGTGTTGTGGATGCCGTGGTCGGCGCGGTAGCGGTCGAGTTGGTCGTCGACCTTGTCCGCCACCCAGAGCAGGGCCAGTTCGCGTAGTGCGCTGAGGTTGCCGGCGCGGAAGTAGTTGCCTAGGGCGGCGTCCACCTTCTCCGCGGCGTAGATGTTGCCGTGCGCCATCCGCCGGCGAAGGGCTTCGGGGGCCATGTCGACGAGCTCGACTTGGTCGGCTCGGCGGACGACCTCGTCGGGGACGGTTTCGCGTTGCGGGATGCCGGTGATCTGTTCCACGACGTCGTTGACCGACTCCAGATGTTGCACATTGACCGTCGAGATCACGTCGATACCGGCACCGAGCAGCCGTTCGATATCCTGCCAGCGCTTCTCGTGCAGGCACCCGGGGATGTTGGTGTGGGCCAGCTCATCGACCAGTGCCACCTGCGGGGCACGACGGAGGACCGCGTCGGTGTCCATCTCGGTGAACGTGGCGCCCCGGTAGGTGATGCTCTGGCGGGCCACGACCTCGAGGTCTCCCAATGCCGCCGCGGTGAGGGGGCGCCCGTGGGTTTCGACGTAGCCAATGACGACGTCGGTGCCGCGCTCGTGGCGGCGGCGGCCCTCGTCGAGCATTGCGTACGTCTTGCCCACCCCCGGAGCCGCCCCGAGGTAGACCCGGAATTTACCTCTCACGCCTGCCTCCTCCCCCGCTCAGGGTGGTGCTCAACGCTGGACGGGATACTTCTTGTCCAGCTCGATGTTAAGGGCCAGGACGTTGACCCGGGGCTCGCCCAGGAAGCCGAGCGTCCGACCCGATGCGTTGTCCTCGATGGCCCCCGCGATCTGGCCCACCGGCACACCTCGTGCCATGGCGATCCGGGCGGCCTGCAGGTCGGCGTAGGCCGGTGAGATGTGCGGATCCAGACCAGATCCGCTGGCGGTGACCGCGTCGGCGGGCACCTGCGGGTTTGGTGGTGCGTTCCCGCGGATCGGGACGATCTGACCGGCACTGTAGTCCCCCCCGAACTGGGCGCAGGTCACGGTGATCCCGAGGTAGGTGCTGATGAACGGGGTCACCGGTTTGGCCGGGTCGGCGGCACACTCCTCGTTGACACTGACCACCTGGGTGGGGTGGACGACAGTGCCGTGCGAGTCGCGCGGACCCATCACCGACAGCACTGCCCCGACCCCACCGGCGGTGCAGAAGGGCCGGGAGCCGTCTACCCCTTCCAAGGAGCCGGCCGTGGCGCTGTTGGTGCACACCGAGGTGAGCAAGCTGGTCTTGAAGCCCGCGGCGGCCGGCGTTGCGCCCTTCGCGAGCATCGCCGGATCGGGCAGGGTGTCCTGGATGCTTTCCGGTCCCAAGTTGCTGGCCCCGGTGGAGGTGGGGTCGTAGCCGGTGCCCGCCGCGGAAGGGCGGCTCTGGAAATACTGTTTGAGCGGGTTTCCGTCCTTATCGGTGAACAGCTGGCCGATGAGTTCGCTTCCGGCCACCTTCCCCCCGTCCGTGGTGATCATGGACCCCTCGGCCTTGTCGTGCAGGCCCGGGAGAAACGCCACCGCCCACACGGCCAGCGGATACAGGACGCCGGTGATCACGGTCAGGACGAGCAGGGCCCGGAGGGCGGCGAGGTGCTGGCGAATCCAGGTTGGTCTGCGCATGTCAGGACATCCCAGGAAGGTATTGGATGATCAGGTCGATGACTTTGATCCCGATGAACGGCGAAACGACGCCCCCGACCCCGTAGATGTAGAGGTTGCGACTGAGCAATTTTGAGGCGCTGCTCGGGCGGTATTTGACGCCGCGCAGGGACAACGGGATCAGCGCCACGATGATGATCGCGTTGAAGATCACTGCGGACAGGATCGCCGACTGCGGGCTATGCAACCGCATGATGTTGAGCACATCCAATCCGGGGAACAGCGACACGAACAGCGCGGGAATGATCGCGAAGTACTTCGCGATGTCGTTGGCAATCGAAAAGGTAGTGAGGGCGCCCCGCGTGATGAGCAGCTGCTTGCCGATCCCCACGATCTCGATCAGCTTGGTCGGATCCGAGTCGAGGTCGACCATGTTGCCGGCCTCCTTCGCGGCCGAGGTGCCGGTGTTCATCGCGACACCGACATCGGCCTGCGCGAGCGCGGGCGCGTCGTTGGTGCCGTCACCGGTCATCGCGACAAGCTTGCCGCCCAACTGCTCGCTCTTGATGAGTGCGAGCTTGTCCTCCGGCGTTGCTTCGGCCAGGAAGTCATCCACCCCAGCCTCGTCGGCGATCGCCTTCGCGGTCAGCGGGTTGTCACCGGTGATCATCACGGTGCGAATGCCCATCCGGCGCATCTCGTCGAACCGCTCCCGCATGCCGTGCTTGACGACGTCCTTCAGATGAATCACACCGAGCGTCCGCGCCACACCGCCTTTGACCTCCCCGACGACCAACGGGGTGCCACCAGCGGCGGACACAACGTCCACGACCTGGTGCAGCTCAGCGGGGACCTGGCCACCGTGTTCCCGGACCCAGTCCGCGACCGAGGCCGCCGCACCCTTGCGGAGCAAGTGATCCTGCCCCAAATCGACGCCCGACATGCGGGTCTGGGCGGTGAACTCCACCCAGGTGGCATCCCGCAACTCACCCGCGACGCGGTCGCGTCGTCCATGCGCCGTGTGGGCGAAGACCACAATGGAGCGTCCCTCCGGGGTTTCATCGGCGAGGCTGGAGAGCTGGGCCGCGTCGGCGAGCTGATCGGCACTCACCCCGGCGACGGGGACGAACTCCGCTGCCTGCCGGTTGCCCAGGGTGATGGTGCCGGTCTTGTCCAGCAACAAGGTGTTCACATCACCGGCGGCCTCCACGGCCCGCCCAGACATCGCCAGCACGTTGCGCTGCACCAATCGGTCCATGCCCGCGATGCCGATCGCGGACAGCAACGCGCCGATGGTCGTCGGGATCAGGCAGACCAGCAGGGCCACCAGCACGATGCCGGTGATGCCCTGCGCGTTGAGCGCTGAGTTGTCGGTGACCCCGGGGTTATTCGCCTTGGAAAAGATGGCCAGCGGTTGCAGGGTGGCCACAGCGAAAACGAAAATGATCGTCAAGGCGGCCAACAAAATGTTCAGGGCGATCTCGTTCGGTGTCTTCTGCCGGTTCGCACCCTCCACCAGGGCGATCATCCGGTCGATGAAGCTTTCGCCCGGTTTCTGGGTGATCTTGACGACCACCCGATCCGACAGCACATGGGTACCCCCGGTGACCGCCGACCGGTCGCCACCGGACTCACGGATGACGGGAGCGGACTCCCCGGTGATGGCCGACTCGTCCACCGACGCGATGCCCTCGACGACGTCACCGTCACCAGGGATTGTCTGACCAGCCTCGACCACGACATAATCGCCCTGCTGGAGCTGGGGTGCCGCCACGGACTCCTCGACGCCGGTGCGCCCGGGCGCCCAGTCCTGCAGGCGCCGGGCCATGGTGTCGGTCTTGGCTTTGCGCAACGTGTCGGCCTGGGCCTTGCCGCGGCCCTCCGCAACAGCCTCGGCGAGGTTCGCGAACAGCACGGTCAACCAGAGCCAGAAGACGATCGCCCACGCAAAGAACGTGGGGTCTTTGATGGCCAATACGGTGCTCCACACCGCGCCGATCTCGACGGTGAACATGACCGGGCTGTGCCAGAGCGTGCGCGGATCCAGTTTCCGCAGCGTGTCGGGCACCGACGCCAGCAGCATCGCGGGGTCCAGGAGACCACCACCCGCACGCCCTTGGGGGGTCTGCGTCTGCGGTGAGTCAACGGTCTGGGTGGTCATAGGTGAATTCCTTCGGCGAGAGGCCCGAGAGCGAGAGCAGGCAGGAAAGTGAGGGCCACCAGGATCACCGTCACGACGGCGACCATGCCCACGAACTGGGGCCGGTGGGTGGGTAAAGTGCCCACCGAGTCCGGTGTCGTTCCCTGTTTGGCCAGCGAACCGGCCAGCGCGAGAACGAAAATCATCGGCAGGAACCGGCCGAAGACCATGGCCGCACCAAGGGCCGTGTTGTACCACGCGGTGTTGACCGTGATACCGGCGAAGGCGGAGCCGTTGTTGTTAGCGGCCGAGGTGAACGCGTAGAGCACCTCGGACAGACCGTGCGGGCCGCTGTTGAGCATGCCAGCCCGCTCGCCCGGTAACCCCATCGCGACGGCGGTGCCGATCAGGACGATCAGCGGGGTGATCAGGAAGTACGTCGCGGCCAGCTTGATTTCCCGGGGGGTGATCTTCTTGCCGAGATACTCGGGTGTTCGACCGACCATCAACCCCGCGACGAACACGGTGATCACGGCGAGGATCAGCATGCCGTACAGACCGGAGCCGGTACCACCGGGCGCGACCTCGCCGAGCTGCATGTTGAACATCGTCATCATGCCGCCCAAGCTCGTATAGGAATCGTGGAACGAATCCACGGCCCCCGTCGAGGTCAGCGTGGTGGCGTCGGCGAACGTCGCGGAGTTGGCGACCCCAAACCGCTGGTCGACGCCCTCCATGGCCGAGCCGATCGCCGTGGGCACCGTGCCGTGGTGCTGCAGTTGGAAGAAACTCATCAGGGTCACGCTGAACAGGGCGATGGTCGCCATGACCGCAGCGATGGCGTACCCCTGCTTCCTGCTGTCCACCATCCGGCCGAAGGTCCGGGGCAGCGAGAAGCTGATCCCCAGGAGCAGGAAGATCTGCAACCAGTTGGTCCACGTCGTCGGGTTCTCGAACGGGTGAGCGGAGTTGGCGTTGTAGAAGCCGCCCCCGTTGGTGCCCAGCTCCTTGATGGCCTCCTGGCTGGCGACCGGGCCGCCGGTAATGGTCTGTTTGATGCCTGCGAGGGTGTCCACCGGGGTCTGCAGATGGAAGTTCTGTATCGCGCCACCCGCAACCAGCACGATCGCGCTGATGAAGGCGATCGGCAGCAAAATCCGAACCGCTCCGCGGACCAAATCCACCCAGAAGTTACCCACCTCACCCGTCCGGCGCCGGACAAAGCCGCGGACCAGCGTGATCGCCACAGCCATGCCCACGGCCGCGGACACGAAGTTCTGCACACCCAGCCCAGCCATCTGAACCAAATAACCCATCGTGGACTCACCGGAATAGGCCTGCCAGTTGGTGTTGGTCGTGAAACTGATCGCGGTGTTCCAGGAGAGATCCGCCGTCATCGCGGTCGTGGCGTTCACCAAATGCAGCAACAGATTCTTCTGCAGCAACTGAAACCCGAACAAAAACAGGACGCTGACCAGCGAGAAAGCGAGCACACTACGGGCGTAGCCACCCCACGTCTGCTCGGTCTCCGGCTCAGCACCGATCATCCGGTAGAGAGCACGCTCGGCCCGCGTGTGCCTCGTGCTCGTGTAGACCCGGAACATGTAATCACCCAGCGGCCGGTGCACCACGACCAAAGCAAGCACGAGGGAGGCCGTGAACAGGATCCCCGCAGTCGTCGCATTCACTAGAACCTCTCCGGAAAAAGGAGAGCAGTGATCAGAAACACCACGAGCCCGATCACGAGCACCAGGCCGACGATGTTGTCAACGCTCACAGCCGCTCCACCACCTTCTGGATAAGGCCGAGCACGGCGAAGATCGCCACGGTCAATAGGACGAACACCAGCACAGACATTCCACGTTTCCTTTGCTGCTCTCGATCGAGGGAGGGCTGCACCATAGTGAGAACCGATAAATTATTCAGGGCCGCGGGCTCGCGACCCCCGTCGTACCCGCCCGCCGGGATAGGGCTCCGCGGACGGGTACGACGGGAAGTAAACACGCGACGCGCCGGGTTCCCCGCACTCTTAAGGGAACCTTGACGCGAGTAGCCGACAAATTGACGCATTCCTAACGCACCAACCCACCCGGGGGCACCACGGGGACCCAGACCGCCGGTGCCCACACCGGCTCGCGGTCCTACACCTCCGCAGCCCGTGCGGTGAAGCCCATCGACACGGGAACGGCTCACCAAGAGACGACGTGATCGGCGGGACACGCACTCAACGCCAAAGCCCGCGCCACGACTATCGCCGGGACTCACGACGCAGCACCGCCGAATGCGCCGTGCCGGCCTGCTTCTCCGACACCCACGGACCCCGGCCACCACCGTCGACGCCGGCGTCGACGCTGTGGTGTGCCTGACCGGGACCAGGCCAGTGGACGCCTACGACCGCCAGCGCGCGAATGAACGGTGACCATGTCCCCGGCCCGCACGAAGCGCAGCACCTCGGTCAGCTGCGGCCGGTCGACGTCTGTGCCCAACAGCCGGTCGGGCACGTCTGATCGAGCACGATGCCATCGAGTTGGCGTTGCGGGTTCTGCTCAAGCGAACTAACCCGTTGACAGCCGACGCGCCGCCCACTCACCGGCTCCCCTTCCGGTGACCTGTCCGGATGAAGTCATAGACGTTGGCCACATGGCGTCAATCAAAGGCCGGGGGCAACCCCAGTCTGACGCGGTCTGCGCCAGCTGCCTGACGTCGGGTTGGGGTGTACCCCAAGTGGACGTACTGGTGAACCTCTGCGATGGCACCGTGATCACTCATTAGCCTTTTCGGGGTAGGCAGGGTACCCTGCCTGAGTGGAGATTGCCGACAACGCCCGCAAGCACGGCGTCGCGGCCTCCGACATGGAACATGCGGTACGCAACGCGATCCGGGTGATCGACCAAGGTGACCGTGACCTCTACATCGGGGCCGATCGCTCGGGCCGGCTTCTGGAGGTGGTGGTCCTCGACGACGACGGGCAGCCAGTGGTCATTCACGCGATGGTGTTGCGCCGCAAGTTCTACGACCAACTCTGACCAGGACTCAAGGTGATGACCATGCCGCGTACCAGCGCCCAGCTCCAACAAGCCGCCGAAGACGCCGAGCGGTGGCTCGACTCGCTCGACCCCTCGGCCATCGCATCCCCCGACACGGACGCGGCGTATCTGCGCCGCATCGGGGCCGCGGTCTCCGCAACCGCCGCCAGCCAGGCCGAGCTCGCTGCTGCCGTGGCTGCGGCACGGGACCACGGACATACCTGGACGCAGATCGCCACCATGCTCGGAACCAGCCGTCAGGCCGCCCAGGAGCGCTACAAGGCCCCGGCGCACCGTTCATAGCACTCAGGGTGGGGTTACCCCGGGGCGGAGACACGTCACCGTGGCGCAGCCGCCACCACCACTCGCTTCGGCGGCGTGCGATGCCCTCGACGAGGATCAGCGAGTTCTCCTCTCCTGGTCTCGAGATAGCCCTCGGTTCGGTAGAGCCGATGGCGGCCGTCTGCTGGTCGTTGGTGTCCAGGACCACGGCGATATAGCCGAGTTCCCTGGCGCGGGCTTCCAGGGCGTGCAGGATCCGGCGACCGAGCCCTTGTTGTTGAGCGACGGCGACACCCTCATGCGTTTGAGTTCTGCCGTCTGCTGGTCGATATGTCGCAGGGCTCCCATCGCGGCGACTCGGTCGTCGAGGATGCCGACGAGGAAGTCGCCGCGAACGGTGAGGTAGCTCTGCTCGATCTGCTCGAGGTCGTCATCCCAGGGACCGGGGCCCGCGTCAGCGCCGATGGCTGCGAGCGCGACCCTGTGCAGGCATAGGACCTGGTCGTGATCAGAGCCTTGGTAGCGGCGGATCTGCATGGTCATAGCTGGTTGTCACGCCGCCACTGCCACGGTCCGATGCTGGGCAGGTCGGACCCCTTGGGGTTCTTGGGTTTCAGGCTCTCACCGTCGTCCCCGTCCCAGGCTCGACCGTACTGGTCAGGGATGGATCCCCAGCCCCAGTAGGGCAACGGCCGGTTCGGGACGATGCCGAGCTGCTCGGCTGGGTCGATGCGCCGCGGGGCGACGGTGCACAAGTGCAGCCAGCTGTCACCGAAGTCGAACTCGTAGACGAACTGCTCGCCGGCCTTGAGCCGCCCGAGGGTGAGCCGTGCCCCGTCGAGGACCTCGTCGTCCACGTCGTCGGCCCACTCTGGGTCACCAATCCGGGGACCGCCGGCGAGGTAGAACTGGTGCAGATGCGAGCGGTCCCAGCGGGCGAAGGCGTCATCGATCGCCGTTGCCAGCTGGTCGAAGGTGTGACTGCGCGCGGCAGCGAAGATGCGTCCCGGGCGGGGCCACATCTCATCAGCGTGTCCCGAGACGAGGTCGACGCGGATCGACAGCCAGGTGCTGCTCACGATCTGATCCTGTCAGACCGAGGCGGCTTCCAGCGCCGCTGCGGCGTCGGCGGCGAGCTCTTGGGCTAGCTGCAGCGCGCTGCCCCCTTGCCCCTGGTCACGCTTGTCGAATGCTTTGCCGTGCTGACGGCGTGCCGTCACACCGTTACGCCGTCACCACGTTACGGTGCTAACCATGATCTTGACCCTTGGCAACAAAAAGGGCGGCGTCGGCAAGTCCACGAGCGCCGTCTATTTGGCATGCCTGCTGGCTCGTAGTAGCCGCACGCTCATCGTCGATGCCGATCCTCAAGGCTCGATCTTGAGTTGGTCCGAGGAGGCGGGCGAGCAGTTCCCGGCCGCGGTCGTCCAGTGGGCGACCCGAGATCTCGCTAAACGGGTCAAGGAGGTCTCCGGCGACTACACCCACATCGTCATCGATACCGGCCGATCATCCAGTGAGGACGATCCAATCCTGCGCCAAGCGCTCACCGTCACCGATCACCTGGTAGTGCCTTTCGCTCCGAGCCTCATGGACGTGCGTGAGTTGGGCCGGGTCTTGCAGATGGTCGACGACCTGGCCGCTATCCACCCGGTGGCCACACACCTGCTGCTGACTAAGGTCCGGGGCGGGACCACCTCGGCTCGGGACGCTCGTGCCGGGTTGGCCGAGCAGGGTCTACCGCTGCTCGATTCGCAGGTGAGCCTCCGCGAGGCCTACGCCAACGTGTGGGGGACCGTCATCCGAGACTTCGGCGAGTACGCCGATGTGCTGGGCGAGCTAAGCGGAAGCCGCGTCTGATGGCAACTGGGGAAGTGAAGCCCAATCGGTTTGCCTTGCAGGTCGACAAGCGCACTGGGCCGACTCCGCCGCCAGGCTCGGCGGGTGAGCGGATGAGTAAGTACACCGTGCTCCTTAGCGCCCGAGTCGCCATGGAGCTGGACGAAGACGTTCTGCGGCTGCGGCGAGAGGCCGCTCGTAAAGTCGACAAGAGCGAAGTCATCCGGACGCTCGTGGACTTGCTCCACACCGACGACACCCTGTTCGACCAGGTGAAAAAGCGGATCGCTACGGCATGACGGTCTGCCGTCATGCCGTCACTATTCAACCGATGGTGTTCCCCGGCGGATGACGACGACTTGCACCCCGAGCTCGGCAGCCCAGCTCCCCCATAGATCAGCAGTGTAGGCAGGGCTGGCGACACTGCGGGCGATCGCCAAACACACCCGGTCAGCAAGGCTCAGGCCTGAGCGATGGCGGTAGAACGACACGGCGAGGCGGACATCGAGGCGGTTGAACGGACTCACCGTGATGCCGAAAGCGTCCATCTGCGAATCAATCTTCTCGGCGACGATGCCCACACGGTCCGCCTTCTGCAGGACCTCGGCATAGTTGGCGGTGCTGACGGTGCTGTCCTGGTCGACCACGTGGCAAGCAACAGTTCCCAGCCGGGCTCCTTGTTTCACCAGCACCAGAAAAGCTGAGGCGTCCAGGACGATCAACGCAGCGAAACCCGGTGATCCTCGGCTTCAGCCTCAGGCCGCCGTTCGTTGATTGACGGTGTAACGGCATGACGGTGTGCCGTCACGCCGTTATTGAGTTACAGTCCAGACGACCTCATTGGTCGATTTTGCTGCCAGCGTGATCTGCGTTCGGTTTCGCGTTGCTGGTTGCGTTGTGCGCGTTGGGCTGCGGCTGCCGCGATGGCCAGGACTTCGGCACGCGCCGTCCCGCTGAGGGCGGCGATCGCTGCGTCGCGGTCCTGGTGGTGTTGGGCACGGCGTTGGGGTGCTTCAGCGGCCCGTTGACGGGCGGTGGCGAGTCCTTCTGCGGCGTGGGCGTCGCGTGCGATGGTGGGGCGTTCTTGAATGTTGCTGCGGTGTAGCAGGGTGAGTAGGTAGGGGATAGGGCGGTGCGGCTGGTTATAGATACGGATTCCCATGGCGGTGAGGTCGTTGAGGGCTTGGGTGAGGTCGCGTGCGGTCCAGCCGTGGGCGGCGTAGGCCGCTAGGGGTCGTGACCAGGTTTCGGCGCTGAACCGTCTAGCCCATCCAGGGCAGTCCGGTTGGGCTCGCCAGCGCTTTGCGAGGGCCAGCCCGGCCCTATCCGGTATGGCCCGACCCGGTTTTCGCCCTCCCATGGTCGATGCGCGGCGCGGAGCGCCGTCCTCGTTTCCCGCGGCGCGGGGTCGTTGTCGGGTAGAAAACAAGTTTCTTACTGAAGGGGAGGTCCCTACGGGACCGTAAACGGATGGGGTTCCAGTTTGTTGAATCAACACCCTGACCTGGGGATGGTCATCCACAGGGGTGTCGCCGGGTTGGGGCCGGCGGGGGTGCAGGGCCCAGACGGAGGCCCACCCGCGGGCTTTGTCGCCGACCCGCCAGGACGCCATGCGTTCATCTCGGGTGCGTTGACGCCCTCGTAGGACCTCGGTGCCGAGCCCGAGGACGGCGAGGTAACGGCGGGTGCGTTGCACCACGGACTCACTGACCCCCGCAATGCTGGCGATCGTGGCAACGGACTGGCGGGCATCCCGCCCCGTGGCGGGGTCCACCCGACCCGGCGCACTCATCGCCGCACACACCGCTAAGAACGCTTTGAAGGACAGCTCATCGCCCTCACGACGCACCGCGAGGTAGTGGGTGCGGAACACTGTGGTGGCGTTCGCGAGCCAGGCTGCCCTGCCGTTCCAGCAGGGAATGCCGGCGTAGGCGCCTTGCTCGGGGTCCAGGCGTACCGAGCACGTCAACCAGCACGGAGCGGCACCCTTTGTCACTGCTTGTGCACGGCGGGCGAAGCGGCGAGCGCGAGCGCTGCGCCCGTTAGTGGTGCCGGTGCACTGGTGCCCGGGCCGCGATCGTGTGGTTAGTCGCGGTGGGGTTCGCGCGGTACCGCGCAGCCGGCGACTGAACGGTGGTGTGGGTCGTGTCCGGTTCGGGGAGTGCTGGTCGTCGGAAGTGGTTGGGGGGCAGGAGCCTCCCGGACCGGTCACCGTCGAAGACGGCGCCGGCCATGCGCAGAACGGTGGGTGGGGTCACCTGGGCATGCCGAAGAAACGGCATGTCGAGAAACCCCTCCCCAATGGGGGGGTGTAATGTCTCCTCCAGAGTTCCTCTACGAAACCTCGTACCCGACCAGCGGCCAAACTGACTTAGGGTGCGGGGTTTCGTGCTGTCCGGGGTCAGCCGGTTGGCCAGCCCGGTCGTGCAGTCTTAGGCGGCATCTGTCCGTTCCAGACCCGGAATCGGGTCATGTCGTGGGGGGAACACCTCGCCAGCCCACACAGGACGACCAACCGCATCAAACTCGTCACGTTCCACTAGCAGCTCGACGTACTGGCCGAGAGTTATCCCCAGCGCGTCCGCAGCCGCATTTGCACGTAGGCGCGTTCGTTCCGGTACGCGGCTCTTCATCCCGACGAGCGGAGTTGTTGCCGGTCGTCGGGTTCGTCCGGCTCCACCTGTAGGCATGAGAGCCAGCCTCGTCTATGAGTGGTTCCCCTCGTCGCATTTACGCGGCGTGTCGCTCTGTTGATGAAATCTGCCGAGGTATCTCTTCGACCGGTACGCGCCCGACCCCGATGTGCCGCCCTACGAAGGTGCCCCGGATTCTGCGGTGGCAAGTTCGCGCGGAGCGGGGACGCGGCAGCACTGCTCTTTGGGAAGGGGCGCTCAGCGTGCCTCATGGCCGTGTGGCCATGCCGTCCGACTGGCGCTGGTTCAGCGCCCGTATCCGCGGTCCCGGTTTTGGTTGCGGTTGATCGTGGGTGGGGGGCTGTAGCGGCTGGGCGCCAAACCGGTGGTGCGGGGTGTGGTCCGCACGGGTGGTGGGGTGCGTTGGTGTTGGTAGGCGCTGATCACGTCCAGGTTGTCCTGCAGACGTTGCTGGTGTTGTTGGCGCACCTGGGGCTGGGCAAGGTCGGCGAGGATGCCCGCCCCGGCCGGGGTGGCTTCCCGTTCCGGGTACACCAGGGGTGCGGGGAGTTCGGTGAGGTAGCTGCGGTAGGCGCGCCGCGCGGGGGTGTCGCGGTGCGGGAAACTCAACATGGCCAGCCGCACGGCCGCGGACCCGTGTGCCTCGTAGTCGGGGCTGTCTGCCTGAATTCTCCCCCACGCCGCGAGCTGGGTGCTGGCGTCGGCGTCCACTGTGGCCCACTGGGCGCGGGTGCTCAGGAGATCCCCGTGGCGGGTGCTCAGGACCTGCTCACAGATCGAGGCGTAGCTGCGTTGCCGCCCCTCACCGGTGGTGACCGGCACCCCCAACTGGTCGCTGTATCCGGCGGCGAGGGTGTCGAAGCGGTGTTGCGCGCGGCGCCGCCCCAACCGCCCGGCGCCACTGACGGCCCGCTGGGCGGCGGCCAGCTGGGCCGCGGCTGCCCCGACCTGGTTTTCCACCGTGGCCCGGGCCGCGCCCAGTGGGGTGTCCAGCTCCTGCAGGTGGGTGCGGGCCTGGGTGCGGGTGGTCCTGACCTCGTCCACCGGGGGGTGCCCGGTCTCCGCCCAGCGGGCGGCGTTCCGCGCCGCGGTGGCCTCGTGGGCCTTGCGGTCCAGCTCGGCGTCGTGTTCCTGTTCGCTCAGCACCGTGGGCAGGGGCTGCAGCACCTTCGACAACTGTCGCCAGGCGAGTTTCTTGTCCAGCTGGCTCGCTTTGAACCACACCGGCTCACCCCGCTCGTCGGTGTGCGCGGCGAACCGGTAGCCGGACACCGTGCCCGTCTGGGCTTGGTTGACGACAAACTGGATGCCCCGGTCGGTGAGTTCGGCTTCGAACGCCGCCCGACCCCGTCCGGCGGTGGTGTTGGCCGCCGCCAGCACCGACTCCGCCAACACCACTCGCGGTGCGGGGTGCCCGGCGTGCTCATACATCCGGTGTTCCCCGGGTGTCACCTGGGTGATCGGAGTCCGTTCGGAGGCCACGGTGCGGCGGGTGACGGTCTGCTCCAACCCGTAGGTCACCTCGAGGTCGCGGCGCGCGGCTTGGGCGTTCCGGTAGTCGTGCTGGCCCTGCCACACCCGCCCATCATGAGCAACCCTCGAGACGGCGAGGTGGATGTGATCGTCGGCGTGCCGGACCGCCACCCACGGATGCTCCGCGAACCCAAGGCGTTCGGCGAACGTCTGCGCGGCATCAGCCCACTCCGCATCGGAGAGCCGGCGGTCCCCGGGGGCGGTGCGCAGCGAGGCTTGCCACACCGGGCGGGACACATCATCGCGGCCTTTGTAGGCGCGGCGCATGTTCGCCACCCACTGCCCCGGCTTGCTCGGATCACTCACGGCCACCGACCCGGCGATCACCATGCCGTGCACCCGGTTGTTGTAGGCGTGCTCGTTGTGCCGGCCCGGCCCGTGCAGATACATCCCTAACGCCCCGGCGTCTTTGCCGCGGGTGATCGACGCAATCACCGCCAGCTCATTTCTTCCAGCCGCCCGTCCAGGGCGGCGATCGTCGCCCTGGTTTGGTCGATCCCCGCCACCACCTGGGCCATCGTCGAGGCGTCCACCCCACCGCTGCGGGCTTCGGTGTGGGCGAGGCGGGTCACCTGGTTCAGCAGGTTGCCCACCCGCACCAACTGCTGGTTCAACTCCCGCACCACCGACTCGTTCAACACCACCACCGCACCACCACCGGTGGGGTTCTCCGTGGCGGTGTCGGGGACATCCGCCGAATGGCGGCGGACAATCTCCGCGGCCACCACCGACCGGGTCCACGCCCCGACCTGACCCCGCTTGTCCGCCGCCGCCTCCCGCCGCCACACCAGGTGCTCCACCTCCGACAACCGCACCGCCACCACCCGACGCCGCTTGGACAGCTCCGCGTCCACCGCCGCGTCGAGGGGACCCCGAGCCGGCCCGGTGCGGCGCGCCCGCCAAGGCTTGCCGGGCTCGGTGGTGGAGTTTGCGGCGTCCTCTCCGGTGGGGGTCGCGGCATCGGGGTTCGGGGCGCCGCCGTGAGCGGCGGGCCGATCCGAGGGCGAAGCGGCCGGCTCGCCGGACGGCGGGCGGGGGTGGGTGGGGTCGTCGGCCACGACGCATCACCCCCTTCCTTCGGTCGGCGAGTCCAGCGAGCCCGACTGCTGTCCGCTCCCGCAGCGCAGCGAGGACAGCGGCGAGGCCGGGAAGCCGTAACGCGCTAGCGTTACGCTAGTCATACCTCGCACTGGTCTAGGCGGGGGGTCGTGGCCTTAGCGTAGCCGCGAGGAACGAGCGGCGGAAGAGGCAGCACAGACACGACCACCCGCGACAGGTGCACCGGGAACGGGAGCGGAGAGCCGCGGACGACGGGAGGGCGCCCCCGGCGCCCGAACCGGCGACAGGCTGACGCTTCCGTTCCCGGTGCACAGGGCGACGCGCCCGCGCGGCGCCTAGACAGGCCCGCCCAGGGCCTGTGCCCGACACCGAACGATGAGCAAGAGGCCTGGTCGGAGGAAGTGCCACAGGCTGTGGCACAACTTCCCTGGAGCCACACCCGACTAGCGTTTACCGCATGCGCGTGTTCATCAGCTCGGTCACGGCACGGCTCAAAAACGAGCGTCACAACCTCGCGGCCCTGCTTGCGGTCATGGATTCCTACGAACCGGTCCGGTTCGAAGATTTCACCGCGCAGGACCGCTCGTCCCGGGACGCATGTCTCGAAGGTGTGCGCTCCTGCGACGCCTACGTGCTGCTGCTCGGACCCGTCTACGGGCAGCGGTGGCCGGACAGCAACCTGGCAGCGACCGAGGAAGAGTTTAAGCTCGCCCAACGACTCGACAAGCCGACCCTCGTGTTCGTCAAAGCGACCAAGGATGAGCCGGACGAGCCCGCACAAGCCGCGTTCAAATAGCGCGTCGAGTCCTACATCGGCGGCCGCTTTCGCGCGTCCTTCACCGACTCACAGACGCTCAACGTCAGCGTCGTTGCCGCACTCGGCGAGCTGCGCGCCGACAACGGTCCCCTCGTGTGGGAGCAGCTCAACCCGCCCGCACCACTGCGGTGGCGATGGGACACACCGCCGCTGAACGCGGCAGAGCCGAACACACCCGTCCTCGACGTCCACCTCGTCCCACTCAACGGGACCAGTCCCGTCCTCACCTCACGACTGCAGGCGCTACCCGACGCACTTGCCCGTGCCGGACGTGACACCGGATTCTTCGCCGAGTCCGATCCACTGCAGACCAGCAACGACAGCACTCTTGCGTGGGCATGGACGTCGAACACCTCCCAACCGGGCATCGGGTTTCACCAACGACACCCGAACGATTACCGCGGCCTGGCCGTGCACGTGAGTGGCCAAGTGACCGCGTTCGAGGCGCTACCGACCGACTTCGCAGGCGCGCTCGTCAACAAACCCGAACTGCAGACCAGGACCGCTCGGCTGCTTGCCGCAGCCGCCACGCACCTACCGCCCGATGCGCAGCGGATCGCCGTAGCAGCCAGCATCAACCCAGCCGACCGCGTCTGGGAGGGCGACCCCGCCGACGTGAACGGCCGAACCGGTTGCCGCATGCGCATCACCACCGGACTCGTGATGTACACATCACCAGACCTCGCCGTACCCGCCGACGCCCTCCGCGCCGGAAACCACACCGGCGACATCGCCGCAGAACTCGCCGCGCGACTGCTGCAGACGATCCGTGAAGCCCCCTCCTAACCCATCGCGCTGTATCAAAATTGGGGTTCGGACCAGCAACTGGCCACGGGGAAGGTTGCTGTGTCAATGTGGCTCATGGCGAAATGGGTGATGGCAGAAGAGCAACCTGAACCAGACCCGGCTGGCCGCCAAGTTGCTGATGACTCTGTGGCACACGCGTACGACGCGGAAGCCGGTGACGCCGCTCATCCCATCACGCGCCGCAGCTATACCGTTCGCGCTGATCTGCCGTGGAGCGGGCCGGCACGGCTCCAACGCTGGGCGAAGTGCGTAGAGCTGGTACCCCGGCATGGCGAAGAGTTATAGCGACTTGTCATTATAGTCGCGAAATCGCAAGCCAGCCGTTAGGATGGGCCGGTGACCGCATCCCTCCGTACCGCCGTGGCCGAGCACGCCGTGGCCGACGTTGAAGACCTCGACGCCGCCCTGGCCGACGACTCGGTACGGCCCCCGGTACGCCACCGCCTCACCGAGGTCCGTCAACGCCGTCTCGCCGAAGTCCCCGGGGTGCCGGTAACCACCGCAGCCCGGATCCTCGGCTTGTCCCCCCAGAGCGTGCGGGCCTGGCTCCAAGCCGGGGTGCTCGACCCTATGCCCGACTCCGCACCCCTCAAGGTGGCCACCGGCCGCCTGGCCGAGGTCGCCTCCCTCGTCCACCAACTCCGCCAAGCCGGACACGACCACGACCTGCTCCGCGTCGTCATCGACCGACTCGAAGACGACCGTGTCACCGCGCACCCCCGGGTACGGCTCTCCCTCGACCAACTCCACCAAGGCCACCTCGAGCCCTTCTCGGCCGCAGACCTCTGAACGGGTTCCGCCTGGCCCGCACCCCCCACGCCGCCCAGGTCATCACCGAACTGCGGGGAGCGGTCCGAGACTCGCTCAAACAAGCCCTCCTCGCCCTGGAACGCTCCGGTTGCGACGCCGCCGGCTACCGCCTCACCGGGCCCACCATCGAACGACTCTGTGTGGTCCACCTCTACGGTTCCTGGCGGCTGCTGACCGCCTTCCCCGAACCAGACCTCGCCGTCGTCATCGACGTCGGTGAGCACCTGGCCCACGACCCCCGCCGCGACGTCTACACCCGCCTCTACGAAATCCTCGAGCTGAACCCGACGGACGAACCTCGGACCAAACCGGCCTGCTGCGACAACAACACCCCACCCATCGCCGCACACCTGGCCGACGACCTCACCACCGCCTACCGCGCCCTCACCCGACGCCGCCGCCGTCACTGACCCCTTGGTCGCAAACGGCCAACGGGAACGGTCACGTGGCACTCCCGCACACGGCGGTGGAGGTCAGCGAGTGGCCATCGCTGTGTCGTTCACGGCTCGACGCGGAGGTGCAAACGGTGTTAGCTCCAGGCACAGCGCGCGGGGCCAGAGGGAAGCACACATGAGCACAGCCTTGATCATGGTCGGGTTCACCATCTTCGTCCTCGGCCTCATTGCACTGATCCGCGGACGCATCGTCTGGGCCCGGATCAGCACCCGCAAAACAGCCGGCCTCGTCATGGCCGCCGCCTTCGCCGTCCTGCTGACCGGCGGCGCGCTGGCACCCACACCCACGCCCGCGGCCACCGTGCGCCACGTCGCCCCGACCACGACACCCACGTCCGCACCAACCAGCACCCCACCCACCACGACGACACCGACACCGACACCGACACCGTCACCGACATCGCAGACGCCGGTCCAAGCCGCACCGGTCCAGACCACCACCACGGTGCTGCCCACCACCCAGGCGGTGGCACAGACGACACCGGCGGTGCCCGCACCCGCCGTCGTTCCACGACAGGCGGCAACCACTCCGCCTCCCGCACCTCCCGCGGCCACGATTGCCCCACCCGCACCGCCACCCGGCGGAGGAGGAAGTTGCGGTGCGGACTCCTACCTCAACTCCTCCAGCGTTTGTGTCCCCGACCCGGTAGCAGCACCCGCCGCCCCACCAGGAGCGACCGCGCACTGCCGGGATGGCACCTACAGCTTCAGCCAACACCGCAGCGGAACCTGCTCCGGCCACGGTGGCGTCGCCGCGTTCCTCTGACGCCGCGGCAAACACTCGGGTGAACCGCAGGCATGACGGATGCACCCACCGCACTCACCAGACTTGGCCGTTCAGACGTTGAGCTCGCCCAGGGCTTGGTTTACGTGCGGCAGCGAGGAGTTCCCGGCGTAGATCCGCTCGAGTTCCTCGCGGGCCTTGCGCTGCTGGCCCTGCGCGAGGTAGACCAACGCCCGCTCGTACCGGGCCCGGTGACGGACACCAGCGCACCGGCTCGGGAACCGCAAGGCTTCCTTCAACACCTCCAACGCCGCCGTAACGTTCCCCAGCTCACGCATCGCCGCGGCCCGCATCACCAACGCCAACGTCGCTAAGTCGTCGACGTTGCGCACTCCCTCGGTCAACGCCACCGCACGACGAGCCTGCCCCGTCTGTGTCGCCAACCCCGCCTGCACCACCCGGGCGAGCAGGCTCTCACTCATCTGGTTACCCGCATCCACGGCGAGGTCGAGTTCGCCGCGCTGCTCGTGCAGCTGGGCGACCAGCAACGCAATCAGGTCCCGCCCGATCGGCAAACTCAGCTGCACCCCGGAGAAGGAAACATCCATGCTGAACCCGGCCACGTACTTGACGAGGAACCCGTCCCCACCAGGGTCAATCCCCGAGCGCAACACCCCAGACAGGGCGGCGAACGCCCGCTGCGGATCCCGCCCAACCAAGAGCAAGCCCGCCAGCACCCGCGCCGCAACCCCGTAGCGGGAATCCGCAGCGCACTGCTCCAAACCAGGCGCCCACTGCTCCGGCGGATTCTGCGCCAGGGCGGCCTGCAGGCTCCGGTACAGCACCTTCTCCGCCTTCGGCGCAAACATCCCCGGCGTCACCGGACCGGAACCGGCTCCCGGCCCGGCACCCGGCGCCCTCGCGGTCCCACCACGGCGCCGGGCCGTGCCTGATGTCGACGACGAACTCGTCTGCCGCCAACTCATTCCCGTACCCGGCACCCCCACCGACGTGGTGCGTCGCCCCGCACTGTTCACCATGTACCGCATGTGCTTGGACCCCGCGGACACCCCAACGCTCTTCTTGTTCAGGTTGAGCTTTACGCCGCCACCGAGGTTGATCGACTTGCGATACCGCATCCCCATGAGAACTCCCCTGCGCTACGGGCACCCCAGGACAACGTGGGCCATGGCCCAGTCTGCCGCGCCGGTCCCGCCCGCGGGGTTTCCTGTCCCGCCACGCGCGACGCCGCCGGCCACAAGGGGCCAATGGAAGGCTGGCGGGTGTGCAGATGTTGATCGCCGCCAACCCCGACCCCGATTCCACGCTGCCCTACCTGTTGCGGCTGCCCCTGGGTGGGGGAATGGTGTTCCGCACCTCGGGGACCTGGCCGCGCACCAAAGCGCTGTACTGCCACCCCGTGCCCCTCACCGACTGGCCGCAGGACGCCGAGCTGCTCGAACGGGTGGAGCTGCGATCGTGTGTGCGCCGCGGCGCCGCGATCGACCTCATCCTCGATCGGGGCCGGGAGAACCGGTCCCAGATCGTGTTCACCACCGCCCGCGGGCGCGACGTGGTGTTCTGGCAATCCCCCCGCACCCGCAAACAGTCCCGCCCGAACGTGCGCACCCCCACCGCCCGCGCCGCCGGCATCAATGGGCTGGAGATCGTCGTCGACTCCCACGAGCAGTACCCCTACCGCTTCACCCACCAACAGGTCACCACGATCAAACAGGCCCTGCCCTGCGGGGACTACGGGCTCCGCATCGACGGGACACTGGTGGCCTCGGTGGAACGGAAATCCCTCGTCGACCTCGTCGCCAGCCTCATCAACGGCACACTGCGCTACGCCCTGGCCGAACTCGCCGCCCTACCCCGCGCCGCGGTGGTGGTCGAGGACCGCTACTCCGGGATCTTCAAACTCGACCGGGTCCGCCCCGCCATGATCGCCGACGGTCTCGCCGAACTCCAGATCCGCTGGCCCAACGTGGCCCTCGTGTTTTGCGAGACCCGCCCGCTGGCCGAGGAATTCACCTACCGCTACCTCGCCGCCGCCCACACCTGGGCCGAAGGTGAAACCGCCGCCCTCACCCGCCTCACCCCACCCGGTGCCGCACCCAGCACCGCCACCGCGCCCAGCACCACCACCGTCCGCGCCTGGGCGACCGCCCACGGCATCGCCGTCGCCGACCGTGGCCGGCTGCGCCCGGAAATCTGGGAGGCCTGGGCCACCGCGCACCCCTGATCCGAGACGGCCCGATGACGTGATGCGGTCAGCCGCGGCGGCGATGGTCGTTGTTGCCAGCGGGTACGCCCGGCTGGTGGCCTACGCCAAGGGAACCCACCCCGAGACACACCTACTGCGGGTGCAGGCCGCCTTCCGCCAAGAACAAACCTGACCGGTCGCCACGACGACGGGCGGCGGTAACGTCGCGCTGTGGGGACGAAGGCGCAACGCCGGGCCGCGCGGGACCGCGTGGGCACCTACCACGAGGCACGCCTGGCCGAGCTCGTCGAACACATTGCGGGCGACCTCGACCGCTACCGCACCGGCGAAATCGACGCCTACACCCTCGACGAGACCATCCACCACTATCACCGGGCTGCCCGCGAGCTATGGAAGTTCTGCTTCTCCGGCGGCGGTGGCACGCACTCCGAGATCACCGCCCACCTCCTCGAGAAGATGAACACCGACGGCGACACCATGACTGGTGGGACCGGGCCACCCCGGGACAACGCCGGTGATCTCGGCGTACCACCCCCAGCAGGGGTGGGAAGAAAACGATCCTGTCCGGTCAGCGGGGGGCCTGTGGCCGGGCTGACCAACCAGGGTGGCCCGATGACATGCTGACCGACGTGGTGCCCGCCCTTGATGTCGCCCGTGTCCAGCGCTGGTGCGCCGCCCGCGTACCCGAACGGGCGCGGCACCAAGTTCGCGTGGAGTGCGACGTGGCGCCCCGACATCTCACGATCATCGAAAGACGGGCACCCTGGCCGGAAGACTCCGGGGCGGAGTGGACGCGCCACCCGATCGCCCGGCTGCGCTACACCAGCACCACCAAGACATGGTCGCTGTACTCCCGCGACCGCAATCTTCGCTTTCATCCCTACGACCGCGCCGCACCCTCGCCCACCGTCGAGGAACTTCTCAGCGAGATCAACCGCGACCCGACCGGCATCTTCTGGGGCTGACCGCACCAGCCTCCCGCCCGACGCCCCACGGGCTGCGCCAACGACTACCCAAAATGGCACACATCTCTTGCATCCTGGATGCCAGCAGGGGCTTCTTTTCGGGCGACGCAATGTTTACCCTGCTCAGCATGGACCCTGCACCGTGCCCGCGCTGCGGCACCCAGACCGCCACCAAGGCGCGGGGGCGGCCCCGCCGGTGGTGTTCGGATCGGTGCCGCAAACTGGCCTCCGAGGAACACCGCGCCGCCGCCCGGGGCGCGATCGGCCTGGAAATCCGGGACCGGATCGTCGAGCGGCGGATACCGGAGACCGTGCACCGCCCACCCTCGATCACCTCTTCCATCGCCCTGTTGCTCTCCGATGTTGCGGCGTCGAAGAAGGTGCTCAACACCCTGGCCCGGCGGGTCAAACGCGACCAGCTCGACCGCGCCACGATCAAGCTGCTCTGGCCCCACATCCACGAGCTCTACACCGAAGCCCGCCCCCGGATGGGACTCCCGGAGCGGCTCACCACGGTGCGGACGATGACCCCGGCCGAGTGCGCCGAGCGGGTCCTGGGCTGGCCACACACCGGGGTGCAGGTCATCAACGGCCTGACCGCCACAGCCCAGGCCGGGCACCTGAGTCCCGCCGAGCACCGCGCCCTGTCCACCGCCATCACCCACCTGTCCGACGCGCTCACCACCACCCCGTCGGACTGACGGTCAGCGGTGCAGAACGCCCCGACTGCGGGGATGCTCAGGACGGGGGGAGGTCGGCGTGCTCGCCCACCCCCCGGCGACGCTGGGGGCCGAAGGCCCGCGGACCCAGCAATCCCCACAGCAGCGTGAAGATCACCAAACCACTGACTCCCGAGGTCAGCGCCCCACCCCAGTCACCGGGGTGCGCGAGCAAGACGACGAGAAACACCACCAACGCCTGGACGACCCCCGGGAGGAACCACGCCCATCGAGGCCACTGGGCCATGCTGCGACCCACCCAGCCGAACCCCGCCACCAGCCGCACCCGCAGACGGATCAACCACAGACTCACGACACCCCACCCAGCACGGACCGACCAACGGGCAGTTTCACCGATGCCTCCGACACTCAGGGCTAGCGCTCCGCGAAGTAGGACTTCGCCGCAGGCCGCCACATCAGCACGCCCGCAGCCGGGACGAGCAGCAGCGATACCACAGCGCTGACCACGGTGAACCCGCCCTGCAGCAGCGACAGGACGTTCGACAGGACACTGAACACGGCGAGCACAGTAAGCACCACCCGGGCCCACCGGCGGCCGGACCGCATCTTCCACACAAACAGCACCTCAAGGGCGTAGAACACCGCCACCAACACCCCGGCGCCCACCGCCAAACCAACCAGCTCCGCATGCGCCTGAGCGGGGGTCGACGCTGAGGCCTGCAGGTGCACCAGCGGGTACGACCCGTCGACGATCACGCTGACCACACCGATGACCACGCTGGCCACGATGTTCACCAGCCACAGCTGCACCGCACTCGTCATGAACCTCCCCCCAAACCGTGGAGGCATGGACTATGAGGAGTAGTCATGCCAGAGATGCGACGGAAGTTTGATCAGGAGTTTCGTGAGGGGGCTGTGCGGATCGTCCGGGAGACCGGAAAAGCGG